>PPYF01268231.1_pt1 | contig 18909 bp, 17 predicted proteins | sample 1559871 | NCBI WGS metagenome assembly PPYF01 (sample SAMN08240021, study PRJNA423297) | Human gut metagenome, whole genome shotgun sequencing project. | reverse complement strand
ATCTGGCAGGGGGGCGGTCGGGCGGGAGCGGGACGGCTTTCCGAGAAGAGGCTCTAGCCGCGTCCGGTTGAGGGCGTGTCGCACCCTTCCCATGCGTCGGGAAGGACACGGGTGAAGCGCCGCCAGTCCGTGGCCCGGATATCCTCTTCCGTGAATGCATAGGCGCGCATGTCGGCGAATCCGGTTTCACCGACGAACCCTCCGTACAGCGTCTGCCCGTCGCGGACGGCGACGAACCGCGTTCCGTATCCGGGCCGGGAAACCAGTTCGCCGCGCTCGGCAAGTTCCATCGCTTCTTCAAATCGCATACGCCCTCCCGCCGGGCGGTCCCCGGCCTTCTTTCGCGCGGGATGCGTCGTGCCGCGCGGAAAGGCAGAGTGCCACGAAGCCCGGCGAATGGCAAAGGGACGCGAAGGGGCCGCCCGTTGCCGGATCGTGTGGACCGGGATTGACTGGGTGCGCCTCGGAAGCGTAACGACATGCCCGTTCATCAAAGAAGAACCACCAGTCAGCGGAGGCGTCATGCAGGATACACCGGAACGGGTTCCGGCGAGAACCGAATTTTTCCGGGGGATGCGGGAATCCGTGCCCGTACTTTTGGGCACCCTGCCTTTTGCGCTCGTGTTGGGCGCGCAGGCCGCACAGAAAGGGCTCAGCGTCATAGAGGTGCCGCTTATGACCGGGCTGAACTTTGCGGGCGGATCGGAATTTGCAGCGATCCAGTTGTGGACCTCGCCGCCGCATCTGTTGCTGATCGCCGCCGTAACGCTCCTGATCAACAGCCGCCACCTGCTCATGGGGGCGGCCCTGACGCCGTGGCTGCACGGGCTTCCCAAGCGCAACGTACTGCCCGCGCTGTTCTTCATGTGCGACGAAAGCTGGGCGATGGCCTACGCGGACGCCCAGAAACGCGTCCGGGACGGGGCGCGCAATCCTCTGAGCCTGCCCTATTATCTGGGCGTTTCGGCGAGCATGTACGGCGTCTGGGTCAGTTGCACGACGCTCGGGGCCCTCATCGGGCCTTCGCTCGGCGATGTGGAGTCCTACGGGTTCGGCATGGCCTTTCCGGCGGTGTTTCTGGTGCTGCTGCGGGGCATGTGGAAGGGCTTCCGTTCCGCGCGTCCGTGGCTGGTGAGCCTCGTCGTCGCGGCCGTCGTCTACCTGCTGGTTCCGGGAGCCTGGTACGTCGCCGCGGGAGCGGTTTCCGGTCTTGTCTCCGCCTACTGCTGGGGAGGAAACAATGGTTGATTTCGCGTCGTTGTGTACCATCGTGGCGATGGCGGCGGTCACGTATCTGACCCGGACGCTGGGATTCGTGGTGCTGCGGAACAGGACCCTGAGCCTCCGCGCGCAGGCGGTCATGGAGGCCGCGCCCGGCTGCGTGCTCATTGCCGTAATCGCGCCTTCCTTCGTTTCGGATCGTCCGTCCGAACTGCTGGCGCTGGCGATCACCGTAGTGGCGGCGAGCCGTCTTTCCATGCTGCCCACGGTGCTCATCGGCATCGCCGCAAGCGGGATTCTGCGGCATGTGCTGCCGTAATCGCGGCGCAAGGACCCCGTAGGACGGCTCTGCCCGGACCCGGTTTTCCATAAGGCATCATCGAGAGGTGGTGCCTTATGTTTTTTTGGGGTCGTTGCGGATTCGGGGACGCTCTCCGCAATACGCCGCCTTTTCAGCGTTTTTTTACTTGAATAGGCCCCGTTTCGGGGAACCGTAAGGCCCCTCGTCCCGTCCGCAGCGGGGCTCCCGGAAGGGAAGAAGGAGCCCGTCAGCGTTTCTGACGGCGGCGCGTTTGGGGCTTTCCGCAAGCGCGTTGCGGAAACGGGCGTGCACGCATGACGGGAACCGCCGGCACGTTCTCAGCTTCGCCGTTTCTGCGGAAGCTGCGCGAGCACGATGGCGCAGAACATGAACACGCAGCCCACGGTTTCCCGCGTGCTCAGATGCTGGTTGAGGAGAATCAGGCCCGCAAGCACCGATACGACCGATTCCAGACTGAGGATCAGCGAGGCGACCGTGGGGTTCATGCCCTTCTGGCCGACGATCTGGAGGGTGTAGGCTACGCCGCTGGAGAGCACGCCCGCATAGAGGATCGGCTTCCACGCGGCGAACAGTTGCGACAGGTCCGGCGATTCGAACAGCAGCATGGGGATCGCGCAGAGCCCGCCGCAGACGAAGAACTGGATGCAGGACATCTTCACCCCGTCCGCGCGCAGGGTAAAGAAGTCGATGATCAGAATGTGGATGGAGAACAGGATGGCGCAGACGAAGATCAGGAAATCCCCGAATTCCACGGTCAGGCTCTCCGTGATGCACAGAAAGTACAGCCCGACGAGGGCCAGCAGTACCCCTATCCAGACGAACAGCCCGCACCGTTTTCCGAACAGCAGGCCGAGAAGCGGTACGATGATGATGTAGAACGCCGTGATGAACCCGGCCTTGCCGACGGTCGTGTACATGATGCCGATCTGCTGGAAACAACTGGCGACGCAGAGCATGACGCCGCAGTATACGCCGCCCAGCCACAGGGTCCGGTCCCGGAAGAGGCCGGTTTTCGGAACGGCGCGTTCCTCCCGGCGGGCGGGGTTCAGCCTGTTGAGGATCGCGATGCAGGGGATCAGGAAAAGCCCCCCGATGACGGAGCGCACGCAGGTGAAGGTGAAGGGACCGACGTAGTCCATGCCCACGCTCTGGGCGACGAAGGCCACGCCCCAGATGATCGCGGTGAGCAACAACAGGAAGGAATTGCGGAGTTGGAGGCTGTTCATGGCGGTGTGATAGCCCCGGAAGAGGGACGATGCAACACCGTTCGCAGGGAGGCGGGAGCGCGGAGGGCGTTTGAACGGGAACGGTTCGGAGCGGGAAACGGGCGTTTCCGTTTTTTGAGGGGCGTCCCGCTGAAATGCCCATGACGGGGGAGGACGCAACCCTTTTTCCGGGCGTTTCCGGCCTTTGTTTATGAGGAAATGCCCCGGAGGCTGAAAAGGCCGTTCCATGAGGAACGGCCTTCTGTCGGAGCGGCGATACGCCGCGCCGCAGCATTGCCGTTATGGTGCCGTTACCATGTATGCATATGTATTTTCTCTTTTACCTGGATGTGTTTTTGCTTCGGTCTGGAGGCGTTCTTCGCGGGATATCCCAAAGCGATATAACACGGCATGACATAGTTGTCCGGGTGTCCGATAACTTCTTGAATATGCGCGGATTCTTCGGCCATAGGAATACGGGTCACGCCAAAGATTCCCTCAGATGCCGAGGCGAGCAATATGTTTTCAATGCAGCACCAGATGGAGGCGAAATCGTTGAGGGAGCTGAGCGAGCTTGGATGGAGCAACGGCTCCCGTACCTTGAAAAAAGGAAGTATCAGGCATCCGGCATGATAGAGCATGGAAAACTGCCTTGGCATGGCTTCGTGGTACATGTTGCGTTGCACCTCGTCAGTCAAGCCGAATCCATCGAGCATGTTATCGCACTCATCCCGGCTGGTCATGTCCTTTACCCGCAGGACCTTTGCCCGTTCCTCCCTGTCGTTGATGATGACGAACTCCCATTGGCGGAGGTGGTTGTTGCTTGGCGCCTTCAGGCCGGCGTCAAGCACCCGCTCGATAAGGCTCATTTCAACCGGTTTGTCCTCAAAATCCCGAACGGTTCTCCGAGTCGCAATCGCTTCATAAACGTCCATCGTTGCCTCCAGCTTTGGGGTGTGGAAATGTGACGGACAAGCTATATCGTCAGGAATCGGACAACGGATTGTCATATTTCTTTTTCATCAGACGGATTTTTTCTTTCAGGGCATCCCGCAGGCGTAAAGGTTCGATGACTTCCAGACCGTCGGCGAAGGAAAGGAGGTAGCCTGTAAGCCATTCGTTGATGGGCATCGGTTCGTCTATCAGGAACGTGCCGTCCGGCTGAGGGGAAATGTGCTGTTCCGGGAATTCGTCGAAAACCCTAAAGGCGTGTTCAGCCTTCACACGAAGAACAACCCGCTGCAATGCATAGCTGGTTGAATAGTCCGGCGTTGCCATGGGATCAGTCTGCATGACCCGCTCAAATCGTTCGTCCGTCACGCGCAAATCGCGGATGCGTGAAGCCCGCAGTATCGTTTCACGGTTTTTTTTTCGGTCAAAAACGCAGACATACCAAGCACGTTCCCGGAACAACAGGCATAGGGGTTCCGCGCATCTTTCTGAAATACGGTTTTCAGAGTTGAAATAGGTGAACGTGATGACCTTTTTGCCAAGAATCGCGTCTTTCAGCCGGTCAAACTTTTCCTTGCCGAAGCCTGAAGCGCACCATGAGGAAAAATCCACGCGCAACCAGCCGTTTTCCGCTTTTTTTCTGAACAGTGCGGCGAACTTGTTGAAAGAGTCGTTAGCGTCAGCGTATCCCGTTCCTCGTAGGGCTTGCAGGCCGTGCAGTATATCGGTCCGTTCCTGTTCAGTCATAAAGGTCTTGTCGAGTGTGAACTCCTTGAGCAGTCCCACCCCACCGCCATATCCCCGGCTGGAACATATCGGAATGCCTGCAAGACTCAGGGTATCCAAATCCCTTTGAATCGTTCTTACCGATACGGAACAATGTTCCGACAGTTCTTTCGCAGTCGTACACGATCCATTCATCAATAAGAAAATGATCTTGAAAAGACGTTCAACGTGCATCAGATACTACTCTTGCAATAGACTATCCTTGGTATTGGGCCGCGTCTTTGTTCCCGGCTTTCGTACAGCCGGACTTCAGTTGCAACTCCATGTACTTGTTTTGTCTTTTTATCCTTGTTCGGTCAAGTTGGAATGATGGTCCACGGTTTTAATTCAGCGTAGGCGCAAAGAGGTTGCCTTGATGGCGGCATTCGGAACGAAAGGGCGGCATCCGTTTTGATCCGCCTTTGCTTTCTCGGGAACTCGTCCGGCCCGCCAAGTCCGGCGGGCCGTTTCAGCAGGCGGCGTTTTCCGCTCGGTAGAAGCGCCCTGCGGAATCGGATTCCGCCGCGCACCCCGGCGCGGCATTTCGCCGGACGAGCGTTTCTATGGGGGAGCATCCGGGGAAGGGCGTTCGGAACGCAATGCCGCACGCAGCGGGAAACCGGCTTTGAGGGGCCCCCCGGGGGAAGAGACGGAATTTTTTTGGCGAAAAGTATTTTTTTATAAACGTTCAATAAATATAAACGATGGAAACGGGTTATCGAGAGCTCCCTACAGTCCCCGTTTTGAGTGCTTGGGGGAAATGATACGCAAAAAACAATTTTGTTTCGCCATATTAGAGAAACGAAATGCCTTGGAGCAGGTGCCGCCGCCTCCCTGTTTCCGCCGATTGTCAAACGCAGGGGAGTGGACTAAGAGAGAGTCATTACTGCTATCGAATGACGGCACGAACGGAAAAAGGCCCGTTTCGGGCGGACCGGCGGGCGTTCCGGCCTTTCAGCAAAGGAGACGAGCATGGTTACCCCTTTTCCTCCGGTGAAGACATTCCCCATTCCGGCGGCGTATTTCGGTATGGTTCTCGGCATCGCGGGCATGGGGACCGCGTGGCGCATCGCCGCGAAGGTGTGGCCCGTTCCGGGATTTGTGGGCGAGGCGCTGATGGCGTTGGCAGGGGTCGTCTGGCTGGCCCTGTCGCTGGCGTTCATCGTCAAGTGGGTGTGGTTCCGTCCCGCCGCGCTGGCCGAGGTGGGCGATCCCGTCCAGTGCTGCTACATCAGTCTGTTTCCGGCGACGACCATGCTCATGGGCGCGGCGGTCATGCCGTATTCGCGGACGGCGGCGCTGGCTTTCGTGATCGTGGGGACGGTGGGGCAGCTCGGGTTCGCCGCGTACCGGAGCGCCGGACTTTGGCGTGGGCTGCATTCGCCCGAGGCCACCACGCCGGGCGTCTACCTGCCCACGGTTTCCGGCAACCTGATCAGTGCGATCACGCTGGGCGCGCTGGGCTATGCGGACTGGGGCCTGCTGTTTTTCGGCGCGGGCCTGTTCTCGTGGCTGAGTCTGGAAGGCGTCATCCTGCAACGCCTCCGCACCCTCGGGGCCCTGCCCAACCCGCTCCGTCCGTCCATCGGCATTCAGCTTGCGCCGCCGCTGGTGGCCTGTGAAGCCTATCTGTTCGTGAACGGCGGCCAGCCGGACCTCTTCGCCCAGATACTGTTCGGCTACGGCCTGCTCCAGCTCCTTTTCCTCGCCCGGTTGCTGCGCTGGACCTTCGAACAGCCTTTCTCCGTGTCCTTCTGGGCGTTTTCGTTCGGCATTTCCGCGTTGGCGGTGTCGTCGCTGCATTTTCTCGCCCGGAATCCGGAAAGCCCGGTCGGAATGATGGCCCTGCCGATTTTCCTGTTCGCCAACGGGGCCATCGCCCTGCTCATTCTGGGCACCGTCCTGCGCATCGTGCAGGGGAAGTTCCTGTTGGGTCCGCCTCCGGCGGCAAAGTAGTCCGCACGGCCCTCCTCCGGTTCTTGGGGGAGGGCTTTTCGTTTTGTGAAGGACAGGTTACGGAAACGCGAACGGGATGGTCATGCAGACGGCCCGCAGCGGAGGATGGACGGGGAGCGGATGTTTTCCGCCATGATCACGCCGCGTTTCAGTTTCATGGTGGAGATGAAGAAAGGGAGGCCGCGAGGGCAAGGATTGCGTGGGCATGCCGGATTTCGCGCGGAAGGGGCGGGAAAGGGGAGAACGGGAACGCCGGAACGGCCGCACATGGCCGACCGGGCGAGGCGTACCGTATTCCGGTCCGTGAGGTTGTCAACTCCGTGCATTGTACTCCGTACCGTGCAGGCTTCCGGGAGAATGGCGGCGCTTGCCGGAATCCTTGTCGGAAGAGGGCGGAGACGCGAGGCTGCGGTCATGCGGTCCCTTGCCGGTCGGGAGGGGGCCCCCATCGGGCAGCCTTCTTGATAAGGGGGGACGCTCGGTATAAGCTCTTTCCTCCAGCCGTGCGAAACGGGAACTGTCAGGTTGTCCGAAGCCGGTTTTCCGGGCTTGGTGAGGCATACGGTCGTGTTCCCGCAGGCGGTCCGGGAACTGTCTCCAACATCGGCCCGTCAGGGCACAGGGTGGTATCATGATGCGAAACGTTTCCCGTCAACCGGACTCGGATTGCTCGGACTGCATCGCGCGGGTCGTTTCCGATGAGATGGACGAGATCATCTATGTAAGCGATCCCGTGTCGTACGATCTGCTGTTTCTGAACGCCGCCGGCAAGAAGCAGATGGGGCTGACCGACATCAGGGGCAAGTGTTACCGGCTGCTTCAGCGCCGGGACACCCCCTGCCCGTTTTGCACGAACGCCCTGTTGACCTGCGACGCCTTCCATGTCTGGGAACACACGAGCCCCGTCAATCATCGGCATTATCTGCTCCGGGACAAGCTGATCCGCTGGAAGGGACGTCTTGCCCGGCTGGAACTCGCCGTTGACGTCACGGAAAGCGAAAACATCAGCGAAGCGGCCCGGCGCAGGCTCGGCATCGAACGCATCCTGATGGAATGTATCCGCATGCTGGGCTCCGAAAAACATTTTTCGCAGGCCGTTCATATGATCCTGTCCCACCTCGGGGAGCTGCACGAGGCGGATCGCGCCTATATCTTCGAGCATATCGAGGGCGAGGGCGGCGCCCACATTTTCAACAATACGTTCGAATGGTGCAGGAAGGGCGTCGCCCCGCAGAAGGGCATCCTCCAGCATGTCGCCTGCAACGACATCCGGTTCTGGATCGAGGGGTTGAGGCAAGAAGGCTGCATCGTTCTGGATTCCGTCGAGTCCCTCAGGGAAACATGTCCGGAGGCGTACGCCGTCATCAAGCCGCAGGACATCGAGAGCCTGATCGCCGTGCCGCTGCTTCTGGACGGTGCGGTGACGGGATTCATCGGCGTGGACAATCCCCGTCGCAACCGGGACGATCTTTCCCTGCTGCGGTCGCTGGCCTATTTCACGACCAACGAGCAGAAAAAGCGCAGCATGGAAAGGGAACTCCGGTGGATGAGCTGCCACGACGCGCTCACGAAGCTGCACAACAGGAACAGCTACATGCTGACGCTCAAGTCGCTGGAGGCTTCCCCTCCGCGCGTTCTCGGCGTGGCCTTCGTCGACCTCAACGGCCTGAAGCGCATCAACGACCGGCACGGGCACGACGCGGGAGACGAGTACATCAGGGCCGTGAGCGCCGTGTTCCTGCGGCATTTCAGAGCCGAGGACCTGTTCCGCGTCGGCGGGGACGAATTCGTCTTCCTGTGCCCGAACATCGCGAAAGAGGTGTTCGAAGGGAAGATCGCCGCGCTCCGAAAGGAAGTGGACGAAACCTACCCCGGCGCGCTGTCCCTCGGTTGTCTGTGGCGGGACGATGCGCTGGACGTCATGGAGATGGTGCGGCAGGCCGACGGGCTTATGTACAAGGAAAAGGAACGGTTCCACGCTCACCCGTAGGCGTACCGCGGTATCGCGGGCGGATGCCGGACCCGGCTACAGTTCCTTGGCGAACATGCTCAGGAAGGCGATGCCCAGAAATCCGCAGCAGAACAGGACCGCCCGTTCGGCGAAGGCGAAGGTCAGGGCCGTCCCCAGCGCCGCGCCGAAAATGAAGAACAGGATGATCGCGTAGTAGTGGATGATGCTCTTCGCGGCGGCGGGGTCCCGTGAGCGGAGATAGGAGAACACCTGTTCGGTCGCGCTGCGCAGGTTGCCGGTACACATCGTGGTCGCTACGCTGTGCCCGTTCACTTTTCTGAAACTCTCCACCTGCACGGCGCACACGAAGGAAATGAGCACGTTCACCGCCGTATCCCCTGCCCCGGAAGGCATGAAGGCCGGAAAGAACAACAGCAGCATCTCGAAAAACACGACGATCTGCCGCCAGTGCAGCAGGTCGTATTCCTTGTAGCGCGATCGTATCCACTCCGTGAACAGAATGCCGAACGCAAAGGCCACGATGGGGAAGAAATAGTCCAGAACGTTCCTGAAATTGCCTTCGGCGAGGTTCAGTCCGAGCAGGACGATGTTCCCGGTCTGGGCGTTGGCGAAGACGTGGCTTCTGGTGATGTAGGTATACACGTCGAGGAAGCCGCCGGTCAGCGCCAGCAGGGCGTACAACTGGAACGACTCCGAAACCTGAATGTGTTTGGTGTGCTTCATCTCCTCAACTGCCGGACACGGAGTTCGCGCGGCGGTGATTCCGCCGTCTCCGGGGCCGAAGGGCGCTCCCGAAGGCCCCGCATCCCGAAAGGACGCGCGGCGGATGAAGACGTAAATCCCCTGTCCCCAAGAGTCAAGCAAAAACAGCCTGCTACGCCCACCGGGCCGGAGAGCTTCCGTCGGTGGCGGTTCCGGCGTGTGCGTCTGCGCGGTTCCTGAACGCCTCCGTGGTTCCGTACTGACCGAGACTCCGGGTGCGGAGCCTCATTCGTCAGGAGAGATTCCCGAGCCGCTTGGCCGTACACGGCGGGAGCCCCTTCAAGACCGTCCCGCACGCGCTGTGAAGACGGCGGGTCATGACGGCGGGCCTCCCGTTCCCGGCTTTCGGTTGTCGCTTTATGGAGGAGGGCGCGCAGAGCCCCCAACGGAGTGCCGTGCCGCAACGGAGCGGCATGGCGGCGTCGCGCGCGACGGCTGCGGGTATCGAACGGGGAGAAGAGCGGGGACTGCGGACGGGAGGGGGAACCGGCGTTGCGGAGAGTGGTGGGGGCGCGTCCGCCGTGAAAAAATGCCCTGCCGGGCGATTCCGGCAGGGCGTCGGCGGCCTAGTTCGCGGGAACCACGGCGCCTTCGTACTTCTTGTTCATGAAATCCTTGACCGCGTCGCTCTTGAGGGCCTTGAGCAGGGCCTGCAGCTCGGGACGGTTTTCGTCTCCGGCGCGCACGGCGAGGATGTTGGCGTAGGTCTTGGCGGCGATGGAGTCGGCCTTTTCCGCGGCGAGGGCGTCGGCTACCTTGAGGCCGCCGAGGATGGCGTAGTTGCCGTTGATGATGGCGAGGTCCACGTCGGGCAGGGCGCGTACGAGCTGGGCGGCTTCGATTTCCTCAATCTTGAGCTTCTTGGGGTTCTCCGCGATGTCGCGGCGGGTGGCGGTGAGCCCGGCGCCGTCCTTCAGCTTGATCAGGCCGTTGGACTGGAGGAGCAGCAGGGCGCGGGCCTCGTTGGTCGTGTCGTTGGGAACGGCCACCATCGCGCCGTCCTTGAGATCGGCGAGGGACTTGGTCTTTCCGGCGTAGATGCCGAAGGGTTCGTAGTGGACCGTGCCCAGGGAGACGAGCTTGGTGCCCTTTTCCTTGTTGAAGTCGTCCAGATAGGGCTTGTGCTGGAAGAAGTTGGCGTCCAGTTCCTTGCCTTCGAGCGCCATGTTGGGCTGCACGTAGTCGGAATATTCGACGATCTTGATTTCATAGCCCTGCGGCTTCAGCACGTCGTTGGCGACCTTGAGGATTTCCGCGTGCGGGGTCGGGGACGCGCCGACGTTGATTTTGGTGGTCTGGGCCGCGTTGGCGGAACCGGCGGCGACGACGAGGGACAGGGCCGCGGTCAGGAGCGCGGTACGGAAGGTTTTCATGCTTTCCTCTCAAAAAAGGTTATAGGGTGAAACGGTCCCCGGCGGCGGTGCCGCGAGGGAAGCCGATCAGGACACGCGGCGGTCGCTCCGTCTGGTCGCCCAGTTGCCGAAGCTCTGGAACACCTGCACGATGACGATCAGCAGGACGACGGTGGCGAACATGATGTCGGTCTGGTAGCGGTTGTAGCCGTACATGATCGCCAGCTTGCCGAGGCCGCCGCCGCCCACCGCGCCGGACATGGCCGAGTAGCCGAGGATCGTGGTCGCGGCGATGGCGCTCCCGTTGATGAGCGAGGGCGTGGCTTCGGGGATGAGGACCTTCATGATGATCTGCGTGGTCGAGGCGCCCATGGACTGGGCCGCCTCCACGACGCCAGCGTCCACCTCCAGCAGGGAAGACTCCACCAGACGGGCCACGAAGGGCGCGGCGGCGATGACCAGCGGCACGACCGTGGCGTTGTTGCCGATGGTCGTCCCCACCAGCACGCGCGTCAGGGGGATGACCGCGATCATGAGGATGAGGAAGGGGAACGAGCGGGTCAGGTTCACCACGACGTCCAGCACGGCGTAGACCATCGGGCGGGGCGTGATGCCGTCCTGACGGCAGATGACGAGGATCACGCCCATGATCATGCCGAAGACATACGAGAAAAAGGTGGAAACCAGCGTCATGTACAGCGTGTCCACGACGCCTTCGAGCAGCATTGCGATGGTGTCCTGATCAAACATGGTTCATTTCCTCCAGCATAAGCCCCTTGGATTCCGCGAAGGCGAGGATGCGCCGTACGACGGCTTCGTCGTCCGGAAGTTGCAGCACCATCTGCCCGAAGGCCGTGCCGCCGATGTCGCGGGTGTCCGCGTACATGATGTTCACCGGGACGCCGCATTCCAGTACGAGGTTGCCGATGACCGGTTCGAACGAGGAACGCCCGTTGAAGATGATCCGGTACAGGCGTTCGTGCGGCATCCGCTCCGGCTGCATGGCTTCGGGGATGACCAGCTGGCGCGCCTCCTCCGTGCGGGGGTGGAAGAACACCTCTTCGACGGAGCCGGATTCCGCGATCCGGCCGTGGCTGATGATGGCGACCTGATTGCAGATTTTTTCGATCACGCTCATTTCGTGCGTGATGATGACGGCGGTGATCCCCAGACGCCGGTTGATGTCCTTGATCAGCGTGAGGATGGATTCCGTGGTGGCGGGGTCGAGCGCCGAGGTCGCCTCGTCGCACAGGAGCACCTTGGGGTTGGTCGCCAGCGCGCGGGCGATGGCGACGCGCTGCTTCTGCCCGCCGGAAAGCTGGGAGGGGTAGGCGTGCGCCCGGTCCGACAGCTTCACCAGTTCGAGCAGCTCCCCGGCCCGCTTGCGGGCTTCGTCCTTCTTCACCCCGGCGAGTTCGAGGGGGAAGCAGACGTTCTCTTCGGCGGTGCGCTGCATGAGCAGGTTGAACTGCTGGAAGATCATGCCCATGGAGCGCCGGGCGATCTGGAGGTCACGGGAACCCAGACGGCACATGTCCCTGCCCTCGAACATGACGCTGCCGCCGCTGGGGCGTTCGAGCATGTTGATGCAGCGCACCAGCGTACTCTTTCCCGCGCCGCTCTGGCCGATGATGCCGAAAATATCCCCTTTCCGTATGGTCAGGTTGATGCCTTGCAGGGCATAGACTTCGGTGTTTTTGCTCTTGAACCGTTTTTCGAGGTCCAGAATCTGGATGATGGGTTCCGTCATGGCTTCTCCTGTTCTGTTTTCCATCAGGAGCTACAATAGTAGCGTGGGCCCGCATCGTCAAACGCTGCGCGCGACACTATTACCTACTTTTGGCGCTTTGAGAACGCCGGAGAGGCTTTTTTTTAGGAACAAAATTTTCCGTGTGATTCCCGAGGGATCGGAAGGACGGCTCCGTACCGGCGCGGGCCGTTCCCGTCCGGAGGGGGCCTCCGGGGCGCGGGCCGCACCGGGGAGAAGCCCCGGAAGGCCGGGACGCGCCCGCCCCGTCAGATGTCGATGGCCTTCACGTGCGGGTTGTCGCTGAGCAGGGACAGGAGCCGCGTGCGGCTGTAGCCCTTGGGCAGCTTGACGTAGATGTCCAGCGAAATGATCCCGTTGCCGTTGTTTTTGGCCCTCAGGCAAAGGATGTCGAGCTGGTGCCGCAGGAGCGTTTCCCTGACGGCGGCGATCCCGTCGCCGGTGTCTTCCACCTCCATGCCGATGTGTTCCTCGACGGGGAAGTCGAGCCACCGGAAATTTTTGTGGAGGAGCATCTGGGCGACGATGATGAGCAGGCTCGCCGCGATGCCGAGGAAGTACAGGCCCGCGCCCACGGCCATGCCGATGCCCGCCGTGGCCCAGACGCCCGCCGCCGTGGTCAGCCCGCTGATCGTCTGGTTGCGGACGAAGATCATCCCCGCACCGAGGAAGCCCACGCCGGTCACGATCTGCGCGGCGATACGGGAAGGGTCGAGGGCCACGCCCTCGAACGCCGTGACGTCGGCGAATCCGTACTTCGACACCACCATGATCAGCGCCGCCGCCAGCGCGACGATGAGATGGGTGCGTATCCCGGCCTCTTTCAGCCGGTTGTTGCGTTCGTAGCCGATGAGCGCGCCGCATACTCCGGCGATGAGGATACGGAAAAAAAATTCGATTTCCAGAAGGAGCGTGATGTCCATGCGGTTGCCTCGGTTTTGGGAAAGCCTTTTCTCTCGTGTGGCAGGTCAGGCTCTCCGCGTCAAGCGCTCTCGTCCTTGAGGCCGTGCAGCACGTCGAACAGCGTGGGAATGTCGATGGGCTTGGAAATGTGCCCGTTCATGCCCGCTTCCAGCGATTTTTCCACGTCCTCCTCAAAGGCGTTGGCCGACATGGCGATGATGGGGATGGTCCGGGCCTCTTCGGTATCCAGCATGCGGATGCGCCGGGTGGCTTCCAGCCCGTCCATCACCGGCATCTGGATATCCATGAGGACCGCGAGATAGGTTCCGGGCGCGCTGTTTCGGAGACGCTCCACCGCCTCCAGCCCGTCCCGCGCCGTGTCCACGCGCAGGTTGCGGGACTCCAGCAGCGTCTGGGCGATTTCGAGATTGATGTCGTTGTCCTCCGCGAGGAGGATGCGTTCGCCGGAAAACGTCTCCCGCCGTTCGTGCTCCACGGAGAGCGGCGCGTCCTGCGTTACGGATACCAGAAAATCGTATATGTTGGAGGGGAGAAGCGGCTTTTGGACGAACCCGTCCACGCCCGCCCGTTCGGCTTCGTCCCTGATGCCGCTCCAGTCGTAGGCGGCGACGGCGACGCACAGGGCCTCCCTGCCGGGATGGCGGCCCCGGATGGTTTCGGCAAGGGCGATCCCGTCCATGTCCGGAGTCTGGCGGTCGAGGATCGCCAGCGTAAACGGATCGCCGTTCGCGGCGGCGTCGGCGAGGGCTGCGAGCGCTTCCTCGCCGGAAAGGGCCCATGCCGCTCTCGCCCCGAAGCGTTCCAGCAGCCGGACCGCATAGGCGCAGGTTTCGCGGTCGGCGTCCACCACCAGCGCCCGCATGTGTCGGAAGCGGTTTTTCGGCGTCAGGGCTCCGGGGCGTTCTGAAGCCAGGTCCAGCCAGAGGTGCGCGGTGAAGGTGCTCCCCGCGCCGGGCTCGCTCTCCACCTCAATGTCCCCGTTCATCATCCGGGCGTAGTTCCGGGCGATGGCGAGGCCGAGGCCCGAGCCGCCGCGGTTCCCGCGCTGGTGGCCGTCCTGCTCGAAGGGCTGGAACAGTTTGTGGAGAAAGCTCTTTTCCATGCCCGTGCCGGTGTCTTTGATCGTGAAGATCAGCTCCTGCGAGGTTTCGGCCAGTTTGCCCGTTCTGACCGAAAGCTCCACCGAACCGGAGGCGTCCGTGAACTTCAGGGCGTTGCCGAGCAGGTTGATGATCACCTGATTCAGCTTCAGCTCATCCCCCGCATAGGCTTCCCGCAGGTCCCCCGAGGCGGTGACGTGGAAGCGGATGCCCCGTTTTTCGGCTTCGGCGTAGAACATCGTGGTGATGCTCCCGATGAACGCGGCGAAGTCGAACGGCTTCTTTTTCAGGACCATTTTGCCGCTTTCGATCTTGGACATGTCCAGAATGTCGTTGATGAGGGAGAGCAGGAACTGCGCGGACAACTGCACCTTGTCCAGACAGTCGGCGACCCGCCGGGGATCGTCCGCCGACTCCTTGGCGATGGCGATCATGCCCATGATCGCGTTCATGGGCGTTCGGATGTCGTGGGACATGCGGGAAAGGAAGTCGGATTTCGCCTGATTGGCGCGCTCGGCCATTTCCAGCGCGTTCCGCAGCATGTCCGAGCGCTCCTCCAGCTTTTTCTGGAGTTCCCGTTGTTCGGTGATGTCGGTGATGTCGATGTAGACCACCAGATAGATGGGATCGCCGTCCGCCCAGTCGATGCAGGTGGCGTTGAGCTGGAACCACGCGTCCTCTCCCGCCCTGTTTTGGGCCTGGACGGAGAAACGGACCGGGCGGCCTTCGCGCATGGCGGGAAAATGTTCGCGGACGGCCCGCCCGTTGCGGTCTGTATCGACATTGACGAGCCCGTACGCCGCGCCGTCTTGGGGCCGCTCGCCGAAGAAGTCGATGAACCTGTCGTTCGCCTCCACGAAGCCGAAGTCGCCCACGGTGCCGCCGACCTTGAACTTGGCGATGAATCCCGGAAGGTTGTCGTAGGTGATCGACTTTTCCATCTGCGTCTGGACGAGATCGGTGACGTCGGTGAAGACGGTGTAGACGACGGGCAGGCCGTTGATCCGTTCGTTCGTGAACGTGCCGACCAGATGGGTCCACATATGGCTTCCGCCCTTCTGCGGCATGCGGCAGATGGTTTCGTAGCGGCGTTCCGCGCCGTTGAGCGCCTTCATGACGACGGCGACGATGGGTTCGAGCAGTTCGGGGGCGTCGCGGAAATATTCGTCCACATGGTTATGAAACAGCCGCTCGTACTCTTCCTTGGGGTAACCGATCTTCTCGTAATAGAAGTCGTTCGCCCAGATGACCGTAAAGTGTTCGTCCAGCAGGTGCTTGCTGACGCTCACGTGCAGCGAGCTCATCAGCGTGTTGTATTCGTAGTCCAGTTTCTCCAGAGCGGATTTTTCGGTTTGACTCAGAAAGGTCAACATACCGTACCGTGCCCCTTATTCTGCATCCAGAATGTGCTATAGGAAATATGGCGGCATTGCGATGCGCGTTTTGTCGCCTTTCTTTGGAAAGCGATACGTCCCGTAGGTGAATGGCGCCTTTCCTGTGAAAAGATGCGGAACATGACACGCATAAGTCTATAAAAACATGTAAGATAAGCTAGATAGAATGTTTTGGGAGCATACCCCCGTGCATGGCAAAGCACAAGGGAATCTGTTGCCGAGAGGTACGAACAGGCACGGCGCAACGGCTCTGCCGTCCGGCAGAGCCCGGCCCGTAGGAACCGCCGCGTTGGCTTCGCGGGCGGGCATCTTTCCGACGTGCGGAAAGCCGAAAAAAAGCCCCCCGCGCGTGCGGTGGGGCCACGCATGTGGGGGGGCGAGACGGTGGTGAAAGCCCCCTGCGGGTGCGGGGGCCGGAGCACGGTGCGGCGTCGGGCTAGGAATAGAGGATCAGCGCGATGAATTCGAGGTCTTCCGTGCCGTTGTTTTCCAGCATGTGCTCCTCGCCGTCGCGGCAGATGGCTACGTCGCCGGGGACCACGTCCCGAAGGGTCCCGTTGTCGTCGTACAGCCCCTTGCCCTTGAGGATGTAGTAGACTTCAAAATCGTTGACGTGGCGGTGTTTGCCCACGGAACAGCCGGGCTTGAGGATGCAGTGGTTGAAGACGCGGCCCTTGCCCGCGAACTCGCCGTCGTTGAGCAGCAGCGACGCGAGGACGTGTCCCTTGCCCGCCTTGAGGGGGGCGTCCATTTTTTCCAGTTGGTCGTAATGTCGGATCATGGCTCTCTCCTTTGAGGGTTATGGGGTCGTATTTCCGTGAAGGTGCGGGGATCGCCGCCGAGGTCTTCGTCGCTGTCCGGCGCGTTCGGACGCAGGTTGCTGAGGGATTCCGCACACGCGGCGTCCGGGTCCCCGAAGGGCGTGGGCCGGATTTTCGACGAGACGGACACTTCCGCAAGCGGCACGCCGCAGTCCCGCGGCTTTCCCGGTTTCGGCTTCGCCGCCGGACATGGCCGCCGAACCGGTATGCCGGTAGCCGTCCCGCACGGCCCGGCGGACCGCCCGGATGCTTTCGTCCCCGTGCGCCGCGCAGCGACCGAACCCGTACCCCGGCATGGGCCTGCCGTCGCTCGGGCGTCCCGCTCCGAAATGGTGCAGATACTCATAGGCTTTCCCTTCAGAGCGTGGAATAACAGGACTGTTCGGAATCATCCGCCATATGGGGAAAAGGCGCAAGCCTCCCGCGCGGGGCGTTCCGGGTTTTCGCCGTAACGGTATTCATAAGGAGCATGCCCATGATCGAACGTACGCTTTCCCTGATCAAGCCCGACGCCGTAGCCCGGAATCTGACCGGAGAGATTCTTGCCCGCATTCAGCGGGCCGGGCTCGGGATCGCGGCGCTCAAGATGACCCGCATGACCCGGGCGCAGGCCGAAGGCTTTTACGCCGTGCACCGGGAGCGTCCCTTTTTCGACGGCCTTGTAACCTATATGACCTCCGGCCCCGTGGTGTGCGCCGTGCTCGAAGGCGAGGACGCCATTCGCCGGTATCGGGAACTCATGGGCGCGACCGATCCGGCGCAGGCCGCCGAGGGCACGCTCCGCAGGCTCTACGCGCTCGACCGCGAGAGGAACGCCGTACACGGTTCCGACGCGCCGGAAACCGCCGCGTTTGAAATCGGCTACTGCTTCAGCGCGCTGGACATCATGGCCTGAGCGGACGGTTCACCGCCCCAGAAAGGCCAGCGCCATCAGGACGACGAAAAGCAGGATCAACAGGGTGGTGATCACGATGTCGCCTCCGAAGCAAGGCCCCGGTCCTCCGGGGCCTTTCGTTTGACCGTGTCCGAAAAAACGGTTGATGCGGCGGAGGCCGGAACCCCGTTGCCGCAGGCGTTCCGATGCCCTCCGCCGTGGGCCGACGCCTGCCCCCGCGCATCCTTCGGGAGCGTACGGGCTTCGGGCAACCGCAACCGTGAGCACGGCCTTTCGGTTACATGCCGAACCAGGTGTATCCGCTGTAGAAGAGGACCCTGCCGCAGATTTCTCCCGCCCAGATCAGCAGGAGCAGGACGCCCGCGCGGATGTGGATGGGGCAGGGGCAGAAGAGGCGGTTTTCCGAAAGCGACTGCCGGAACCCGTTGCGGACGAACAGCAGCGGCCCGAGCGCGGCCCCGGCGAGCAGAAGGGTCAGGTACCATGCGATCAGCGTCGTGCAGAGCGGCGTCTGGGCGAGCATGATCTGGAGGGGGAACGCGAGCATCTGGAAGGAGAACGCCAGCACGATGAGCACCGGATGCCAGCCGAGCAGCAGTCCCCGGCGGGCCTCGTCGTTGTCCCGGACCCTGAGCGCGTCGAGGAACAGCAGGGTGATCGCGCCGAGCAGCAGGCTCGTGGCGAGGAAGGTCCAGAACGTCGCCAGCGTGTTCCAGAACGGTACGGTGGGCAGGGTGTAGACCCGGCTCATGACGTAGACGAGCCCCAGCCCGAGGAACGAGGTCAGCCAGCGTATCCAGGCGTTGAGGGTGATCAGCCAGAGCAGCAGCCCCGCCCCGAACAGGCCCACGAACAGGATTTCGCGGCTCAGCCACGAGGTGCCCACGTTGGTGATCGTGTAGAAGCTCACCGCCGGATCGGAGAGGTGCCCGAGCGAGGCCAGCGCCCCCGCGCCGAGCAGGATGCAGGCCACCCACGCCTTGGTCCGCGAGTCGTCGGCGGTGCGGTTGGCGAAGGGGGAGAGGAGCATCAGCATGCCCGCCGAAGCCTGCCCCAGAATGGTGAAGATGACGAGACTCCAGTAGCCTTCCATGCCTAGACCTCCTCGGGGTTGCTGATGCGCCTGCCGCGCAGCCCTTCGTTGCTGCCCAGCGGCTTGGAATGGCGGTTGGGCGCGCAGATGAAGTGCGGGTGCGTCAGTTCCGGGCTCGGGAGCGGCGCGATGGGGGCCTGTTCGCCGTAGCGGGCGCGCAGGTCGTCGTATTCGCCGTAGTCGAGGGCGCGGCACGGGCAGGCCGCCACGCAGGCCGGAGGCTGCCCCTGTTCCAGATAGTCGCGGCAGAAGTCGCACTTGGTCATTTTTTTGCGTACGGGGTCGAACTGCGGCGCGCCGTAGGGGCAGTTCCATTCGCAGTAGCGGCACCCCACGCACCGCTCCTCGTCGATGGACACGATGCCGTTTTCGTCCTTGTGCATGGCCTGCGTGGGGCATCCCTCGGCG
>PPYF01129941.1_pt1 | contig 18924 bp, 16 predicted proteins | sample 1559871 | NCBI WGS metagenome assembly PPYF01 (sample SAMN08240021, study PRJNA423297) | Human gut metagenome, whole genome shotgun sequencing project. | reverse complement strand
CGAAGACGCCGATTCCTACCATTCCCTCTTTTGAAACACCGGGGCCTACGCCTCTCTACGATCCGGAGATTGTTTTTCGGGATGCGCATCTAGAGGACGTTGTCCGGGAGACGCTGGGTAAATCGGTGGGGCCGGTTTTGTTGTCTGACGTACAGGCGCTAACCGTCCTGGAGGCCCGGGTCAGCGGGATTATCAGTATCGAAGATTTGCAGTATTTTACTTCTTTAGAGGAATTGGATTTGTATGGCAACCGAATCACCAATCTAGCTCCCTTGGCCGGACTAAACAAGCTACGTGTGCTGAATATCGGTAAAAACTACAACACCATTTACCTGAAGGAAGGGGAAGATCGGCAGGGCCTGAATCTTCAGCCGCTTCGCAGTTTGGTGCAGTTGGAAGAACTCTATCTGGACAGCAATAACATTTATGATTTGTCGCCGCTGTCGTCGCTTACTTCGCTTAAAGTGCTGAATTTATCGTACAATCGCATTTTGGACTTATCTGCCTTGTCCTCCTGCACCCAAATTACCAAGCTGATGCTGCGCCACAATTATTATACGGATTATACTACCATGCAGGACTTGGGCATTTCGGATATTGGTTGTGTTGCCTTTATGCCTGGTCTGGAATATTTGGATATTCGGGAGAACCTGATTTCTTCGTTGGCTCCCTTGGCCGGTTCTTCTAAGTTGCGGTATTTGTACATGGATCGGAATTATATAACGGATTTGACGGTTTTCCAGAATCACCCCGTGCTGCAGACGCTGTCTGCCGGATATAATCTAATTACAAATTTTGATGTCATTCTAACCATGGACGCTTTGCGTATTTTGATTTATGAGGGAAACAACATTGCCAGTTACGATGCCATTGAACAGTTTGAATCAAAAACGAATTGGCAGCCGCATTCCCGTGTCCTGTCGGCGGAACGGTCCCGGTGATGCTTTCTTGTAACGTGATTTCCGGCCTCCTCCAGCAGGAGGTTTTTTTGTGCGGAAATCGTGGGGAAATGCGAGGAAATCGAACGCGGAAAATTTTGAAATATTGCAGGGGTAGCAGTGCTTGTTTTCGTATAATAGGCTGAGAAGACAAAATACTGGGCTGAAGGCGAAAGGAGGGGTTAGGTGGAACTGGATGACAATCGAATCGTGGATGCTATTCTGCAAGGTGACACAGAGTCCTTTTCCCTCCTTGTGGAACGTTATGGCAGACTGATTTATTCCATTTGTCTGAAAGTACTGCGCCTCCCGGATGAAGCCGAAAATGCAGCCCAGGAAAGCTTTCTCAAGGTATATACCTCATTGGGTGATTTTCAGCGGGACGAAGGAGGCAACCTGAAGGCATGGCTTTCCACAATCAGCTATCATACTGCGGTGGACCTGTATCGGAAACAAAAACGCAAGAGATCCTATGAAACCGATGATATAGCGGATTGGGAATCTCTTCTTTCCAGCAAGGAACCGGATGCGCTGGAGCAAATGATACGGCAGGAGAATCAGGAGAAGCTGCTTTCCATCCTGCAGGAATTACCAGAGAAATACAGGGTGGTCTTGGAGGAGTTTTATTTCAAAGGAAAAAGTCAGAAGGTAATTGCCTTAGAACGGGGGATGGCGGTAAAGTCCGTGGAATCCCAGCTGTATCGGGCGAGAGAATTGATTCGAAAGCGTTGGAGGTGAGAACATGGAACAGCCTAAGGTTGATGTGGCAGGTCTTTTGATGAAGGAGGATTTTCAGAAAATCGTTATGAAACGGGTTCGGCAGGCTGCAAGGACAACAGACAGCGGACCGCTTTTTTCCAATCGGAAAAAATTATTCGCCATGTATGCCACTGCGGCATCCATTACGCTCCTTCTGCTTTTCACCGGTATGTTTGGGAACCTTTCCAATTTTCTGAGCAAAGCCAACACGGAAGTGGGAAACGTGCTGAGCGCAGCGGAAGAGAATTTATCTTCCTGGGTTAAGGATCGCCGTGAATTTTCTTGGGAGGAGCTATTCCCCCAAAAAGAGGAGAAGCAGAAAGACAGTCGTTCTCCACAAAACTGAGTTTTTGTCTGTCCGCCATCTGCCAGCAGCCAGGGGGCGGGAAGAACGAAACGAAAATTTGCTGCTGAGAAAAGGATTGTGACATGAGAAAAAGTAGTTTTTGGACATTTGTTTTTTCCCTGATGCCAGGTGCGGGGCATATGTATTTGGGGTACATGAACAAAGGCTTGCAGCTTATTCTGTTATTTTGTGCGTTGTTTGCGCTGGCGTTCTTGCTGCAGCTGAATGCCTTTTTGTTTCTGCTTCCTGCTGTCTGGTGCTATTCGGTTTTTGATTGTATGCATTTGCGGCGTAAGGTAAATACGCCGGGATACGCAATCGAAGACGACTATCTGATCAAGGACTGGAAATCGTTTTCGGTTAGCTATCGTCTGTTGGGATGGGCGGCGATTTTTCTGGGCGTACTGATCTTGCTTGCCAACATTATTCCGGATTTCCTGTATCAGCTGGATTTGATGTTTTCCTATCGGTTTTATTTTTCCCGTTTTTTCTCTTCCTTCCGTGATTTATTCATTGCCATTGTTATCATTGTGATCGGCGTGAAATTGCTTCAGGGGAAATGGATTCCGACCGACAAAAGGCGTACGCAGTCTTCTGAATCAGATCAGCAGAACCAAACAGAAGAACAGCAAATGGAGAACAAACCGGACAATCCGGCGGCTCTGCTGCCGGCAGCGGAGGTATCCTCCCATCCGGAAAACGGGGAGGAGGATGCGCCATGAGAAGATGGAAGGTGGGGTCTTTCACTGCGGCCCTTGTTTTGATCAGCGCGGGAATTCTCCTTTTGATCGGTCAGTTTACGGAAATACGGGTATTGGATATGGTTGCCGTTCTTTGGCCTGCTGCGCTGATTGTTCTGGGTGTGGAAATTCTAATTTATTCGATTCTAGCGGTAAAGGATGGCGATCCCAACCGGCGGATGGAATTCAGCGGATTGAGCTTGTTTGTTGTACTGGCGGTGTTTGTTTGCAGTATTGTGCTGTCTGGTATTCTGCTGACCGCTGACTTTGTGGAGGCAGGGCTGCTGGATCGCTGCCGATTTTAATTCGAGAAAGAGCCGCATCTGTCCAAGCAGAACGCGGCTCTTTTTGCTTCAGGATTGACGAAGCAGGCGCTCTCCGTTATAATAAATTCATGATTTCATCATAAATTTGCAGTTAGAGGAGGAATTGTGAACAATGGAGGAGAACCAGCAGAAGGATGATGCGACTACTACCATCATTCCAGCGCAGGAGAAGGATTCGTACCAAGCAAAGTATGGAGTGCAGCAGACCAGCGTTTCTATTATTGATGATGACCCAGCTAACCAAGTTATGTCGGTAAAGGCTTGGTTGATTACTTGTCTGATTTTTCTGATTCCCTGTGTCAATCTGATTATGGCATTTGTCTGGGCGTTTGGCAGCGGGAACAAAAACCGGAGGAATTTTTTTCGGGCGTATTTAATTTTGTTAGCGGTGTTCCTGGTCTTGTATTTGATTATTTTTGCGATATTTGGTTCGGCGCTCTACGCTTGGCTCGAAGATTTGCAGGAATTCGCGAGGCAGCTCAGTTAGTCGGGACGGACCGTATGGAACGCACAAAGAAACAGTACCTGCCTCAAACGACAGGTGCTGTTGTTTTATTCGGAGGAGGACAGCATGGATTTTCCAATCGGTAGGAAATGGGAACAGGAAGAAACCGTGACCCAGGACAAGACGGCAAAAGCAGTAGGAAGCGGGTTAGTGGAAGTGTATGCCACTCCCATGATGGTTTTGCTCATGGAGAATACCGCCGCCGCCTGTGTACAGGCATTTCTGGAATCGGATCAGGCAACCGTTGGTACGAAGGTGGACGTGGAACACTGTGCCGCTACTCCGGTTGGCGGAAAGGTCCGCTGTGTGGCGGAATTGGTGGAAGCAGACGGACGGCGTTTGGTTTTTCAGGTAGACGCGTACGATGAGGCGGGACGTATCGGCGGCGGCCGCCACGAGCGTTTTGTCGTCCGGACAGAACCGTTTCTAGCGAAGGCACAAACCAGACGAGCCCCTGTCTAATCAAATGCCCTGCATGAGAACCACTTGACTTTCCTTGCCAGGCGAAATATAATATTTTCTTGTAGCGTGACGTGGGCGTTTGGCTTACCGTCACAGTAGAGCAGTACCTTGTAGCACGATAAAACGGTAAAGGGGAGGACGGTAGTATGGTAGTGAAAATGATCTGTTTGTTGGTGTTTTTTTTCACCATGGTGGCGGTGGGAATCCTGATGCGGAAACGTGCTTCCAGTGTCAGTGATTTTGTATTAGGCGGACGGACCGTTGGACCGTGGCTTACGGCGTTTGCATTTGGAACATCTTATTTTTCTTCTGTGGTTTTCGTGGGGTATGCCGGCCAATTTGGTTGGAAATATGGGATCGCCGCTACGTGGATCGGCTTAGGCAACGCTTTGCTGGGAAGTTTGCTGGCCTGGGTGGTGTTGGGCCGACGGACGCGGGTGATGACCCATCATTTGTCTTCCTCCACGATGCCGGAGTTCTTTGAAAAACGGTATGATAGCCGGACGCTGAAGATCGTAGCCTCAGTCATTATTTTTGTGTTCCTGGTTCCCTACACAGCGTCCATTTACAATGGCTTGTCCAGATTGTTTGGTATGGCGTTTGACATTCCCTATGAAGTATGTGTGATTGTGATGGCGGTGCTTACCGGTGTATACGTTATCTTGGGCGGCTATGTTGCCACGGCGGTCAACGATTTTATACAGGGATTGATCATGCTGTTTGGCATATGCGCTGTAATTTACTCGGTTTTGCAGGGTCAGGGCGGTTTCTCGGAAGCGCTCGTCAAGCTGGCTTCCGATCCGACGGTAACCGGAGCGGCGTATGACAGCACCGTGCCCGGCGCCTATACGTCTTTTTTCGGACCGGATCCGCTGAGCTTACTCAGCGTGGTGATCTTGACTTCCCTGGGCACCTGGGGCCTGCCGCAGATGGTACATAAGTTCTATGCCATCAAAGATGAAAAATCCATCCGGACCGGTACGATTGTTTCCACCGTATTTGCTTTGGTGGTAGCGGGCGGTTCCTATTTTCTGGGCGGGTTTTCCAGGCTGTTCCGGGACAGCAGCTTTGTAACGGAAAACGGCGTAGTATTTGACGGAATCGTTCCCCATATGCTGTCATCGCTTCCCGACATTCTGATCGGTGTGGTGGTGGTTCTTGTTTTGTCCGCTTCCATGTCCACGCTATCCTCTTTGGTGCTGACTTCCTCGTCTACGCTGACGCTGGATTTCATCAAAGGGACGGTGGTAAAACAATTAAGTGAAAAACGCCAGCTGCTGCTGATGCGAATTTTTATTGTGTTCTTTATTCTGCTGTCGGTGATCCTGTCTTTGAATCCGCCAACGTTCATCGCCCAGTTAATGGGCATTTCCTGGGGCGCGCTGGCAGGGGCCTTTTTAGCGCCGTTCTTATTTGGCTTATATTGGAAGAGGACTACCAAAGCGGCTGTTTGGGTTTGCTTTTTTACGGGAATCGGAATTACGGTGCTGAACATGGCGGTGCCGTTTTGCTCCAATTCCATTGTAGCCGGTGCGCTGGCAATGGTAACCGGACTGGTTTTGGTACCGCTTGTCAGCTTCCTGACACCGAAGCTTTCCAAGGTTCATGTGGAACATTGTTTTCAATGCTATGAAGATAAAGTCGTCGCCGTCGCCAAGGATACGTTGGCGGCGACGGACGAAAAAAAGGAGTGACAGAAATGCCAATTTGGAATCCGGAGAAGGAATGCATGAAACGCGAGGAATATCGTGCCATTCAGCTGGAACGGCTGAAATGGACGGTTCGTCTGGCATACGAACGTGTTCCTTTTTACCAGAAACGGTTTGACGCCATTGGGCTGAAGCCGGAACACATCCGGACATTGAGGGACATAGAAAAGATTCCCTACACGACAAAGCTGGATTTGCGGGAAAACTATCCTTTTGGTCTGTTTGCGGAGCCCTTGGAGAATATTGTCCGTCTTCACGCCAGTTCGGGAACCACCGGAAAGCCGGTGGTATTTGGCTATACCAAACGGGATATGGAGACCTGGAAAGAAAACATCTCGCGTATCGCGGCAGCGGCCGGCGTGGTAAAAAGCGATGTGGCGCAAATCGTATTCGGATATGGCATGTTTACCGGCGGGTTTGGACTTCATCAGGGACTGGAGAACATTGGCGTAACGGTAGTGCCTTCTTCCGCCGGAAATTCGGAGAGGCAATTGATGTTCCTGGAAGATTTTGGTGTAACGGTCATCGTGGGAACGCCTTCCTACGCGCTGCATTTGGCGGAACTGGCGGAAGAGAGAGGACTTACAAGAGACCGGCATAAGCTGCGTGTAGGCTTGTTCGGCGGCGAGGGGCATACCGCGGAAATGCGTCAGCAAATCGAGCGAAAATGGGGTATCGTTTGCACGGAGAACTATGGCTTAACGGAAGTGCAGGGGCCTGGGGTATCTGGCGAATGCCTGGAGCACAGCGGCATGCACATCAATGAAGATAGTTTTTACTATGAAATCATCGACAGCGATACGCTGACGACAAAGGATCCGGAAGAACAGGGGGAATTGGTCCTGACCACGTTAACCAAGGAGGGTGTTCCTGTTCTGCGGTACCGGACCAAGGACATTACCAGTATTGATTTTTCTCCCTGCGCTTGTGGCAGAACCACCGCTCGGATGAGTAAAATCAAGGGCCGCACCGACGATATGCTGATCATTCGCGGCGTGAACGTGTTTCCCAGTCAAATCGAGAGCTTGCTGCTGGGGATGCCCCATATCGGCCCTCACTATCAGATCTACGTTACCAGACAGGGCTATATGGATAAACTGGAAATCAAAGTGGAATTGGCCGATTCCAGTCTGCTGGAACGTTACGGAGAGCTGGAGAAGTTGACAAAAATGATTCGGGATAAGGTGAAATCCAATCTATTGCTGGATGCCACGATTACCCTGGCCGAACCCAAATCCCTGGAGCGATTTACGGGAAAAGCAAAACGCGTACATGACTTAAGGTCTGAATAGATCACGATTCCATATTTGCAAAAGAAATGAGGTTGAACGATGAAGACACTTCTTCTTGGAAACGAAGCTATAGCTAGAGGGGCACGGGACGCTGGCGTTCACGTGGTTTCTTCTTATCCCGGAACGCCCAGTACGGAAATCACAGAGGCCGTTGCAAAATTTGACGATGTGTATTGCGAATGGGCGCCCAATGAGAAAGTCGCAGCCGAAGTGGCGGTTGGAGCTTCCATTGCCGGCGGCAGGGCTATGTGCTGTATGAAGCACGTGGGACTCAATGTGGCGGCGGACCCTCTGTTTACCGCTGCCTATACCGGCGTCACCGGCGGCTTGGTTTTTGTAGTAGCCGATGATCCCGGCATGCATAGTTCTCAAAACGAGCAGGATTCCCGATTCTATGCGCTCTCTGCGCATTTGCCGATGTTGGAACCTTCCGACAGTCAGGAGTGTTATGATTTCATGCGGTACGCATTCCAGATCAGCGAAACGTTTGATACACCGGTGCTGGTCAGAAGTACCACCCGGATCTCCCATGCCCGCAGCCTGGTGACCTTCCGGGAGAAACAGAACATTCCGCAAAAAGAATACAAAAAGGATATTATGAAATACGTCATGATGCCGGGAATGGCGAAGAAGCGTCATGTGGTGGTGGCGGAGCGAATGAAAGCACTGCAAGCCATGGCGGACAAGGGATTCCCGGTGGAAGAACAGGATGCAATCTGCCTCAACCGGATCGAATGGGGCGACAAAAAATTGGGCATCCTGACTTCCAGCATCTGTTACCAGTATGCCAAAGAGGTATTCCCGGGAGCGTCCTTCCTGAAGCTGGGAATGGTCTATCCGCTGCCGGAGCAACTGATTCGGGAGTTCGCAGATCAGGTAGATGAATTGCTGGTCGTGGAAGAGCTGGAGCCGTTTTTGGAGAATGCGGTTCGACAGATGGGCATACAAAAAGTAAAAGGGAAATGCTATTTTACCAATTTGGGCGAGCTGAGTACCAAGATTCTTCGTCAAGCCTACTATGGGACCCGATTGGAACGAGCGCAGACTGCGGAGCCGGTAGAAGCGCCGGCCAGGCCTCCTGTTATGTGCCCCGGATGTCCTCATCGCGCTGTTTTTTCCGTTTTATCCGGTTTGAAACTGCGGGTTTCCGGTGACATCGGCTGCTATACTTTGGGCGCCATGGCTCCCTATGAGGCAATCGATGCTTGTGTTTGCATGGGAGCTTCCGTTAGTATGGCCCACGGTATGGAAAAAGCCGATGAAATAGGCGGACGGGAGAAACGGAAAACCGTGGCAGTGATTGGGGATTCTACGTTCATCCATTCCGGTATCACCAGCTTGATCGATATCGTTTATAACAAAGGCAATTCCACCGTTATCATTTTGGACAACTCCATTACGGGGATGACGGGGCACCAGCAAAATCCTACTACGGGCTACACCATTCGGGGAGAAGAGGTTCCCGCAGTCGATCTGGTGAAGCTGGCGGAGGCCATTGGTGTCAAACGGGTTCGTGTGGAGGATCCATTTGACATGAAGACGTTCCGAAATGCGGTCCGGGAAGAGGTGGATGCGCAGGAGCCGTCCCTCATCATTGCCCAAAGACCCTGTGCGCTCTTAAAAACGGTTCATTATGGCGCGCCGGTGGTCATTGCGGAGGACCGGTGTAAAAAGTGCGGTAATTGTATGCGTCTGGGCTGTCCGGCAATTTTTCAGGAGAATGGCCGTTACCTCATCGATGATTCCCTTTGTGTGGGATGCGGTTTGTGCCAGCAGATGTGCGCATTCGGCGCGATTCAAAAGGAGGCGAATGGCTGATGGAGGATTGTAATATTTTAATTGTTGGCGTTGGCGGACAGGGAACCCTGCTGGCTTCCAAATTCTTAGGCTGTGCGGCAACCCTTTGCGGCAAAGACGTGAAACTTTCGGAAGTCCATGGCATGTCCCAGCGAGGCGGGAGTGTGGTAACGTGTGTTAAAATAGGGGATCGTGTGGCGTCTCCGATCATCGAGGAAGGCGAGGCGGACGTGATTCTGTCTTTTGAAGAATTGGAAGCAGTCCGCTGGATGCCTTATTTGAAACCGGGCGGTACCATTATTACGAATACACAAAAAATCAATCCTATGCCGGTAATATCCGGGAAAGCCATTTATCCGGAAGGCATATTGGATGTTTTAGGCCGTTCCGGCATCCGCCTGATTGCGTTGGATGCTCTGACGCTGGCCGACTCCTGCGGTACCAAGAAGGCGGTCAATGTGGTGCTGCTTGGCGTGCTGGCCTCCCGTATGAAGGATGTGGATGTTTCTGTTTGGAAAGAGTGCCTGAAGATGGTCATTCCTTCCAAGTTGTATGAAGTAAATGAAAAAGCATTTCAACTGGGATTGCAGTATGAGGAAGGGAGCTTAAGAGCATGAGAATTTGGAACGAAGAGATGGAGTGTATGCCGAGGGAAGAACGCCGGCAGCTGCAATCGGAGCGTTTGGTTTCCCTGGTGGATCGGGTTTACCGGAACGTACCGCATTATCGGGCCAAAATGCAGGCGGCCGGCGTGGAACCGGGTGACATTCGTTCGATAGAGGATCTTGTCAAGCTGCCTTTTTCCACCAAACAGGATCTGCGGGATACCTATCCTTTTGGTTTGTTTGCCGTCCCTATGTCGGAAATCAATCGGATCCACGCATCTTCCGGTACAACGGGAAAACAGACGGTAGTCGGTTATACCAAGCATGATTTGGATGTTTGGGCAGAATGCATGGCCCGGAGTCTAGCCGGCGCCGGAGCAACGAGGGATTCCATTGTTCATGTGGCCTACGGTTACGGCTTGTTCACCGGAGGCTTGGGTGCCCATGGCGGCGCAGAAAAGATGGGATGTGCGGTCATTCCGGTTTCGGCGGGGAACACAGCCAGGCAAATCACGATCCTCAAGGATTTTGGTCCGGATATTATCTGCTGCACCCCTTCTTATGTGTCGTATTTGGCGGAAGAGCTGCTTGCTTCCGGCAGTTCTCCTGCGGACATCAAACTGAAAGCAGGGCTGTTTGGAGCGGAACCCTGGAGTGAAGAAATGCGCCGGGACATTGAACGGAAACTGAATATCCGAGCGTTGGATATTTACGGCTTGAGCGAAATCATGGGCCCTTCCGTAAGCTGCGAATGCTGGGAGCAGACCGGCATGCACGTGCAGGAGGATCATTTCCTGGTGGAGATTATTGATCCGCAGACGGGCAATCCCGTGCCCGATGGGGAAACCGGGGAAGTTGTTTTTACCACGCTGACCAAAGAAGGCTTGCCGCTGATCCGTTACCGGACCAGGGATCTCTCAAGGCTTCTAACCGATCCATGTGCTTGCGGACGTACTACGGCGCGCTTGCAGCGTTTTACCGGCAGAACGGACGATATGCTGATCATCCGCGGTGTCAACGTGTTTCCTTCTCAGATCGAAAGCGTCCTACTGGAAATGGGTGAGACAGCTCCTCATTACATGATTTATGTTGACAGAAAAAATAATCGTGATATGATGGAAGTACAGGTAGAAATGAATCAGGCCATGTTCTCGGATGCCGTGAAAAATATTGAGGATTTGGAAGCGCGCATTAAGGAAAGACTGAACAGCGTGCTGGGCCTGAGCGTGAAGGTACGGTTGGTAGAGCCAAAGTCCATTCCCCGCAGTGAAGGAAAAGCGCAAAGGGTGGTGGACAGGAGAAAACTATGAGGAGGTATCGTATGAGTGTCAAGCAAATTTCTGTTTTTTTGGAGAACAAGGCCGGGCGGCTAGCGGATGTCACAAAGGTACTGGGAGAGAATGGAATCGACATCAGCGCGTTATCCATTGCAGATACGACGCACTTCGGCATTTTGCGTTTGATTGTCAACAAGCCGGCAGAAGCAGAGGCGGTTTTGAAGGGCCACGGGTATACGGTAAGCCTGTCGGATGTTCTGGCAATCGCCATTGAAGATACGCCGGGCGCTTTGGCCGAGGCGTTGGATATTCTGACGGATGAGAACATTGGCATCGAATATATTTATGCTTTTGTTGGAAAAACATACAGCAAAGCCCTTGTTATTCTGAAAGTAGAGAACATTGCGGATGCGGTTTCGGTATTGACAAAAAATCATATTCAGGTATTAAAGGACGATGAGGTGTACAGTCTGTAACCGACCACCTTCTGATCTGCCCGGACGTCACGGAACGTTTTCCGCGGCGTCCTTTTTTTGCAGCCGGCACAAGAGGCCGGACAGATCCTGCGGCAGCGGTGCTTGGATTTGAACTCGTTGGCCGGTGACAGGATGGCGAAATCCTATTCGAAAGGCATGCAGTGCCTGACGAGGCAAATAAGGAGAGGCTTGCGCATAGAGACTGTCGCCCAACAAAGGAAAGCCTTCCGCCTGGCAGTGTACCCTGATTTGGTGTGTCCTTCCGGTTTCCAAACGGAATTCTACCCAGGCAGCCTCTTGTCCATTTGGCAAGAGACCGCGAAGCCGAACGCAATAATAAGTGGCGGCCGGCGCGCCTTCGGCATCTGCCTGTCGCCTGATGATGCTGCCGGGAAGGCGGGAAATGGGATGGCGAATCCAGCCGGATGATTGGCTGGGAGAGGGACAAACCAATCCAACATAGATTTTTTCCACTTCTTTTTTATCGGCCTGCTGTTTCAGCGCCTCCTGGATGTAAGAGTTTTTCGCCGCAAGAACCACTCCGGTCGTATCACGGTCTAGGCGGCTGATGAGATGAATTCCTCCGGATTCTCCATTTGTTTGATAGTGGAACAGAATCCCGTTTGCCACAGTGCCGCTTCTGTGCCCGGAAGAGGGATGCGTCACCATTCCGCTTGGCTTATTGATGGCTAAGAGCCAGTCATCTTCGTATAAAATATCCAGATTCATTGCTTCCGGCACGATGGATGTCGTCTGAGCTTCGTTCGGAAGGCATACGCGGATGGTTTGCTGCTCAGAGACGATTCGATTGGTATGGACAGGGACTCCGTCCAGAAGGATGCCGCCGGATCGTTTCAGTTTGCAGATAAGACGGTTGGAAAGACGAAGCCGCTCTTGCAGCATAGATAAAACGGATTTTCCTTCATCCCGGGTTGTTGTACAATAGGTAAGCTGATTGGCATCCATATCAGAACCTGCCCTCCTTTTCTGCTGTTGTTCAGTCTACCGGGATCGGCGTCATTTGTCAATCGGTGTGTTTTGAACGCGGACTCTCGGCCGAGCGTCACCGTAAAACCGAATCCAAAGGAGAGAAACAATCAGAAAAGAAATCAATGGTTCTTCTTTTTTTATACCATTGCCGGTTGTTTTCGTTGCTGATATAATCATTTTGAAATAAATATGCGGATCGGACAGCCGAAAGGTGGTATTATGGAAAGAAAGCACATACAAACTAAGGTAACCTTTCATCACGCATTCGCCTTACCGCACCGTTTGTGTGTTGCACTTCCGGATGCCAGCAGAAAAACACTTGTTGACGCCGACGTCGATCAGGTGGTTGTGTCTTGGGCGGATGGCGATACGCGACAAAATCCGCTGGGCGCTTATCGGACGCTACGTACTGATTGGATGGTGCGATTTACCGCGGAAACAAATGGCAGACCAATGAAAGGTGTCCATTGGCAGCGTACGGAGCAATGGATTCCTTCGTTTTATTACCGCTGGGAGCTCGATGGCGTTGTGGTTGTCATGGAGGTGACGGCGACTCAAAAAGGGGATGTCATTCGGTTGACCGCGCAAAACGGAACGGAAAAACCGGTATCCGCAGGCGTTTACGCCTTTGTCGCGGCAAATGTGGTCAATATGAAATGGGCGGATTTTAACTACGAATACAGTATTTGTACGCCAATCTGGGGAGACCGTGGCGACCGTATGGTGCTGATGATTCCACAAAAGACAGAAACTGTTCCTCGGGGAAGGGAAAACGTGGATACCGTTTGGCATCTGCCGCCTGGTGAATCGACAGTTAGCTATCTGATCCGGCCTTATTATGCTCTTTTGGAGGAAGCTGAGGCATATGAGGCAGAGGACTGGGAAACGCAGCGTTTGGCCGGTCTTGCCGCATGGCGGGACCGAATTGGACGTGCGCCGCGGATCGAAATTCCCGATGAGATGGTGGCCCTGGCGTATCAGGCATGCCTTGCAGACCTTTTTGTCATGCGTGAGGAACAGGCTGACGGCAGGATTGCCGGTCTTGCGGGAACGGAACTGTACCGTGCGGCCAATACCGCGGAACCGTGTTTTCAGGCGTATGCGCTTCTGCGGTCCGGTTTTTATGAGGAAGCTAGGGAGAATCTTGAATTTGTGGCGCAATTCCAGGAGGCGGACGGGAACTGGGAGGATATGCGTCAATGGGGTCGGATGATGTGGAGCACCTCCGGATGGAAGTCTTCCGCAATCCGAGAATATTATTTGTTTACAAAAGACCGCGCTTTTTTGGAAGAACAATTTCCCCGTATGCTTGCCAGTGCCCGCTGGTCCCAGAAACAGCGCGAGCTGACGAAGAAAAAGCATATGCCGGAGGACGGCAGCGAACATTATCCGCCTGAGTGGGGACTTATGCCAAGGGGGATGGGTGACTGCGGACTGCATGATAACGGCGACTTTTTCGGTGTATTTTACCCACATAATTTTTGGCACTGCCTGGGACTGGAATGTGCGGCATGGGCGGCGGAAGAACTGGGATACCAGGAGGAGGCGGAGGAATTGCGCGGGTATTATGAAGATATGCGCCGTTGTATTCTGAAGTCGCTAAAAAAGGGCTGCATCACGGAACCCGATGGTACGGAATGGATACCCGGCGCGCCGAATGCCACCACGGGAAGCAGGTGGGGTGTGGCGGACGCGATCTATCCTACCGGCATCCTGCCGGAGCATTGCGCGTTGGCGGATGGTACCATGAAGAAAATACAAGGGATATTAAGCGAGGGCGGGCTGCCTGTCAATTTAGGATGGATTCCAAACGGGCTTTGGGTCGCGATTGCATTGGACGCAATCGCCTATGCTAATGTTGTACGTGGTGATGAGGACATCGCGTCGGATTATTTGTACGCGGTTCTAAACCATGGTACGCCGTTTTTTACCTGGTGCGAGGAACGTGCTCCGGAACCGGGCGCAACCGTTACAAGCGGAGATCGCGAGCACGCCTGGACTCCGATCTGTGTGGCGAGATTCTGCCGCGATATGCTGGTAATGGACGGTTGGAAGGAAGAAGCGGTTTATTTGAATCGGATCGTACCGCGCTGCTGGTATGCGGAGGGCAGCACGCTGTCGGCTTCCGGTGTGCCGACCCATCACGGCGTAATGTCCTATTCTGTCAAACGGGAAGGCAGCCGGATCTTCTGTGCGGCAGATCTCAGCAGAATGGACTCGGATTGTCCCGTCCGGCTGTATGTTCGGCTCCCAGAGCGCATAGATACGTTCGTGTTCGACGTAAAAAACGGTAGCCAGTATTTTGTGGTTCCTCCGTTTAAAGAGGAATGAGCTCCTCTGCATGAGCGCAAAATAGGCGGTTTACCCGTTTGATACGGAGTCATTGCGCTTCAAGGGAACCGTCCGGTTATATCGTTTTTGACAGACTCCGTGAGAAGAAGCCAAATACTCCTGAAAAGAAAGGAGCATTTGGCTTTTTTAGATAGCGCGGGGAAGCGCTTCGCCATTTACAACGAATCCGGTTTTTTATATAATAGAAATTAGAAATCAAATTGGAAGCCGCAGGAAGAAAGGACGAGAAATCTCATGAAGAATTATTTGCTGGCATTGGATCAGGGAACCACCAGCTCCCGTGCGATTCTGTTTGACCGGAATCAGAGGATTGTGGGGATGGCGCAAAAGGAAATTACCCAGAGCTATCCCAAAGAGGGATGGGTGGAACAGGATCCCATGGAAATATACTCTTCTCAATATGGCGTTATGATGGAGGTCATTGCCCAAAGCAACGTTTCGGTGGGGGAGATTGCCGGAATCGGGATTACCAACCAACGGGAGACCACCATTGTCTGGGAGAAAGAGACCGGTCAGCCGATCTATCCCGCTATCGTGTGGCAGTGCCGCCGGACCGCTGACCGAATTCACCGTTTGGACGAGTCATCGGCGCGTTACATCCGGGAAGCCACCGGGTTGGTTCCGGACGCCTATTTCTCAGCCAGTAAGATTTCTTGGATTCTGGATCATGTGGAAGGTGCCAGAGAAAGAGCCGAACGGGGACAGCTGCTATTCGGCACGGTGGATACTTGGTTGATCTGGAAGCTGACCGGCGGAAGAATTCATGCTACCGACTATACCAATGCGTCTCGAACCATGCTGTATCATCTTCAGCATTTGGAATGGGATCCTGTTTTACTGGAGACGTTTGGCGTTCCACGCGGGATGCTGCCGGAGGTGCGGGACTCCTGCGGTTACTACGGGACCGTACCGATTGCAAACCAGGAAATTCCCATTCTTGGCGTAGCGGGGGATCAGCAGGCGGCTTTGTTCGGTCAAGCCTGTTTTCAGCCGGGGGAGGCGAAAAATACGTATGGCACAGGCTGCTTTTTGTTAATGAATACAGGGAAAGTGCCTGTCCGGAGCCGGAATGGCTTGCTCACTACCATTGCTATCGGGTTATCGGGTTCCGTCCAATATGCGTTGGAAGGAAGCGTGTTTGTGGGCGGAGCAGTCATCCAATGGTTGCGGGATGAATTAGGTGTTTTGGCAACCAGCCGGCAATCGGAATGTCTGGCCAGACAGGTGGAGGATAACGGAGGTGTTTATTTTGTTCCGGCCTTTACCGGATTGGGCGCACCTCATTGGGACATGCATGCCCGAGGTTGTATTGTCGGGCTGACCAGGGGGACCACCCGGGCGCATCTTGTCCGGGCGGCGCAGGAATCCATTGCGTATCAAAGTTTGGATCTGGTAGAGGCGATGGAGAAGGATACCGGTATCTCGCTGCCGGAGCTGAATGTGGACGGAGGCGCCAGCTGCGATCATTTCCTGATGCAGTTTCAGGCAGATATTCTGGGAAAAAAGGTTTGCCGCCCGGCAACGCGGGAAACCACGGCATTGGGGGCGGCGTATTTAGCCGGATTGCGCGCCGGACTTTGGAAGACGCCGGAAGAGATCAAAGCCGGCAGAAAAGGCGAAACCATTTATGTTCCGGACATGAAGCCGGAACAGAGGACGCAGCTTCTCCGGCATTGGCACCGGGCAGTGGAACGCAGTCTTCGGTGGGAAGAAGACTAGGCACATCCGGGTGGAGTCCGAACCGTTTGTTCAATGTGGTTTTTCCTGTGAGGGATTCGGTACGGCGCTTCGTTTCTTTTGCCGATGCTTTACCACGATGATGGAGACGGCGGCGAGCAAGGCCAGGAAGCAAGTCGAGCCGACAACAATCGCTTTTGTTAGCTTGCTGTCCGCCGCTTTCGTGGTGTTGCCGGCCAAGACGCAGTTGTTCCGGATGCAGTCGTTTTCCACAATCGGTATGCCGGAGCCTGTTGTAGTAACGGTGTTGTTGGTGATGATGCCGGATTGGCAGGATTGAATCTCCAGACCGGCTTTTTCCGCGTCGTTGATGATGTTGTTGTCCACGATCATGGAACCAATGGAGGATGGGAGCAGCAGACCGTATTTCCCGCCGGATAAAACGTTGTCACAAATTTGGAGCATGGTACCGGGGCCGGACGTGTCGCTGGCGGCCACACAAGCATTCTCACAGGAGATCGTGTTCCCACATAGATAGAGGCCGTGAATCAGAAGCATCGAGGATTGAAGGTCAATCGCATTTCCGGTGCATCCGGACATGGTGTTGCCGGAGATATCGCAATGAAGAAATGTTTGCAGCGTGATTTGTGCGGAGCCGGTGTTGGTAAACACGTTATCGCATATTTTAAGGCCTTCCAGGCGACTCTTTTCTTGCTCCGAATTCACGAGAATTCCTTTTCCCTGCCCGGAAAAGGAACAGTCCACGATATAAGAGTTGATGGCGATGAACGCGCCTTCGGGTATGCCGGAAGATTCTTTCCTTTTTGTGGCCTGAATAGCGTATGCATCCGGGTTAGAAACGAGAAAGCTGCAATTCATGATCTTGCAGTTGGAACCGTAGAATTGAACCAGATTGCTTCTGTTGGCGGCAGATCCGCGAAAACGGCATCCCGAAGCAGTCAGAAAGAGCGTATCGAGAACGGGTCCGGTACCGTTTTGTTCAAAAGAAAGATTGGTTACGTGAAAGCCGGAGCGCATATAGGTTTGGAACATTGGTCCGTCCAGTGTTTCCGCACCTACGAGGGTGACGCTTTCCGCGTCCTGGCCTTGTAAGCCCAGATACATTCCGTAAGAATAGCCGATGGATATGGTTTTGGTGACGCGATATGTTCCTGCTGGAAAATAAACGGTTTTTCGGTTTACAGAAGCTTTTTTCATTGCTTTTTCAATGGCTTCCGTGTCGTCCGTTTCCCCGTCTCCTACTGCGCCATACTCTTTGACGCTGATTCTGGAACGGTCGTCGACGTCCTGCCATTCAACGGAACCGGCGGATACCGCATAGGAGGGCAGTAAGGAACCGGCGGATAGGATAAGACATAATATCACGGCTGCGCAGCAGCGGGCGAAACAGGTTGGCTGAGTCATAGTTGCTCCCTTCTTTCTTCATGGCTGAATGGATAGTCCGCTTCTGAAAAAACGGTTAGCGGAACGTGTTTTCCTCCTGATAGGCGGAGAGATCGCTTCCCCGCTCATTTGACAGGATTATGTTGTTCCGGAAAATGGTGTCTTCCGAAATGCTGTCCAACCGGATGTTGGAAAAAATATTGGCTTCCAAGATGTTCCCGATTGATTTTTTGATCGCCACGCTATAGAGCATATCGGAGAATTGGTTGCCGCGCAGCGTGATGTGGGTAACGTTTTCGTTGTCTACCTTCAGACCGTAATCGCTGTAGACGATCATATTATTAGCGATCTCGATATTTCTCGCGGCGGCATCCGACGTTTCCGATGTGGCAATGGCCGCGCGCTGCTGTTCATTCTGAATTCCATAGTTGTATGCGGTAGCAATGTAATTCTCACAGATCACCACGCCGTCGATTCCGATGCCCTCCGGCGCGATCCGAACGCAATTGTGATAGCCCTGATCCAGCATGCTGTTGGAGATGGTGATGTTCTTACCGGAACGGATTTCCAGCTGGGAACCTCTGTAATTCAACAGCACCATTCTGTTGAGTTGGATGTTTTCCGGACACCCTTCGCTGTCCTGCGAATCGATCACGATGGCGTCGATCGCGCCGCCGCATAGGCTGTCTGCCAGGACGTTGTTCTTACAGGCTCTGCCGGGATGTTTGGTAAAACGGACCGAATGCGTTTTTTCGGAAGCACCGCCGAAGTTTGCGTTGACGATCCGGTTCTCTGATCCGGAAACTTCAAGCAGATATTGGTCAAAGCCGTTGTTGGTATTGGTTAAGGTAGCGGTATAAAGGAGACAGTCATCTGCCTCCAGTGATAGGCTGACTGTTTGGTCACCCTGCGCGGTAATGGTCAGATAGGCAAGCTTGGTATGGTCTGCCAGGATCCGGATTCCGACCGGATTCACCTGGTCGGTGACAACCAGCTTGGAAGCATTTTGGTGAGAACTTTCGCCTAGGATGGTGATGGATCCATTTTTGGTTTCCGGCACCACGACGGTATCCGATAGATAATAGACGCCGGACGGAATATAAAGGATTCCTTCCCCTTGGGCCAAAATCGTGTCAACGGCCTGCTGCAGCGCGCCTGTGGCGTCGTTTCCCGCCTCCGCTCCAAAATCAAGCAAATTGAATACCTTCGTGTCCGGCTTCATCCAAAGATCCGTTATGTCGGGTACATAAGTGGAAAACATGTCGGACA
>PPYF01267932.1_pt1 | contig 18936 bp, 15 predicted proteins | sample 1559871 | NCBI WGS metagenome assembly PPYF01 (sample SAMN08240021, study PRJNA423297) | Human gut metagenome, whole genome shotgun sequencing project. | reverse complement strand
TCCTTTTCAAGCCGCAAACGCTCCGCTGGTTTGCGGCTTGATGAGATGGGGGCTTTGGATTGGTGCATCTTTTTCGTCAACATAGTCCATGTCGGAGCAGGCTTTGTATCGCTTGCTCCGATTTACTTTATAAGTCAGGTTTATGTTCCACAAAGTGAAAATCTTGCCGGCAGTCGGATTTCGGCTGCTGGCTTTTTCTTTGGAGTTTCCCTCAAGTTACAAGATCAAATCGGGACAGAAGTATCTTTACGTCCGCTATCACCCGGCCTGTACATTGTGCACAGGCCGGGTTTTGTACATATAAAGGCGAAACGGCGGGAAAAAAGAGTCGTGTTTTGCGAAATGCGGCGGGAAATGGGAAATATGGGTCAGGCGAATTAACATAGGTTAATGCCCGGAAAATTCAACGATGTTACAATATTCCAAAACAGGAACAAGGGGGATAGGCCTGTGCGGGAGAAAGCTCTTTTGGAAAATTGGCTGAATTTGACAGACAAGTCGGCGCAGCAGATGCTGACGCGCGCTGCACAGGTCGTCTTTGTGGAAGCAAATTCAATCGTGCTGGAGGCCGGGGAGACCCAGGAGATCGTCCCCTTGCTCATCAGCGGGGTGGTCCGGGGGTTTTTGCTGGACGCAGACGGGAGGGACACCACCGACTGCTTTGTGTATAAGCCGGGGGAGGTGGTCATGGGCTGCAATTTACTGGGGAAGCCGTCGCAGATCAGCATGGAAACCATGTCAGAGTGTACCATGATGACGGTCCCGCTGGATATAGTCCTATCCCTGATGGACTCCTGCCCGGAGCTGCTGCACATCTATAACCGATATCTGGCCGAGGCGCTGGAGCGCCACTGGGAGGAGAAGATGCTGATGAACCGCTGCTCGGCCATGGAGCGGTATCAGTGGTTTTTAAAGCACTATCCGGGGCTGATCCAAACGGTGAGCAACAAGCACATTGCGTCTTTTTTGGGCATGACACCGGTGACGCTCAGCCGCCTGCGGCGAAAGCTGCGGGACGAGAAGCTGGCCGGGATAAGAGAGGAGTAGGGGAATGGCCTGCGTCTATGACGGCATCAGCCTGACCAACGGCAGAGCAGTGAATATGGACAGTCTGCTGCTGAAATCCCGCACAGTGGCGGGGACAGAGGTCTGTCTGGCGGCGGTGTGCGACGGGGTGGGCAGTCTGGCGGACGGGGCCCTGTCCGCCCAGTGGGCAGTCCAGATGCTGTACAACTGGCTGGAAAATCTGGAGGACGCAGAGGAGTTGGGGGCGCGGCTTCGGGACTATGTGCAGACCATGAACCTGGCCATTCGTACCAAGGCCCAAAAGCAGCAGGCGGAGACGGCCTGCACCCTGTCCTGTCTGCTGCTGTGGCGGCAGTGGTACTGTCTGGCCCATGTGGGGGACAGCCGCATCTATCTGTGGGAGCAGGGAGCATTGCGGCAGCTGACTCAGGACCAGGCCCGCCGGGGGCGGCTCACCCAGGCCATGGGCCACCGGGAGCACGTGACAGTCTTTTTTCAGCAGGGAGAACAGCGGGGGGAACAGCGCTTTCTGCTCTGCTCCGATGGACTTTATAAGCGCATGGAGCCGGAGACATTGGGTGCCTGTATGGCCCGGCTGAACCGTCGCAGCCTGCAAAAGGCCCTGCGGCAGCTGACAGAGCATGTGATAAGTCAGGGGGAGCGGGACAACATCTCCGCGGCCCTTTTGATCAAGGATGAAAGGTGAGGGAACGGAACATGAAAATTCAGCTTCTCATTGGCATCTGCCAGAGCGACTATGCCGAGCATCTGTCCCGGGTGCTGGCGGAGAAACACGCGGATGTGTTTGAGGTGAGCGTCTGCTCCAAGCCGGAGCTGCTGGGCCAGACGATGGACAAGCGCCGCTTCGATGCCGCCCTGCTGGACGGGGAGATGGCCGGAGCGGCGGATCTGTCCGCCGTTCGCCTGCCCCTGCTGGTGTGGGACGGCGCGTCCCCCTTGGAGGGGGCGGCCCAGGACCTGCCCCGGGTGCGGAAGTATCAGCGTATCTCTGCCATCAGCAGCGATGTGGTGGAGCGCTATGCCGCCATCAGCGGTCCCCAGGAGAGCTTTCAGAGCAGCCGGGCGAAGATCACAGCGGTGTGGTCCCCGGCGGGGGGCAGCGGCAAGACGGCGGTGGCTCTGGCACTGGCCGCCCGGAGAGCGGCCCAGGGCAGACAGACGGTCTATCTGGCTCTGGAGCCCTTCTCGGCGCTCCAGAGTTATTTCAAGGAGCCGGGCAAGAGCATCAGCGGCGTGTTTGAAAAGTTGGACGGGGATGTGGCCCTGCTGTTTCAGGGCATTCGACAAAGAGACAGCGCCTCCGGTGTGTATTACTTCGGCGCGCCCATGAACTATGATGACATGAACATCCTCACGCCAGAGGACGTGGCCCGGCTGCTGGAGGGCTGCGCCGCCAACGCCGACGAGGTGGTGGTTGATCTGGGCAGCGTCTGCGATGGGCGGACCCGCAAGATATTGGAGCTGGCCGACCAGGTGTGGCTGGTGGGGGACGGCAGCATGGTCTGCCGGGCAAAGTGCCACCAATTCCGCACCCAGCACGACGTGTATGGGGAGATCGCCCCCAAGCTGACGGTGGTGGCCAACCGGGGGGCCCGGAACGTGGCCCTGCCGGAGGAGCGGGAGCTCAGCCTGCCCAAGGTAAACGCAGATGATCCGGCGGCGGTATACCGGGCGCTGGCGGAGTACATCCAGTAAGAGAGAAGGGGGCGGAACGCCTGTGACGGAAGAAGCAAAGCGCGACCTGATCCGCCAGCTGAAAAAGGAGGTCCACAGCAACCCGGACCTGACCGCCATGGACGACGGCCAGATGCGGGCGCTGATCCAGCGGACGCTGGATGCCAAGCTGGCCTGGGCCCGGGACAACAGCCCGGAGGCCTATCGGGAGCTGTCCTCCCTGAATTTCCGGGAGCGGCACCAGATCGCCGGGGCGGTGTATGAATCGATCCGGGGCCTGGGCGTACTGGGCCAGATCATTGCGGACCCGGACATCACCGAGGTGATGATCAATGGCTATCAGGACATTTTTGTGGAGCGGGCGGGCCGCCTGACCAAGCTGGAAGACCACTTTGAAAGCCGCCAGGAGCTGGAGACCATCATCACAAAGTTTGTCTCTCAGTCCGGCCGCGTGGTGAATGAGAGCGAACCCATTGTAGACACCCATCTGGAGGACGGCTCCCGCGTGAACGTGGTCATGCCGCCCGTCGCTCTGAACGGCCCCATCGTCACCATCCGCCGCTTTCCCAAGGAGGCCATGACGGTGGAAAAGCTGATCGGCTACGGCTCTATCACGCCGGAGGTGGCCCGGGTGCTGGAGATGCTGGTGCGGGCCCGGTATAACATCTTCGTCAGCGGGGGGACCGGCTCGGGCAAGACGACCTTTTTAAATGCCCTGTCCAATTTCATCCCCCGGGACGAGCGGATCATCACCATCGAGGACTCCGCCGAGCTGCAGATCAAACACATCGATAACCTGGTGCGTCTGGAGACCCGCAACGCCGGGCCGGACGGCTCCGGGGCCATCACCATCCGGGATCTGATCAAGTCGTCCCTGCGTATGCGCCCGGACCGCATCGTGGTGGGCGAGGTCCGAGGGGGCGAGGCGTTAGACATGCTCCAGGCCATGAACACCGGCCACGACGGCTCCCTGTCCACCGGCCACGCCAACTCCACCCTGGATATGCTCAGCCGACTGGAGACCATGGTGCTCCAGGGAGCGGCGGGCCTGCCCTTAGAGGCCATCCGCCAGCAGATCGGCTCGGCAGTGGACGTGGTGGTCCACCTGTCCCGTCTGCGGGATAAAAGCCGCAAGACCATGGAGATCGTGGAAATTTTGGGCTATGACCAGGGGAGCCGGACCTATCGCACCAATCCCCTGTATGAGTTCCGGGAGGAGCCGGAGAGCAGCAAGGACCGGGTGGTGGGACGGCTGGTCCGCACGGACAACCCCATGGTGAACACCCAAAAGCTGGAGAACGCCGGGATACGGCAGAAAATCTGACGGTCAGGAGCGAACGACATATGAAGACGAATCTTTTTGCCCAGCCGGAGGTCCAGGAGACCCGGGAGACCGGCCGGAGCGCAGGTGCCCCCGCGCTCACGGTCCCGGATTACACCGTCAGCCGCTGCACGGTGTGGGACCATATTCTGGCCTTTCTGGTGGGCTTTGCCGCGGGCTTTTTGGTGCTGTTCATCTTTTATAAGATCATCCTCCTGTCTATTCTGGGCGGAGCGGTCACGGGGGTGGTGAACATCTTTGCCGCCGAGCAGCGGACCCTGCAAAAGCGTATCCGACACCTGCGTACCCAGTTTTTCGACCTGCTGGAGGCCATGAGCGTGGCCATGCGGGCGGGCAATCCGGTACTGAAGGCCCTGGAGAGCGCCCGGGACAACCTGCTGCTCATCCACGGGGAGGGCAGCGACATCATCACCGAGCTGGACATCATCCTCAGCCGGTTCCACAACGCCATCCCCCTGTCCCAGTCCTTTGCCGACCTGGCCCGGCGCAGCGGCCTGGAGGATATCCAGAGCTTTGCCTCTGTCTACGCCACCATTGAGGGCAAGTCCAGCCGGGCCGACGAGATCATCCGGGAGACCCAGACGGTCATCGCGGACAAGATGGAGATCGAAATGGAGATCGACACGCTGATGGCCGCAGCCAAAAACGAGGTGAACATCATGCTGTTCATGCCCCTGGTCATTCTGCTGGTCATCGGTTACGCCGGGGCGGGCTTTATGGATGCCATTTACACCGAGCCTGTGGGGCGGCTGGTGGCGACCGGGGGACTGATCGTCTTTCTCATCAGCTACTGTTTGGCCCGCAAGTTCAGCAGCGTGAAGATTTAAGGGGGCGAGTGCGTGGTATTTTTGATTTTGATCCCGGCCACCGTGCTGATGGTCTGTTGGCTGCTGCTGTTTTTCTCTGTCTCCTCAGAGGATTGGATCGCCGCCGCCTATGCTCAGGTGGTGGACAACCGCCTGGAGGTCCAGCGCCTGCAGGCGCTGGACGCGGAGCGGGCGGAGCGGCTGGCCCAATATCACGGCGTCTCCGCAAAGGTCATGGCCCTGGTGCTGGGCAGCGGTTCGGACAAGAAGATCGCCAAGCTGGAGCGGAGCAGCCGGGACCTGCAGGATGGGGACCTGTCCGCCGTGAGCCCCTGGGCCATGCCAGGCTATGTGCTGCTGCGCCGGGTGGATTCCCTGGGCCACGGGGCGATCCACAAGGGCATTTTAAGCCAGTATACCGAGCTGTATGGCCGAAAATATGCCCCCAACAAGACCAAGCAGCTGATGGCCAAACTGCTGTCCTATGGCATCATCGGCGTGGCCGCCTCGCTGGCCGCAGGGGCCGCCGTGCTGGCGGTGTCCGGCGGGACCATGGGTCTGGCAGTGACGGTGCTGGGCACGGTGCTGGTGGGTGTGCTGGTATACGCCATGTATGACGAGGTGCACGACCGGCTGAACAAACGGCGCAAGGCCATCGCCCGGCAGTTTCCCAACGTGGTGTCCAAGCTGGCCCTGCTGGTCACCTCCGGCATGATCATGGACCGGGCCTGGCGGGAGACCGCCCAGAGCCAGCAGGGGGAGCTGTATCACGAGATGCAGGTGACGGCGGACGAGCTGGCCAACCTGGTGGAGCCGGGGGCGGCCTACACCGGCTTTATCAACCGCTGCTGCACCAAGGAGACCACCAAACTGGCCTCCGCCATCATCCAGAACCAGTCCAAGGGCAATGCGGAGATCGGCGTGCTGCTGCGGAGCATGGCCCACGATGCCTGGCAGGAGCGGCGGCACAGTGCCAAGCGGGACAGCGAGGCGGCCAACGCCAAGCTGATGATCCCCACCATGCTGCTGTTCATTGCCATTCTGGTGATGATCATGGTCCCCGTGGCCCTGAACTTCTCGAATCTGTGAGGGGTACTTACGCCGCAAGGCGAGGTATATAGCAACTTTTAAGAAAGGAGAGCTTCCGATGAGAAAATTTCTGAACCGTCTGGCCGTCAACGCCATGTGTGGGGCTTTTACCGCCAAGGAGAAGGTCTGCCAGGCCGTGGAGGATCTGAAGCGCGACGAGCGGGGCCTGTCCGGCATCGTGGTGGCCGTGCTGCTGATCCTGGTGGCCGTGCTGGCCGTGGTGATGCTGTGGGGCCTGCTGAAGGACTACATCACGGACATCTGGGAAAAGATCACCGGCCAGAGCAGCGGCCTTAGCTAAGACCTGCTATTCTGTGTTCTGTGCGGCCCAGGCTTTTGTGCCGGGCCGCACAGAGACGGCCCACCAAACACCCCGTCTATGACGCAGAGGAGGAAGAGACCCATGAAACAGATCAGGACCTTTATCCGCGACCAGCGGGGAGATGCGGTGATAGAAGCCACGGTGCTGTTTCCCATTATCATTTTGATCTGCGCAGCCCTGGTGCTGCTGAGTATTTATCTGCCTATGCGGGCGGCCGTGCAGCGCTCCACCCAGATTGCTGCCACCGCCATCGCCACCCAGCGCAGCGACACCTGGCTGCGCTTTGACCCGGACACCTTAGCGTATGAGTGGCTGGAGGACCGCAGCCATCTGAGCAACGTGTACGCCTCGCTCATCGGCGCCCTGAAGGGCGGAAAAGGGGACGAGGCGGACGCCGCAGAACAAGCGGTCATAAATATGGAAAATAAGAACATCCAAAAGCCGTCGGCTGATCTGACGGTGGAGTACGGTGTTGTAAATTATATCGTCTATAAAGAGATCGTGGTCACCGCCCGACGGACCATCCCACTGCCCATCAGTCTGGGACTGTTCGGCATCCCAGACACGGTGGACCTGGCCGTCACCTCTACCGCCGTGGTGCAAAACGGGGACGAGTTCATTCGGAACATGGACCTGGCGGTGGACGTGATGGACGACCTGTTCGATCTGAAGGAGACCTTTTCCGGTCTGCGGACGATCTGCGGGAAATTCAACAAATTTTTGGGGATTTGAGGGGGAACGGACATGAAGAAACTGCTTCAACGGTTGAAGCGGGACTGCAAAGGCGCAGTCACCGTGTTCGTCACCCTAATGCTGGTGCCCGCGGTGCTCATCAGCGGCACCGGCGTGGATCTGGCCCGGCTGTATGTGGCCCGCAGCGAGATACAGGATGCCAACCAGCTGGCGGCCAACGCCACCCTGGCCTCCTATGATGCACTGCTCCAGGACCTATATGGCCTGTTCGGCGTGATGCAGACCGACGGAGAGCTGGCGGAGATGATGGAGCAATACATCCGGCTGGCTCTGTTCGGGGAGGACTGGAACGACCGGGGCATGGGCACCTTCTCCCACTTCTATGGGGATGCCTCCAGCCTGGCCGTCACCGCCCAGGCCGCCGATGAGAAAAACCTGGAGAACACAGAGGTGCTCCGCCGCCAGATCGAGGAATATGTCAAGTTCCGCGCCCCGGCCATCATTGTGAACGAGGTGCTGGACAAACTGGACACATTCGAGAAGATCAAGGAGGATGCCAAGGTCATCAAGGCCAAGATGGACGTGGATGACAAGGTGGACGAGATCGAAAAAGAGTATGAAAAGCTGTATGAGTGCATCGAGAACGTAAACAAAGCCAAAAGTACCGAGGCCGGGGCAGTAAGCTCGGTGAATTCCTTCATCGACCGGATGCGGGAGACCATCTTTGATCTGTTTGGCACCCGGGATAACTATTCCAGTATGGTCCGGGACGAAAACGACGACGGGGCCGAGGATTACGAGAACAAATATAAGGGTCTGTTTGACAACCTCCACGCCTTCGTAAACGGGGGAACCATCAAAACGGGCTATGTTCTGGGCAGCGAGGACGACAAAGGCAACTATCACAAGGGCTATTTCACCGGCAGCTATCACACTGACGGGGTGGAGAAGTCCATCCGGGACAAAAAGAGCGAGCTGGAGAAGTTCATCTCCAACCACACTCTGGCAAAGGACAGCCTGAAAGAGCTGGTAGACCTGGCGGAGAAGGCGGAGAAGAAGCGCAAAGAGCTGTCTGACCTGCTGGATAACCTGGAAAACGAGCTGAACGCCGGGAAGTGCTCCTCCGAGCTGAAAACAGGTTTAACAGAGCAGAAAAACAACAATGGCAAAACCTACATCGAAAACTATCGGGAGCTGCTGGGCTATGACATCGTCCCCATGGCCCAGGCCATGCAGAGCTATGACGAGCCCCAGCTGAACAGCACCATCACCATGTTGGAAAACGATGTGGGTTATGGAGATGCAAAACTGTTTTTCATCTTCTCAGAGATCAAGGCTTTGAATGAGAGCAAGGACGGCTATAAAATCGACCTGAAGATACAAAACGATGAGCAAAAGGAAAAGGGCCAGACTCCGCAGAAAGACAACTTGGAAGAACTCTACCGCATAGCACCGAAGAAGTTCCAGGTCCCGGGGGACGGCTTTGAGGTGTTTCAGAGCAGCCGGTTCAGCAGTACCCACAACAAAGAGTTTTACGAAAAGCTCCAGGAGATGTTCGCAAACCAGGACAAGACCGCCAAAAAGAAGAGCATCATCAAGGGGCTGGAGAAGGCCGCCGGAAAAATTCAGAAGCAGTTCACCGGAATGCTGGAGTTTGAGCCCCTGGGGGCCTGGAACTACAGCCCCGGGGCGGCCGCCAACGACGGCGACACGGGCTTTGGCTCTGACGGGGACTGGAGCGGCTCCGGCTCTGCCAAAAGCCAGGCCAAAAAGGCCCTGAACGACAGTTTTCTCAGCCAGATCGCCGATGCGGGGAGCAGGGCGGCGGACAAGCTGCTGCTGCTGACCTATGACAGCGAGATGTTCTCCTGCTACGCTACCAACGAGGGCTATAGCGGGGACGAGGCAAACGAGCCCACGGAAAAGAACATGGCGGGCATCCCCTTGGGGATCAAAGTGAATTACTATTTCCAGTCGGAGCTGGAATACCTGTATAACGGCAATTTGAACGACGCCCGGGCCAACTTGAAGGCGGTGACGGGGATGATCTATCTGGTGCGGTTCGTCATGGACTACACCGCCTCCTTTGTAGTCCCGTCAGTAAATAAAACCGTGGCAGATGTGGAGGCGGCGGTGAGCTTTTTGGGGCCGGGCGCTGTGGCCATCGGAGAACTGGTGCGGCTGGTCATGGCCCTGGGGGAGGGTGTCAGCGATGTGAGCCGCCTGAAAGACGGCTGCACCGTCACTGTAATGACAAAAACCGACCTGAACTGGCATTTCAGCCCGAAGGGTATCTTCGACCAGATCGCCGACGGCGTGGTGGGGGAGATATCCGATGGAGACTTTGGGGTCAAGGACAATGACAAAGTCGGCGGCTTTACTTACAAGGACTACCTGCGCCTGTTCCTGCTGCTGAGAAGCGGCAGCACCTTGGCCCAGCGGACGGCCAAGCTCATCGAGCTGAATGTGACCAACTATAAAGAGAAGATCGGAGAGAACTCTGACCGGTCCGCCCGGGAGAGCGCCATGGCCGCAGCCGAGCGGGTCGACCTGCGGAAAGCCATCACCGACTTCTCCGTGACTACGACGGTGGATCTGAAGATGCTGTTTCTGTCCATGCCCGTGGCCCAGAAGGGGGTCAACGGCGTGGTGCCGCCGGGGACGAAAGAACTGGTCGTGACGGACTACAGGGGGTATTGATGTGAGACAAGACCAACGGGGATATATCGTGGTGGAGACCATCGGTTCCTTTCTGCTGTTCACCCTGCTGATCGTGTCCATTCTGACCATGATCAACATCGTAACGGTGCAGGCCCGGGTCCACGCCGCCCTCACCCAGGCCTGTGAGACGGTGTCTATGTACAGCTATGTACTGGACCTGACAGGGGCGGCCTCCCACATCCAGAATAACTCCGCCAAGGCTGGAACGGTACAGGGCCAGGTGGACCAGTTCCGCAGCAACGTGGACGGACTGCTGGACGGGGTGAAGAACCTGGATGCCGGACAGATCGGCGCAAAGGGAGAGGCCACCCTGAACCAGATGCAAAGCGGCGTGGACTACGCCGTGGAGAATCCCAAGGAGATGCTGCAGTATATGATGAACTATGGGCTGGATCAGGCCGGCGGGGCCGCCTTCGAGCAGATGGTCCGCCCTTTGGTGGGCCGGTATCTGGCCAACGGCGGTCAGTCCGGGGATGCGTATCTGCGCAGCTATGGCGTGGCGGACGGTCTGGCGGGGCTGGACTTTTACAGCTTTGACCTGCAGGGCAACGACAGCCAGCTGCTGACCAGCCAGGGCAACGTGAAGATCGTGGTGCAGTATGACGTGGACTATCACTTCGGTGCGCTGGTGCTGCCCTTTGACCAGCCCAAGCTCCATGTGACCCAGGAGGTCATGACGAAGGCGTGGCTTGGCGGAGAAGGCGAGGGCTACCGGGAATGAAGCTGCTGAAAATACCGGAAAGACCCCTGGACTATCTGGCCCTGCCGGTGATCCTGGCGGCCTATCTCGGCTTAAAAGGCGGGGGACAAGCGCCCACTCAACTGCTGCTGCGGCTGGTCCTGCTGACCCTGTGCTATGCCGCCGCCGTCACCGACCTGCGCCGGCAGCGGGTGGACAACCGCCTGGTGGCCGCTTTGGGCATCGCCTGGGTGCTGATCCTGGCCCCGCTGGCCCTGTTTGACCCGGAGGGGGCGCTGGCCATGGGCGGCACCGGCCTTGCCGGGTTCCTGCTGGCGGGAGCTGTGCTGCTGCTGGTATACTTCGTCAGCCGCAAGGGCCTGGGCGGGGGCGACGTGAAGCTGATGACGGTGGCCGGGCTGTATCTGGGCTATGACGGGGCGCTGTCCGCCCTGCTGTATGGCTCGGTGCTGGCGGCTCTGTCCGCCCTGGTCTTGATCCTGGGCAAAAAGATGACCGCAAAAGACACCATTCCCCTGGTGCCCTTTTTATATGTTGGGATTCTGTTGACGGAATTCGTCCGATAGGAGGCTGTTCGCCGTGAGTGGACTGAAAAAAGTGATGATCGTGGGCTGCTGCGTGCTGCTGCTGGCAGTGGGGTGGCTCACCGCCCTGTTTTCCAAAAGTGATGCCGCCCGGCAGAGGGCGCTGATGGCGGATGCCCAGAGCTATCTGGACGATGAGATCTATGTCAAGGCCGTCCCCCTGCTGGAGCAGGCCGCCCAGTATAAGACAAAGCGCACGGTTCAGGCGGAGGAGCTGCTGAAGCAGGCGTACCTCCCCCTGCTGGAGCAGAGCGGCTACCGCCGGAAATATACCGGTCTGCTGGATAAGCAGATGGCCCGGAAGAACGCTGACCCGGCGGTCTATCTGGAGGCGGCCCGGTATTACCTGGACCGCTCCAAATACAGCGACGCCTTTTCCGCCCTGAAACTGGGCATCGAGAAGACAGACAGCCAGGAGCTGACCGACTTCTATGAGGCGCACCGCTATGAGTACACCGCCGGCCGGGGGGCTTATCAGCAGGTCACGGCATTTTTAAACGGCTATATCCAGGTCCGGCAGGACGGCTTTTGGGGGCTGGCCCGCCCCAACGGGGAGTTGATCCTGCCCTGTGAATACGACTTTCTCAGCACCTGCAGCGGGGGCGAGGTCATCGCCCTGCAGGACGGGGTGCTGTCCGGCATCGACTTGAACGGCAACCGGGTGGCCCTCTATAAGGGGGACAGCGTGAAAGAAGTGAGCAACTTTGACCAGGAGCGCCTGGCCCTGCACCGGCAGGACGGCTGGGTGCTGGCCGACGGGACCCTGAACACGGGCAGCGCTGTGCTGGAGGAGATACGCACCTTCTCAGACGGGGGCGCGGCGGCCAGACAGAACGGCAAGTGGGGCGTTTTGGACCGCAGCGGAACGGACTGGCTGGTGGAACCGGAGTATGACGGGATCGTCTGCGACGACCTGGGCCGCTGCTGGAAGGACAAGACGGTGTTTGTCCGCAGGGGCGACCAGGTCCTGCTGCTGGCCGATGGCAAACAGGTGGGGGAGCCCTATGAGGATGCCCGCCCCTTTGCCGGCGGCTGGGCGGCGGTGAAACGGAACGGCCAGTGGGGCTTTATCGACCAGAAGGGCGAAGTGCAGATCGACTTTCAGTTTGAGGATGCCCGCTCCTTTACCATGCACCTGGCGGCGGTGAAGAAAAACGGCAGCTGGGGCTATGTGGGCCTGAGCGGCGACATGGTCATCCAGCCCGTCTTTGGGGAGGCCAAGCCCTTTGAAAAGGGTACGGCCCCGGTGAAGACGGGGGATGGCTGGCAGTTTATCACCCTGCTGGAGTATAAGACGGAGACGACCGGATTTTGACCGGGGAGGAGACCAAAATGACCTATCAAATCGAGAATAAGAACGACCTGACCGGCGCTATGCTGGTGGTCCGTTTTCCCCAGGAGGACCTGGACGAGAAGGCCCTCTATACCATCGAAGCCGACCAGCCGCCCTTTCTGGTGCCCTTCCGCTATCGGGCGGTGGACGGTATGGCGGAGTGTACCTATTGCCTGGGCAGCCGCAGCAAGCTGCAGTACCGCTTTGGGGCCCATGCGGCGGCAGACTATGTGGATTTCTGGACCCAGGTGCTCCAGCCCCTGCTGGACTGCGACGACTGGTTTTTAAAGCCCTTCAGCTTTGTGCTGGACCCCCGGTATCTCTACGCCGACCGGGACGGCGCTGTGAGCTATCTCTATATCCCCGCCAGGACGGACGGGGAGAGCTTCGACTCCCTACGAGAGATGGTGCTGGAGTTGTCCCGGCAGAACAGCGTCACCGACCCGGCCCTGGAAAACAAGGTGCTGCGGGCCCTGATGCAGGACTTTCAACCCAAGGCATTCCTGGACATGCTCCGGGCGGATAGCGGCGTAAAGGCCGCCCAGGCCAAGCCGGAGCCTGCGCCTGACGCTGTGTCTGTACCTGCGGCCCGGCCTGCCCGGGAGGAACCGCCCCGGTTCCAGCTGCCCCAGCAGCTGCGCCCCCAGGAGCCGGAACCGGAACCGGTTCCCCAGTCCGCCCCCCAGCCCATCCCGGCGGCGGATGACGGGGACATCCATATCAACTTCGGCGGCACTCCCCCAAAGAGCAAGGAGAAGCCCCCCAAGGAGCACAGGGGCCTGTTCGGCGGCAAGAAAGAAAAGAAAGAGAAGGAGCCCAAGGCGCGCAAGCCTCTCTTCGGCAAGAAGGAGAAGCCCCGGGAGGTGCTGCTGGGGGCGGCAGAGCCCCAGCCCGTCCCGGTCTATCAGTCTCCGGCGGCCCGTCCGGCCCAGCCCGCTGTGAGCTATGACGAGGAGCGGGCCGACGGCGTGACCCAGCTGGATGACGAGCCGATGGGCGGCGTGTGCTGCCTGCGTCTGGTGGGGGAGCCGGGGCTGCCCCGGGAGATCGCAGTGGATATCCAGCCGGGCCGGGCCTTTACCATCGGCCGGTTCGACGTGTCCGTGGGTCAGAAACAGTCTGACTTTGAGTTTGAAAAGAACACCCGGGCGGTGAGCCGCCGCCACGCCGCCATTGAGCGGGAGGAGAGCGGCTATTTCTTAGTGGACCTGGCCTCCAGCGCCGGGACCTTTGTCAATGGCCAGAAACTGATCCCCAACGTGCCCCAGGCGCTGGAAAACGGCTGCCGGGTGTCCTTCGGCACCGGAGGGGCCGACTACATCTGGAACGAATAAGCGGGGGAGGGACGGAGCATGAGCGGACTTTCTGCAAGCCAGCTGCTGTTTTACGGCGGCATCGGCGTGATGGCCCTGGCGGTGCTGGCCGCCGTGCTGGCCGGAGTAGTCTTTACTCTGTCCGGCCGCCGCCTGCGGCGAAAGCTGGAGGAGGAGTACGGCGAAAGGCGACACTGACCGGACACCCAAGACATCCTGGACAAATCGGCAGACGGAGATAGGAGAGAGGACGAATGTCCCAGATCATTGCGGACAGCTATGAGATATTGCAGCAGATCGGCTCCGGCGGGGGCGGCGTGGTCTATCTGGGCCGCCACCTGCGCCTGGGCAAGCTGGTGGTGCTGAAGGCGGACCGGCGGGACCTGACCGCCCGGCCGGAGGTGCTGCGCCGGGAAGTGGATGCCCTGAAAAACCTGAGCCATACCTATATCCCCCAGGTCTATGACTTTGTGGCGGAGAACGGCGTGGTGTACACCGTCATGGATTACATCGAGGGGGAGAGCCTGGACAAGCCCTTAAAACGGGGGGAGCGCTTTTCCCAGGCCCAGGTGATCAAGTGGGCCTGTCAGCTGCTGGAGGCCCTGTGCTATCTCCACAGCCGTCCGCCCCACGGCATCCTCCACAGTGACATCAAGCCGTCGAACCTGATGCTCACACCCCAGGGGGATATCCGGCTCATCGACTTTAACATCGCCCTGGCCCTGGGGGAGGAGGGCGCAGTGCGGGTGGGCTTCAGCCGGGGCTATGCCTCGCCGGAGCACTATGGCATTGACTACTCCGGCCTTGGGGCCACCCAGGGGGTGAGGGACGAGGCCGCCACCCGCCTGGAGGAGGACCCGGCCACCGTGGTCTCCACCGGCGCAGGCAGCTCGTCCACCGGGCGGCGGACGGTGCTGCTGGATGTGCGCTCGGACATCTACAGCGCCGGGGCTACCCTGTATCACCTGTTCACCGGGCGGCGGCCCGCCCAGGATGCCAAGGAGGTAGAGACCATCTCCTCCAAAGAGGTCAGCCCCGCAGTAGCGGCCATTGTGCAAAAGGCCATGGAGCCCGACCCGGACAAGCGGTGGCAGACGGCGGCGGAGATGCTCCGTGCCTTTGAACACCTGCATGAGAACGACCCCCGCACCCGCCGCAGGAAGCGGCGCATGGCGGCCACGGCGGGACTGCTGACCCTGTGCTTTCTGGCCGGGGGCGGCATGACCTTTGTGGGACTCAAGCAGATGGAACGGACCCAGAACGCCCTGGCCCTGGCGGGATACTCCGCCGACGCACTGGAGCGGGGGGACGTGACGGGTGCCATCCAATACGCCCTGCAGGCCCTGCCACAAAAGCGGGGACTGCTGGACCCGGATGACACCCCCCAGGCCCAGCGGGCCCTGGCCAAGGCACTGGGAGTCTATGACCTGACCGACGGATACCGGGCCAGCCGGTCCATCCCCCTGGCCAGCGAGCCCCTGAAAGCGACCCTGTCCCCGGAGGGGACCCGGACGGCGGCGGCGCTCCAGGGCAAGGTGTGCGTGTACGACCCGCAGACCGGAGCGCAGCTGGCGGAGCTGGAGACGGAGAACTCCGCTCTGTCCGATGCCCTGTTTCTGGACGAGGACACTTTGATTTACGCCGGGCCGGGGGCGCTGACCTGTTACAGCCTGGCGGAGGACCGGGCGCTCTGGTCCGGCCAGCCGGCCACCGCCATTGCCCGCTCCGCCGACGGCTCCACCGTGGCCGCCGTATATAAAGAAGAGAGCCGGGCCGTCGTGTATGCCGCCGACGGCAGTCAGCGGGCTGTGGTCGACTTTAACGGAAGGCGGCAAGCGGTGACGGTGAACGACGGATTTGCCGACCCGGAGGATGCCCTGCTGACCCTGAACGGCGACGGGAGCCTGCTGGCCGTCAGCTTTGCAGATGGCGGCCTGGAGCTGTTCGACACCACCGGAGGAGACGGGGATATCCAGCTGTTTGACGGCTCGGACTACACCCACTTTGAGGGCGGCTTCTATGGCAAGTATTTTGCCTTTGCGGCCACGGACGGCGGGGACTCTGTCTGCGCCGTCGTCGATACGGCGGCGGGGGAGCAGACCGGTGCCTTTGTCGACCAGACCCCCTTCCACGTCCAGGCGGACGAGAGCGGCATCTATGTCTCCCAGGACAATGTGCTGGTGGGGCTGGACCCGGAGACCGGGGCGCAGACGGAACTGGCATATACGGAAAAGGACATCGATGCATTTGTCCATGGGGCGGATGGCTCCGTGGTGGCCACCGAGGACGGCGTGAGGGTCTTCAACAACCAGGCCGTGGAGATGGGCCGGTCAGACGGCGGGGACCGGGGGGACTTTCTGGCTCTGGCCGGAGGGCGGACCCTGGCGGCCAGCCGGGACGTGCCCGCCCTGCGGCTGATGGAGCGGGAGGAGCACCCCGCCCTGGTCACCTATGACCCGGCCTTTGCCCATGACGAGGCCCGGCTCAGCGCCGACGGCAAGACGGTGATGCTCTTCCGGTATGATGCCTTCCGCCTCTGCAGGGCGGACGGCTCTGTGCTGGCTGACGTGACCATCCCGGAGGCCCAGCAGGTCTATGACCAGCAGTTCCGCCGGGAGAACGGGGACAGCTGGCTGGAGGTGGTCTATAACGACGGCCTGGTCCGCCGCTATTCCGCCGCCGACGGAAGCCTGATGGGGGAGGAACAGGGTCCCGTCCCCAGCGGCGACCAGTATGAGGAGTTTTTCACAGACCGGTTCAAGATCACCTCCCCGCTGCACGGCACCCCGGAGGTCTATGACCGGGAGACGGGGAAACTGGTGACCCGGCTGGAGCCGGATGCCTACCTCACCTATGTGACCCAGGTGGGGGACTATATCATCACGGAGTACATCTCCGCCCAGGGGGACCGGTACGGCCTGCTGCTGGACGGGAACTGTCAGGTGCTGGCCGACCTGCCCCGGCTGTGCGATATCACGCCGGAGGGAAAACTGGTCTTTGACGACAAGATGGGAACACTGCGGGAAAGCCGCATTTATTCCCTGCAAGAGCTGCTCGGCCTTGCAGAAAACAGTTTGAAGGAGGAGATCAAATGAGCAAATGGAAAAAAAGCCTGGCCATGGTGCTGACGGCGGCCATGCTGCTCTCGGTGCTGCCCGTGTCGACATGGGCGGCGGAGAGCGAACCGGAGCCAGATGACGAGGTGGTCTTTAACCTGGGGACCATGGATGTCACCGTGGGCACCGACCAGGCCCGGGCCGAGGAGGAACAGGAGCCCTATGACCTGTTCCAGCCCGACGGCAGCTATACCCTGGAGTTGGAGCCCGACGCCTTTTTCCCCTATGAGGTCCAGTTCACCCACGACGGCCAGACCCAGCAGGTGTGGTTCATGGACCCGGAGGACACGGTGGACGTGGGGGGGCATACCTTTGGCGTGTTCTCAGAGAGCACCGACCCCAATAAGCTGACCCAGATCGGCATCTGGGTGGGGGAGGACTATATCCCTGCCTATCCCGAGGAGAAGACCTTTACCAACGACGGGCCTGAAGCTATGCCGATCAGCGGCGGCCTGCCTCTGGCCAAAGAGGTCAAGTATGTAAACCTGGACCTGTCCAACAAATATCTGCCCTCCCAGCTGACAAAGGTCCAGGTCAGCGCCGTACTCAGCGGCATTGGACATACCGGCACTAGTGACCGGGTGGCCTGGGTCCGGGGATACAGCAGCGATGATTTTCAGATTCTGGATCAGAGCGGCACCATGGACCTGAGCGCCAGATATGGTAGCGTTCACATCGACCTGTTGGTAGGCTCTGCCCTCCAACTGGATAAGGGGAATAACACGCTGTATCAGGTCAACGTGACCGTGCCCGAAGCCGAGATGTTCCAGTGGGACGTGTTGGCGGGCACCGAGTCGGTAAAAAACAGCTCTTATTACAACGAAAACAGCTACGGCGATATCAAGACCGACGGCTATTATGAAGTGGGGCTGAGCCCCGCCGCCGGGAGCGCAGAGAGCCTGAAGCTGAAGATGGATTTCAGCGATCAATACGAAGCCAACGGAAAGACCGCCAGCGTGCACGTGTATCAGGGTCTTTATGAGACAGAGGAAGCGCTGGCAAATGCCCAGGAGATCACCGGGCAGATCTGGGGCACCGATGCGGCTGGCATCGACGTGGAGAGCGAGGACCAGGTCGAACTGACCGTGGTGCTGAAAAACAGCGACGGGACCGTGGTCCTCCCTCAGACTGTGATCGTGTATACCTATGGGCTGTGGGTCGGCCCGGATAACCTGTATTCTACAAATGAAACGACTGCCAATGTGGTGGATAGCCAGTCAGGCGGTACGGAAGACGGAAGAAAAGTTTATACCTTTTCGCTGGTAGCCGGAAACGCGGTAGATGGCGCTTATGCACTGATGCTGGAATATACAAGTGGTAAAACCAACTATCAGGGTACGTGTGACCACATCCAGAAGGCCGTGCAGGGCCTGTATTCCACCCTGGACCAGGCGGCGAACCAGCCCGACCTGAAGGAGAAGCTGTTTATCGGCTCTTCCCAGTACGGCAAGTTCACGGCGGATTTCAGCAAGGGCGTGAACTTCACCGTGTTCGACATCTATGGAGGTGTCCACCAGTTCTGTGTGCGCACCACGGAGTCGACCAGCCAGCCCACCCCTGACTATAGCGAGGAGAAGAGCCCCCTGTCGGCAGATACCTATTTCCAAGCCAATGGTATTGCGGATAGCAGCAGGGGCAGCTACTATGTGATGAACTATGACAACGACAGCTATTACAGCAACGGCTATCAGACCATTTTCACCACCGATGATGTAGATTTATCCAAGATCAAGCTGAAGTTCTCTGCGCCTCCCGGCTATGACTATCAGAATGGGCAAGAGATTCCCGGCGCAAAAATCTACGCCGGACAGAGCGGAAGCACGGGCACCCCACAGGAGAGCGGCGTGACGGTGAACGACTTCTCCAACGGCCCGGTGCAGTATGTAGCCACCGCCCAGAACCGCAAGGACCTGAAGAACTACTGGGTGACCGTGGTAAAGAAGGACAGCAACGACACCAGCGGCAAGCTGTTTATCAACGGCATCAACGGCTCCCAGGGGGCCAAGCGCACCGTGTTCCTGACCCAGGCCTATGACTATCACCACGATATCTTCCTGGCCAACGTGGGCGGCGGGGATCTGAAAAACCTGAAGGTGGAGCTTACCGATGCCCAGAACGTGCAGCTGGACGAGTTCTGGACCATCGGCGGGGATGGAAACAACACCCTGGCCCCTCTGAGCATTAAGACTTCTGACG
>PPYF01103040.1_pt1 | contig 18940 bp, 8 predicted proteins | sample 1559871 | NCBI WGS metagenome assembly PPYF01 (sample SAMN08240021, study PRJNA423297) | Human gut metagenome, whole genome shotgun sequencing project. | reverse complement strand
GAACGCCTTGAGCGCGGAGTGCAGGGCGTTGACGCGGTTGAGCGGGGCGCGCGGGCCGGAGGAGGCGAACCTCTCGTGGACGCGCGCGGCAAAACGGGTACAAGCGTCACAGGACGACAGGGAGGACGGCAGGACATGGACACGACGCACCGCGACCTCGAGCGGGACATCGAGCGCATCGACGCGATGCTGCATGCGGACGAGGCACCGCGCGGGCGGCGGGCCGCGAAGAGCGGCGGCTCCGAGGACGAAAGCGGGCGCAAGGGCGGACGCAGAAGCGGACGCGAGGCCGCCGCGGCGCGCATCGAGGTCATCGACTTGGGCGAGGTCGACGGCCTCGGCATCGAGGACAAGGACGTCCTGCGCACCCTGCGCGAGCTCGCCACGAGCCACTCGACGTTCGCCGAGGCGTACGCGGGGTGCTTCGCCGGCTCCGTCTACCTGCCCGAGGCCCCGGGCGCCACGCGCAAGCGCGTGCGCTTCGGCTTTTACCTCGACGCCGCCCGCCTCGCGCTGCTCGGCATCGACGGCGCGTACTCCGGCACGGCCGAGGGCGCCCTCACCGACGACCTCTCGTCGTACCCGTCGGCCCCGCGCGCCCTCTACGAGCTGCTGCGCCATCTCATCCGCGAGGACTTCCTGCGCCTCGTCGACGTCGAGGGCGAGCTGTCCGACATCGAGGAGCGCATCATCGCCGCGCCGAGCCGCCTGCGCGGCGAGGACGGCCGCATCCTGCGCCGCCGCAGGGAGCTCATGCGCCTGAACGGCGCCTACCAGCAGCTCGACGAGCTTGCCAGCACCATCGCGCAGGACGACGACGGGCTGCTCCCCCGCACCGATCGGCGGCTGTTCAACACGCTGTCCCAGCAGGCGCAGCGCCTGTCCGCGAAAGCCCAGTACCTGCGCGAATACTGCGTGCAGCTCATCGAGCTCAAGGACGCGCGGGCCGACGCCCGCCGCGACGCCACGAATCTGTACCTCACCGTCGTGGCGTCCATCTTCGTGCCCATCACCACCATCACGGGGTGGTACGGCATGAACTTCTCGAACATGCCCGAGCTGAGCTGGGAGTACGGGTACGCCACGGTCATCGCGCTGAGCCTCGTCATCATCGCGGCCGAGCTGGCGTTCTTCAAGTGGAAGAAATGGCTGTGAGATAGGCGCGCCCGGGTGGGGCGAGACGAGGACGCATGCGGTGTGCGCCCGAACGGTGCGCGACACCGGACGCCGGTCCTTCCCGTCCAACGCGCGAGCCCTCATAAATGCGCGGCGCCCGCACGCGCAGCCGCTAGCGGCGCGCGAGGAAGTTCTGGTAGGTGAATCTGAATCAGCCCCGTTCGGACCAGTTCTTATTGCACATCAACACTGCGGAGTTCGTTGCCCCCGGAGGACAGGAGCTGCGAGGCGCGGCTGCGGGCGGGGTGCCCGTCGGGCAGCTGGCGCAGAAGTGCCTTGAGAGGGGCCGTCGGATCGGCTCCCTCGCCCTCGGTGCCCCGGCAAAGGACCTCGTTGACGGTCGCGAGGTGCTTCGCCCCGGCGGGCACTCCTCAGAGCACGCGATCAGCAGTATCAGCGCGGAGCAGCCGCTCCGTGCCGGCTCCGTCCAGTGAGAGGAGCCCTGCCCGCGCTCCTCTGGGAAGAGCACCATGGCGATGGCGTCCGCCGCCTGTTCCGCCCCTTGGGAATTACCTTTCTCGGCGAGTTTGACCACGAGGTTGATGGGGTTGAAGCGGTGGCCACGATAGGGGCTCTGGGTGTCGAGCAGCAGCACATCGTAGCCGCGCCGCTCCAGCTCGGCCCCGGTGATCTCGATGAGCTCGTTTTTCACGTCCGTGACGGCGATGGAGACCGGCTCGGAGCCGTTGGCCCCGTCACCATAGGTGAGCAGGTCGATGGTCGGAATGAGGCAGAAGCGCGTCTTGCCCGACCCCGTGGAGCCGTCGAGCAGTACGTGGCGCTCAGGCTCGAATAGGTACTTGCCCTTGGTGAAGCCGTATGCGAAGCCGCGCGCTTTGGGGCTCGCTTTGCTGTCCCATGTGACGGAGCCCCTGACGAGCTCGGTTCCCGTCTTGATGCGGGCGCTGCCAAGGACGCCGCTGTCCTCGCCGCACCCCTTCGCCTGCTCCATCGAGAAGAAGAGCAGCGAGATGAGGAAGAGCAGTGCGAGCGTGGCTGCGGTGCCCGCCGGATGGGCGGCGAAGCCGCCCGACAGCCACCAGTCGGGAACGGCGGTGAGATCGAAAGTGGGGATGGTGGTGATGGTGCCTCCGCTCAAAAGGTAGTCCACTGGCCGGGCAAGTGCAGGGCAGCAAAATGCCCCGAGTGCCAGAGCGCTGATGAGGGAGGGGATGAGGATTTCCATTTCTCCCCCTAACTGCGCGCTGCGGAGATAAGCGCGCAGATGTTGTCCGCTGCTGCGGAGACGCGGCGCACCGCGCGGTCGGTGTTGGCGGCGGAGTCCCCGTCTGCCCCGAAGGTGTTGAGCGCGCGAGCGCATTGGTTCAAGTTCGACCCGGCGTGCTTCAGGTCTGCGAATGCCTTGCGGAGCTCGGCGATGTCGATGTCCAGCATGGGACGGGCCTCGGCGTCGCCAAGCAATCTCGTCCGCGCGAAGGCGGAAATGCTCATGCCCGCCTTGCGCGCACGTGAGCGGATGCGGGCGAGCTCGTTCTCGGTGACGCGGACGTAGATCCGCCTACGGCGTCCGATTGTGTTGTGCTGCTCGTCGCCTTCTCGGGCGATGTTCGTCTTGTCGTTCATGGAAGTAATCCTTACGTCGGTTGTGGCAGAGCCTGTGGCAGGATTTGTGGCAGCAGGTCCGCTTCCACGGACTACCACAGGCTCCCTAGAATTACTTCCCGTTGCCGTTTTACGAGGTAGATACCCCTAATCAACTCTCATGCGTTTGCATGGCCTATGTAGAAAATGCCCCTCATAACCCGGAGGTCGTAGGTTCAAATCCTGCCCCCGCGACCAAGAACTTGCAGCTCGTCGGCTTAGCCGGTGAGCTTTTTTCATGCGTATTGATTGGGTGCTTTTTGGGTGCTAAGGCCATGGGCGCTCGAATTACCCGATTTCGTTTTACGAGAGCCGGCTCAGGACGGCGCTTTCTCCGGTGCGTGGCGTGCTTGGATCACTTGGGTCACTTGGGTGGTGTATCATGCTGTAAAGCGACAATGTCGCGACAGGAAAACGACGCTGTCGCATTGGAGGTTGCGCATGAATGCAGAGGAGCTAAGAGGTCATCTTTCTGCCGGTGAAGGATTGATGGTCGAATTCAAGCGTTGCGGTTCGGGGCCACAAAACGACTTGTACGAGACCATCTGTTCGTTTGCGAATCGCCAAGGCGGCAACATCTTTATGGGCGTTGACGACGACGGTGCCGTTGTCGGCATTCCATCCGGCGCTGTTCGCAATATGCAGCGGATGGTTGTAAATGCGGTGAGCAACCCAAAGCTGTTTCCCATTCCTCCTGTTATTGAAACTGAATCTATTGAGATCGATGGGGCATGGGTGATTAGGGTCTGGGTGCCCGTCGGGCCAGCCGTCTATAGTTTCAAGGGCGTGATATATGACAGAATCGCCGACGCGGACGTCAGGGTTACGGGCATTGAGCAGGTTACGATGCTGTACCTTCGCAAACAGAACGAGTATTCCGAGCGACGTGTGTTCAAGTATGTCGGAATCGATGATTTTGACCCAGCGACCATTCATCGTGCCCGTTCGCTTGCCGTAGCAAGAACGCTCGGCCATCCGTGGGGTTACATGGACGATGAGGAGCTGTTGAGGAGCGCCAAGCTATATCGAAAAGACCGCAGGACGGGAGATGAGGGCTACACCCTTGCGTCCGTTTTGCTGTTTGGCAAAGAAGAGTGCATTTCGGATGTGTGCCCGGCATACAAGACTGATGCAGTCGCAAGGATCGAGAACGAAGATCGGTATGACGATAGGATGACGTTCACGGGCAATCTCATCGACTCGTACGATGGGCTTATTCGCTTTGCGAAAAAATACATGCAAGATCGGTTTGTTCTTATAGATGGGCAGCGAATCCGTGCTCGTGACATCATGGTTCGAGAGATCGTTGCGAACTTACTGATTCATCGTGAGTACATCAGTCCCTTTCCAGCTAAGCTCGTGATCACCCGCTCGCAGCTTGTTACGGAAAATGCAAGCAGAGCTATGTTCGAGGGCAGGCTAACGTTGTCAGATTTCAACCCCGTTTCAAAAAACCCGAGCATAGCGGGGGTCTTTAAGGAAATTGGATACGCTGAGGAGCTCGGAAGTGGGTTCCGTAACATACAGCGGTGTTCATTGGCGTACAGCGGCAGATCGGCGATTCTTGAGGATGGAGACGTTTTCAAAGCCTCCGTGCCCCTCACGCCCATTGCGGCCGCTCGAGGTGGAGAGGGTGCCTTCGAAGCCGCAAGGGTGCTGTGCGAGCGGGACGGCTTCATAAGCTCGTCGACGCTTTCGGAATATCTGGGTGTTACGACGAGGACAGCGCAGCGTCACATCCGCCGCCTGCTGGATGATGGGTTGATTAGCGAGGACCCGGTTCACGCTCGGAGTTATATTATGAAATAGCGCGGCAATGTCGCGATAGGAATGCGATGCTGTCGCATTGCCTGTATAAGACAAAATCGGGGCATATAGCAGCCTGTCAAGGGCGTTGATTAATTCGTTGGCAAGCTCCAGCTGGCTGGCTCCGCCGCGATCTTCGATAACCATGTAAAGCCATTTTGCCTCTGTCGGCCTAGTGAATACTGGCACAAGCCGACCCAGGTCGGATCTTGCTTGCGGGCCGGTCGCGAACTTGATTCTCTCGCAACCCTTGAGGCATCCGACGTTGGTTAGTCCAAGGTGACGGCTTTGGCTCTCTGCGATGGTTCTATAGAGGGGCCACGTTGACTCATCGTCGAAGGTGGCGTCATTGATCAGCGCGTTTCCATTTCGGTAAAACGGATTAAACATTACCGGGATGGTATAGCCGGGTGCATCGATGGTGAGCTTTGAGCTAAGGGTAGAGCGTTCGGATTTGATGAAGCCGCTTTTGACGAGCAGGTTGTTTTCGGCAGCTTCGGATCGCATCGTCCTCATAGTCCCGCCGGGTCGGAGCGATATCGATAGCAGGTTGCGGAGTAACACCCAGTCCTGAAGGGGTTCGAGGTAGCGCGCAGAGATGCGCATTTGCCAAAATCTGAGGGCAAATTCGGGGGGGGGGATGCTATAGTCAAGACTTTATGTAACCAAAACGGTCATGAATGGACATATCGTGTGCAAACGTACTGCTAACCGCACCCGCGCCGCACGTTTCGCAACCTCGCAGCGCCGTGCACGCCGCCCGCTCCTCATCGCGCTTCTCATGGGGGCGCTCGCCTTGACCTCCGTGCCCGCCGCACTCGCCGCGACGCAGGGCCCGGGCGGCCAGGCCCCGGCAGACGAGAACCTCGTGACGGGGGTCAAGTCGCCCAAGAACGCCACCATCAACCTGTTTGACTACTGGATCATCGCGGAGGACACCCCGGACAACAATGATCCGAGCAACTGGCGGGATGTCGGGATCAACCAAGGGCACGAGTTGCGCTTCAGCGACGCGGGCAGGTATGAGGGACCCACATCGAACTCCATCAACGCATGGACGGGCACGAGCGGCAAGCCCTACTTCGGCATCGTCCAGCCGACCCTCGGGCCGGATGGCTACCCCGTGCTCAAGGCTGGAAACATCTACCAGTCCAAGGGTGGGCTCACAACAGAGGAACAGTCCCTCGCGTATCTCTTCAACGACGCGACCGCGCCCGGCAAGCGCGCCTACCGTGACGTCAAGGGCCTCGTGCAGTACATCAACGGCTATTACACGTATGACTGCACCAAGAACTTCGCCATCTACAACGCGGAGCAGAACAAGTTCGACCTCTACAAGCAGCCGGGTGTGAAGGCCAACACGGGCTCCAAGACGCTCGGCCAGTTCTTCCCCTTTGCCAGCGAGAATGAGGTGTTTAAGAGGAATGCCAGCGGTGCCCTGGTTCCCAAGGACATTGACGCGAAGAATCCGCTGATGAACCACTATTTCGGACTCGACCTCACTGCCGATTTCACCCAGCCCGCGAGCGGCATGGTGGCGGGTAAGGACATGAAGTTCGAGTTCTCGGGCGACGACGACGTGTGGGTCTTCATCGACGGCGTGCTCGTGGGCGATTTGGGCGGCGTCCATGGAGCCGCGTCGCTCTCCATCAACTTCAAGACCGGCAAGGTCAAACTCGGCGACGCGCGCAAGAATCCCGCGCAGACATGGGAAGGGAAGACGACGACCCTGCGCGAATGCTTCGAGGAAGCCCTCGGCCCGGAGAAGGCCGCCGCGTACTTCAAGGAGGGCACGAACGCCTTCCTGCCCGGCAGCTACCACACGCTCAAGTTCTTCTATCTCGAGCGCGGCAACACCGATTCCAACATGAAGCTCATGTTCAACCTGCAACGCGTGACGCAGAGCACCATCCGCAAGGACGACCAATACGGCGCCCCCGTGCCGGGTGCCCAGTTCGCGCTTTACGCCGCGGAGCGCACTGGCGAGGGCGAGAGCGTGCAGTACACCCAGAAGGAGGATGGGCCCATCTGGCAGGGCGCCACGAACGCGGCGGGCAACATCAACATCATGACGCCCGACGGAAAGCGTCCCTATGACTTCGCCGAGGCGCATAACAAAAATGGCCAGGATTACTACATATTGAAGGAGCTCTCCGCCCCCGAGGGCTATCGCACGAGCCCCGAGGCGTGGTTGCGCTACATGCCGAGCCACGGCGACGGCCAGGACGGCTTCTTGGTGTGCGAGAACCGGTGGGACTCCGGCGTGTACGCGCGCCCCAATCAGGTGACCGTGGTGAATGAAGAGAACGTCGTCACGGACGTTCAAGGGACTAAGCATGAGGTTTCAGACGGGAATACCCTGCTCGCCGTGGTGCTCAAGCGCCATCCGGACAAGAAGGATTGGCATCCCGTCGGCGGAGAGCACGGCGCGTGGAAGGTCTCGGACGCGGGAATGACGAGTGTCGCGCAGCTCAACGGGCTCATGCGTGAGGGCTATACGCACGTCTTCTCCAAGAACGATGAGCAGTGGAGCGTCGACTTGGGCGACCTGCCGGGCGACCCCACCGACTACCCCTTCATGACGGCGACGCCGCAAAATGCGGATTATGCCATCGGCTACTACTTGGTGGATATGGATCGCACCGCTCTGGAGAAGCTCATCGCGAGCGGTCGCAATCCCATCACGAAGGACAACGCGCATTTTCTGGATTCAACGGGCGCGAAGGGCAACTTCAAGCGAGAGAGCTACGCGACCCTGCATGTGACCGACGCGATTAACGGTTTTGCCGTGCAGAAGCTCGACGATGCGGGCAATCCCATCAACGGCGTTACCTTCCAGCTTTTCCGCGCTGATCAGATGGAAATGGTCGGCGAGGGGGCGGATGCCAAGCTGGCGCCCAAGGCCAACGCGCTTCCGTACATGGAGCGCACGACGAAGAACATGATCGACGTCCCCTCGATCGCCCTCGATGGCACGGCGTATTTCGACCGCATCGTCAAGCACGATACGCCGCCTGCGGATACGTATTACATCGTCGAGAAAGATGTGCCCAAGGGGTATGCGGGCGCCGTCGATCCCATTCGCGTCATCGTCGATGCCGACGGAGTGCACGCCGACGCGGGCGTGGCCGGTGACGACGTCAAGGTCTCGGTGGGCATCGGCTCGCTCATCGATTCTATGAATCACTACGGCAGCAACGATGGTGTCGAGGTGACGCTCCACGATGTGGTGGCGCAGCTTCGCGTCGGTACGGTGAATGACAGCAAGACGCCCGGGTTCTATTGGATCGGCGGTTGGGAAAAACCCGCGCCTGAGGCCGAGCAGCAAGATCTGTACTTGCGCTATTCCGACGAGAGCGCCACGCACGAATACGTCTGGAATGATAAGCATACGCCCAAGAGCGGCACGCGATTCACGACCGATGAGGGTTTTATCCGCGCTGCGGTCAAGCAGGACGCCGAGTCGTGCGATCAAAATCACGGTATCGGCACCTGGGATGACTTGGGGACCAAGGACATCACCAATCTCTTCACCGGCTCGACTGTGATTCACGTGACGAACCATCGCGTCGCCTCGCTTGAGGTGGGAAAGCAGGTCGTGATCCCCGAGGGGCTCACCGGCCCCGTCGATTGGAAGGACAAGAACTTCACGTTTGTCTTCGAGTTCAAGGACAAGGATGGCAAGCCGCTCGCCGGGGAATATGACGCACGCGTGTTCGGCGCCGACGGCGTGCAGCGCGGCGACGACTTCAAGATCGCGAGCCGCGGCACCCATACGCTCAAGCACGGTGAGGTCATGCGCGTGTACGGCTTGCCGGATGGGGCGACCTATACGGTGAGCGAGCCCGTGGATCAGATGCCCGAGGGCTTTACCCAGACGCTGCCGCTCGATGGGGCGGGCAAGCCCACAACCGCCACAGGTGCGATCAAGCTGGGCGATACATCCCGCGTGCTGTTCAAGAACACGTACACGCCTGCGCCCGACATCCTCGACACCGCGGCCACCCTGCAGGTGAAGAAGGAGTTCGTCGACGCCGAGGGCAAGCCTGCGTGGGATCTCGAGTTCAACGCGAAGCCGGCGTTCACCTTCGTGCTGGACGCCGACCCGGGCACGCCGATGCCTGATGACGCGACTCTCAATGAGAACAACCGCCTCCAGTCGACCATCGTGATCGATCGCGAGGATGCGCAGGCGGGGTACGCCCGGAGCTTCGGCACCATCCATTACGAGCATCCGGGCACCTACCTGTATGCGCTTGCCGAGAAGACGCCGGATGCCGCCGACCGCATCCCTGGCGTGTCGTATTCCGACGCCGCGTATCGCGTGGTGGTGACCGTCTCTGATGATAAGGCGGGCAAACTCGTCGCAGACGTTCGGCTGCGCAAGCTCGCTGACGATGCCGGCGTTCCACAAGGCGATAACGAAGCCGGGGTACCCGTTAAGCCTCAGAACGGCGTTCACACCGCGTTCTTTAAGAACGTTTTCGCCCTGAATGAGGTTCAGATCGGCCCGTTGGCGACGAAGGTCCTCAATGGACGTGGTTTCACCGTCGACGCCTCGGGCGCGGGCGAGTTCACGTTCCGCATGCGGCCCGCCGGTGCCCATGCGGCTGACGCTCCCATGCCCAAGGGCACTGCGGGCGATGGTGCATCTCGATACATCGAGGTGCACAACAAGGGCTCGATGCTCTCCTTCGGACAACCCACGTTCACGGTCGAGCATCTAAACGGTGCTGATAAGCGGACCGGTCGCTTCGACTATGAGCTGTTCGAGGTCATCCCCGATGATGCCGTCAACGCCGATGGGGTGAGATGGGATGCCGCGACGGCCGATCAGAAACTCGCCGGCGGCTTTGCCAAGCAGGGCATGACATATGACTCGACGCGCTTCGTCGCGCGGGTGAACCTCATGCTCCAGGATTCCCCGCTCAAGCGCACTGGTGGCACGGAGGCGCTCGTTGCCACGATTGACTATTTCCAGGTAACGAGGCTGGACGGGCAGGGCGCTTGGACGGGTTCTAACAACAATCTGACTCCGGTTGAGCATACGCCCGGCGGTGCCGACCGTGTCGAGTTCCTTAACACGTATCGTGCCGCTGCCTCAACGGCGGGCATCAGACTCACCAAGACGCTTGAGGGCCGCGATATGGAGGACGGGGAGTTCTCGTTCACGATCGAGGGCGCCGATAAGGAGTCTCGCAAGCTGCTGGCTGAGACGGACAAGAGCTTCAGCGCTCCTGCGGCGATGAGCGGCGAGAAGGCCGTTATGGACGGCAAGCTCCAGCTTAAGTTTGACCAGTCGCATGCGGGCCGCACGTATACGTACTACATCAAGGAGGTCACGCCCCTGTGGGGTGGTGAGCAGATACCCGGCCTCGTTGGCGGTTGGGACAATTCGATTTACCGTCTTGAATACCGCGTGATCGACAACCTCGATGGCACGCTCAAGGTGGTCCCAAGGCTCTATCGTACGTACGATCGCTCGGGTGCCATCGTCAACATTCCTCTCGACCTGGGCACGCACACTGATTCCAGCGGCGTGATCACGCTCGATTTCGTGAACCGTTACAGCGCGAGCACGACCTTCGCCGGCATCGAGGTCGCCAAGACCATGTATGGCAAGGACCTGGAGGACAAGCAATTCGGCTTCACCTTGGAACCGGTCGACCCAGCCTCGGCGCAGAAGATGCTCGACCGCGGCCTTCCCGCCGATGGGGAGCAGCTCGAGCGCATCTTCGCCGCCGGGGAGGCTCCGGAGGGCGAGCCGCACCTGATGGAGAAACTCAAGGGCCTGAAGTTCACGCAGGCGGATGCAGGGAAGACGTATTCGTATCGGGTTGTGGAGAATGTCGATCCCGCATGGGATGAGGACGGCGAGGCGCCCGGCGTTCAGGCCGATGGCGTGACCTATGACCGCTCGCAGTTCCTGGTCTCCATCACGCCCGCGGACAAGGGCAACGGAACCATGAAGACCGTGACCACGGTCAAGCGCACGCACGACGCGCGCACGGGCGATCAGCTGGCAGAGCCCGAGCTGATCGGCACGTGGGATAGCGACAACCCCGCAGAGGGCCAGGCCGAAAAACCGCGGGTGCCCTTTGTGAACAGATATAAGGCAAGGCCCGGCGCCCTCCAGTTCGACCGCTTCACCAAGCGTCTCGTCGGCCGCGATTGGTCCGCTGCGGACTCCTTTGAGTTCACCTGCGAGCAGATGTCCTTCAGCTCTGGTGGACATGACTACAAGCCGGGCGATGAGGGCTTCGTCTCCGTGCCACTCGTTGTCGCGCCGGTGAATGCCGAGTCGCCTCAGGACGAGAACGGCTTCAAGCTGTTTGGGATTTCGACGAGTCCGGACGTCCTGTACGAGCAGAGCGGAAGGTACGACTACCGCCTTCGTGAGAAAGTCCCCGCCGACGCGGTCAACGCGGCGGGCGTGCGCTATGAGAACGCGACGGACGAGCAGAAGGCAGCCGGTGGCTTTGTCAAGGATGGCGTTATTTACAGTAATCGCGAGGTTCGCTTTACGGTTTCCGCATTCGACCTCGGCACGGGCGACGTCTTCGTGATTGGGCCCATCTTGCAGGATGGCCCGCAGGAGGATGGCGCGTACTTCACCAACAAGGTGCGTTGGGCGAAAACGGGCCTGACGGCCAAGAAGGTGCTGGAGGGTCGTCCGAATCCGCTCACCGAGGGTGAGTTCTCCTTTGTGCTCGCACCGGTCGACGGCGGTAAGCCGCTCGTCTCGAGCAATGACGCCGAGGGCAACGTGAGGTTCCCGGACTTGACGTTCGACGAGCCGGGCGTGTATCGGTACACCTTGCGAGAGGTCCACGAGGCCCCGCAGGCGAACGGCGTGACGTTCGACGATGCGGTCTACGATGTGACGGTGAACGTCTCTGAGGCCGCAAACGGCGAACTCGTTCCTGAGGTGTCGGTGTTCAAGGACGGCAAGCCGGTTGAGGGCGTCCCCGTGTTCACGAATCGCTACGAGTCCACGGTCGACTACTCCGCGCTGGGCGGCCTCAAGATCACCAAGGTCCTCAACGGCCGCGATATGGCAGACGGTCAGTTCGCCTTCACCGTGAAGGCAACAGGCGACGACGCCGAGGCGATTGCCGCCGCTGCGAGCAGGCTCGGTTTTGCCGAGGGACAGACGGAGCGGGTCTTTACGTCCCACGCAGCGAAGGACGGTGCCGTCGACTCCATCGATATTCTCGCCGGTCTTCCCGGTGGACTTGTGTTCACCCAGGCTGACGCGGGGAAGACCTTCGCCTACGAGGTGCGCGAGAGCACGGGCGGCGGTGCCGGATACACCAACGACCAGACGGTCTACGGCGTTTCGATTTCCGTCGCCGATGACGGTGCGGGCACGCTGACGGTCGCCACGACCGTGACGGGTGGCGCAGAGGGCGAGAAGACCTACGTGTACACGAGCGGCCAGGCGGCCGAAGAGGTCGAGCCCGTGGTGCTGCCCTTCGTGAACAGCTACGCGGCGCAGGGCGACGTCTCGATCGCGACGAGCAAGGTGCTCCACGGACGCCCGCTCGAGGCGGGGGAGTTCTCCTTTGAGCTGAGGACGGGCGACGGCGCGGCTGGCAGCAGCGAGGTCATCGCGCGTGCTGAAAACGCTACCGACGGAACTGTGGACTTCGGCAAGATCGAGTTCACGCTCGATACGTTGGCAGAGGCCGTCGATAAGGGGTACGCCACGCGCGACGCCCAGGGCATCTGGCATGTGCGCTACACCGCCGTCGAGATCGTTGACGGTCTGCCCGACGGCGTCTCCGCGACCGTTCCGAGCCTGAGCTTTGAGGTGAGTGTCGAGGATGAGGGTGACGGCGTGCTCGCGGCGACGGTGCAGGGGCTGGACGGCCACTCATTTGAGAACACCTACGTCACGAACGGTGGCGAGCCGGTGTCCATGGCACTGGTGGGCCGCAAGGTGCTGACGTACGCCGAGGGCCTGGCGCCTGCGGACATCACCGGCAAGTTCACCTTCACCGTTTCGGGCGAGGACGGCGCGCCGATGCCCGAGCGCACCGAGGTCACCAATGCCAAGGACGGCTCGGTCGACTTCGGCATGATCAAGTTCACCCTAGACGACTTCAACCGCAAATGGGCTACGGAGCATCCCGAGGACACCGGCTTGGAGGCGCTTGCCGATGGCGAGGCGGCTGCGCGCAGCGGGAAGCCGCGCACGGTGTCCTTCACCTACACCATCACGGAGTCCGGCGAGGTACCGGGCGTGACTAACGATCAGAACGCATCGCGCACGGTGATCTTCACCGTGACGGACGACGGCTCGGGCGCCCTCACCGTGACTCGTGATCCCGCCGAGGGCGCGAGCTTCACCTTCACCAATGCTTACACGGTGGACGAGCTCTCCTCGAGCGTGACTGACCAGATTGCGATTTCCAAGGACCTCACGGGCAAGCCGCTTGCGCAGGACGCCTTCACCTTCGTGCTCACCGAGCTCGTCGATGACGGAGCGGGCGCGGGCTTGCAGGTCCTGACCGCGACGAACGGCGCGGACGGCAGGATCGTTTTCCCGGCGCTCACCTATACGGAGCCGGGCGTCCACACGTACCGCCTTGCCGAGGTCGTCGATGAGAACGTTGGCGGCATCGAGTTCGATAAGGCTGTGTATACGGTGCGCACGACGGTCGTCGACAACGGCGACGGCACGCTTTCCGCCACGCACGAGGTTTTCGACGAGAACGGGAGCAAGGTCGATGCGGTGGTGTTCGCGAACGCCTACGATCCCGTGGGCGTCACCGAGCCGCTTATGGCATTCAAGATGCTGACCGGTCGCATGCTAGAGGATGGTGAATTCTCCTTCGAGCTGGTGGATGCGGACGGTACGGTCCTGCAGACGGTCTCGAACGACGAGCGCGGCAACGTCGCATTCACGCCCCTGCGTTATACGGCTGAGGACCTGGCGGATGCCGCTTGGGTCGATCAGGACGGGGTCATCTCGCGTGCGCGCGAGTTTGCATACGCCGTGCGCGAGGTCGTTCCCGCGGATGCCGTGAACGCGGATGGCGTGCGCTGGTCCGATGCCACGGAGCAGCAGCGTGCGACGGGCGGTTTTGTCAAGGACGACGTCGTGTATGACGGCAGGGCGTTCACGGTGACCGTGGCGCTCTCCGACGGCGGCGGCGGTGCCCTGAGCGCCACTGCCTCGTGGAGCGAGCCGCCCGTGTTCCAGAACGTCTATGACAGGCCTGAGGAACCCGGCGATCCGGGTTCGCCCCACGTACCTGGCGATCCGGGTTCGCCCCACGCACCTGGCGATCCGGGTTCGCCCCACGTACCTGGCGGTCCGGTTGGCGGCGGGAAGCCGCCCTCGACGGGCGATACCTCCCTCGTGCTGACGGTCGGCGTCGCAATCGCGGGAGTCGCTGTTGCGGGCCTGGGAATCTGGCTGGCGCGTCGCAAGCGGTAGCTCAGAGGCAGCTGGTCCATCTTGCGCGAGAACGCGCATCTATATGACGGCGAGGCGCCCTTGGGGATTTCCAAGGGCGCCTTTTCAATGCCGCTTGGACGGCTGAATGGCGGTACGCGCCTGACTCGTCATGACACGGTGGCACCGGGGGGGGGGAGAAGCGTATACATTGATTAAGCGCAACCGCGGCGTGGGCAATGAGAAGATCGGAGAGAGCCCATGGAACCGCTATCGCGCGTGGGCGATGATCGCATCGCGCAGCCAAGCGGTGCAGCCCTTGACGACTTCGTCATAATATGAGGTGAATCGCTCGTCCGCCACATACATCTCGGCCAACCCCTTATGTGCCTCCGGCGAGTAGAAGCTCCAGGTGTAGTCGAGCCATTCCTTGTGAAGGGCGCACAGGCGCGCACCTGCTGGTCCTGTTGGATCGGCGCCCGCCCTCACGGCATCTTCGAGTTCTTCATTGATTCTGCGTCCCAGCTCTTGGAAGCGCGCGAATTGGTCCTTGCTCAGGTTGAGCATCTTGCGGTTGGCGCCGTCCGCCGCCGCGTCACCCCAGCGTTCTCGCACCTCCTGCCCGTACGTGCGCTCATTGTCTTCAACGAGCTCTCGTTTCATGCCCTCGAATTTTTCCTTGTCGTCCATGTGGGTTCCCTTCTCGATATGGTCGATGGTCTGCTCGACGGTGCGGATGAGCGCATCGAGGCGGCCTCGCTCCGCTTTGAGTGTCGCAAGGTGTCGATTCAGCGCACACGTGCGGTCCGTTTCGGTGCCGCTGAGTGCATCCGATATCTCGGCGACTCCCACGCCAATGTGACGCAGAAGTAGAATCTCCTGCAAACGGTCGATGTCCGCCGATACGTAGCGGCGGTATCCGTTGGGTCCGCGCGTCGGCGTCAACAGCCCCGCCTCCTCAACCGCCGCGGCTGCTTCCCCAAGTTCGACCTGTTCATCGAGCAGACGAGGGACGTCTGGAAGGACATGCTCGACATCCGCAAGCGCTTCGAGCCGCGCGCCGAGGAGCTCGCCAGGAAGTACGCGCTGGCCGACTACACCATGTTCATCGGCTCGGGCGCGCTGTGGGGCGAGACCATCCTGTACTCCATGTGCCTGCTCGAGGAGATGCAGTGGAAGCGCATCCGCCACATCACCTCGCACGACTTCTTCCACGGCACGCTCGAGCTGCTCGAGCCCGGCGTCCCGGTGTTCCTGTTCATGGGCGAGGACGAGTGCCGCGCCCTCGACGAGCGCGTCCGCGCCTTCCTCACCAGCGGCGTGACCGGCGACGAGGACTACGTCATCATCGACACCGCCGAGTACGCGATCCCGGGCCTGGACGACGACTTCCGCGTCATCGTGTCCCCGTGGATCCTCTCCGTGCTCACCACCGACCGTCTCGCCCGCAACTACGAGCTGGTCACCAAGCACAACCTCAAGTACCGCCGCTACTACCACCAGTTCGACTATTAAGAGTCGTCGCTGCGATAGGCTTGCGTAACAGGGCGTCCGCTTGCGCGGGCGCCCCATTTTTTGCTCTCCGCTATTTATGGTGGGTAGCACTTCTGCATCGCTTGTGGTCCTGTCCTCCGAACGGTAGGATTTTCCCCGACAGGAGGCTCCGTCCCGGAGGCGCGATATGGATGCTCAGGCAGGCATGCTGGCAAGGCTCTTCGAGAGGCCCATGGAGCCCGGGGACGAATGGGAGGTCTCCGATGTCTGGCTCGAGGAGCGCGGAGGGGCGCAGGACGAGCTCCATGTGAGGGTGGCCCATCGGAAGGGCCAGGCAGTGGAATGCCCCGTATGCCACAGGAAGTGCGGCACCTACGACACGCGCGAGAGGACCTGGAGGCATCTCGACATCTGGCAGTACGAGGCGATCGTCCACTGCGCCGTGCCGAGGGCCGACTGCCCCGAGGACGGCGTGCATGCCTGCAGGATGCCCTGGGAGGTGCGCCCGAGCTCGCACTTCACCGCCCTCTTCGAGGCGCAGGTGATCGTGATGGCGCTCTCCGGCATGGCCGTGACGGCGATAGCGCATCTGGTGCACGAGACGGATACGCGCATATGGCGCCTGCTGGGCAAAGCCGTCGCCGAGGCGAGGGATGCCGCCGGCTATTCGGATGTCGTGCGCGTCGGGATCGACGACACCGCGAGGAGGCGCGGCCAGAGCTGCATCAGCATCATGGCCGACCTCGACGGGCAGCGCGCCATAGCCGTCACCGAAGGAAGGGACAAGGGCGCCGTGGGCAGGCTCTGCGGCGAGCTCGAGGGGCACGGAGGGGACCGCACGAAGGTCCAGGAGGTCACCCGCGACATGGCGGAGGCATGCTCGCTGGGGGTCGCTGCAGAGATGCCCCAGGCCGTCCAGACCGTGGACAGGTTCCATGTGGTGCAGCTCCTGAACAGGGCGATCGACCATGTGAGATGCGCGGAGAGGCGCGAGTCCGCAGAGAAGCGCCGCCAGCTCGCAGGCACGAAGTACGTCTGGCTGCAGGGGAAGGAGTCGCTCACGGAGCGCCAGCTTGCCAAGAGGGAGGAGCTCGATCCGGCGAAGACCCATCTCAGGGCGGCACGCGCATGCCAGATGGGAGAGGCGCTCCAGGACGTCTATTCATGCGCAGGCAGGGAGTCTGCCGCCAGGGCCCTCGACCGGCTCTGCTCATGGATGATGCACTCCAATGTCAGGGAGATGAAGACCGTGGCGAGGACGCTCAGGAAGGAGCGGGAGGGCATCCTGAACTGGTGGAAGAGGGGCTCCACAAACTCGTTCCTGGAAGGGCTGAACTCCGTCGTCCAGTCGGTCCGCAGCGCTGCAAGGGGCTTCAGGAGCATCGCCTATTTCAGGACGATGATCTTCCTCCGGCTGGGCCGTCTGGACTTCACGGCCCAGAAGAAGCTGGCATGCGCTACCCACTAGAAACGTCGAAGAGCCCATTTTTGGCCTTCGGTGGCAAATACGAGCGCTTGCCATAAAAATGAGCGACGTCTCTACCTGCAGCTTGCCAAAATCGACCTCCGATGGCAATGGTAAAAGTGCCATCGGAGGCCTGTTTTGGCGTTGGTTTTTGCCACTGGAGGTCGATTTTGGTTTTTAGGCGCCATCGGAGGCCGTTTTTGGCGCGGAGCCGGGCTTCTGCCTGTGTACGTGCGCGGGCACTGCGGGCTTTATCGCCTCCAGGAGCGGGCGATTTCTTGGTAGCGGCGCGCAGCGAGGCTGCCACGTTGCCAGATCAGGCGAAAGTCGTGCTCGACAAAGAAGTCACTTGGGGTGATGTCGCGCAGCTCGCCCTGATCGAGCTCGCGCTCAACCGCTGCGCGGTACAAAAACGTAATGCCAGTCCCCGCCCGGACGCACAGCTTGATGGCGGGGATGCTGGCGACCTCGAGCGTGCCTGCGAAGTCGTCAAGATCGAGGTCGCGCGCGGCGAGGTGCTTCTCTAGGATCTCGCGCGTGCCCGACCCCGCTTCGCGTAGGATGAGCCTGCGGTCGAGTAGGCTGGCCATGGATACCGGCTTATAGGACGCGTCGAACTCATCTGCGCTCCCAACAGCTACATAGCGCTCGCGCGATACCGGGGCGGAGTCGAAGAGGGCCCTGTTAAAGGATCCTTCTACCAAGGCGAAATCAATAGCACCGGCCTCCAGGCCTTCCACAAGCTCCTGCGTGTTGCCAACGCTCATCTGCACCATCTCGTCGGGATGTTTTGCCATATGGCGGGCGAGTACGCGGGGAATCCAATAGTCGCAGATGGTGCGCGTGCAGCCAAAACGCAGGGGAGCCTTGGCGGGCTGCTCCAGCGTTAGGGCTTTCGCTTGCGCCTTGAGCCTCGTCTCATCGTTCTCCATTGTTTCGAGCGCTCGAAACAGCATCGCCCCCGCTTGCGTGAGCTCGCCGCGCCGGCCGCCCTTGTGGAAGAGGGCGCACCCGTAATGCGCCTCGAGCTGCCGGATATGCTGCGATACGGCGGGCTGGGTGATATGGAGCTCCGCTGCCGCCTGCGTGAAGCTGCCCAGCCTGCAGACCGTCAAGAACGTATGGGTGCGGTAATCCAGCACGTTGACTCCTATGCTCAAGAATCATCTATAACATCGTCCATATATAACAAATACTTATGGAGTGATAACCAACAGGGTGAAAAGAATTATAAGCCAAGGTAGTACTATCGCTATGCATTCAATCTTGGCTGTTTGCCGAGAGAGATTTGGGTTTATGTCGTAGGCGGCGGAGCGGTTCCGCGCATGCAGGGACGGCGCGTATAGAGAGGAAGAAGATATGGCGGAAAGAACGTGGGACAAGGTTCAAGATAGCTGGAGGGGCGTGGCGCTATGCCTGCTTATCGCTCTGCCGGCATGGTTTTTGGGCAAGCGCTTCGACGTGATCGGCGGGCCGGTCTTCGCCATCCTCATCGGTATGGTGCTGGCGCTGTTTATTAAGGACGACGCGGCGCTGCCGTTTGCGCCCGGTGTCAAGTTCACCTCTAAGAAGATCTTGCAGTACGCGGTTATCCTGTTGGGCTTTGGCCTCAACCTTTCCCAGATCGCGCGCGTGGGCGCCCGTTCGCTGCCCATTATCGTGGCGACTATCACCACGTCGCTGGTGATTTCTTTCGCCCTGCATCGCGCCCTCAAGATCCCCACCAAGATTTCCACTCTGGTGGGCGTGGGGTCGTCAATCTGCGGCGGCTCGGCAATCGCGGCGACCGCTCCGGTTATCGATGCGGACGATGAGGAGATCGCGCAGGCCATCAGCGTCATCTTCTTGTTCAACATCATCGCCGCGCTTATTTTCCCGGCTCTTGGCGGCATGCTTGGCCTTTCAAACGAGGGCTTTGGCCTGTTTGCCGGCACCGCCGTCAACGACACCTCGTCCGTAACCGCCGCCGCTGCCGCGTGGGACGGCATACACCC
>PPYF01526050.1_pt1 | contig 18945 bp, 17 predicted proteins | sample 1559871 | NCBI WGS metagenome assembly PPYF01 (sample SAMN08240021, study PRJNA423297) | Human gut metagenome, whole genome shotgun sequencing project. | reverse complement strand
AGTGTTTCACACCGAGAAACGGATAGTTTCACTGGGAGAAACAATTTTTGAAACTAACCGCATACAGGTGAAGTTGTTGCTCTTTAGCCGCAATCCCTTTATTCATCGGATAAACAGGATAAAGGTGATGTGGGAGATAGAAAGATTGAGAATAAATATCCAGTGGGAAAATGTAGTTGTTTCCTGTAAAGATTCAATACCACACTGAAATGAACTGTTTCACGACAAAGGACACAGAGGACACAGAGTTCTAATTCAGAGATAATCACAACCTCTGTGTCCTCTGTGGTGAAATAGTTCATTTATGCACAGTTTTGAACTAACTTTTAATGTAGTCAGCCTACCCATAGACAATCCAGCAATATCCTACACCCTATCCAACCGTGATTAACAAGTTTTCTTCCCGCAACAAACGGGAAAAGTCAGAAGAATCATGTACATTTGTAGGTCGAAAACTAAAAGAACATTGTAATGAAAATATTTCCAAGTAGCAGTATCAAGAAATTGGACGCTTATACCATTGAGTACGAACCGATTGCGTCAATAGACCTAATGGAACGTGCAGCAACAGTACTAACCAAAGCTATCACAGACAGATGGGGTACGGAAACACCCGTCACTGTTTTTGCCGGACCGGGGAATAACGGCGGAGACGCTCTTGCCGTAGCCCGCATGATGGCTGAAAAAGGATATAAAACAGAAGTATATCTCTTTAATACGAAAGGTAATCTTTCGCCCGACTGCCAGACGAATAAAGAACTGGTGGAAATGATGGAAGAAGTAACATTCCACGAAATCAGTACTCAGTTCGTGCCGCCGGTTCTGACACCCGACCATCTGGTGATTGACGGATTATTCGGTTCAGGACTGAACAAACCGTTGAGCGGCGGATTTGCAGCCGTAGTGAAATACATCAACTCTTCTCCTGCTATGGTAGTAGCCATCGATATTCCTTCGGGACTGATGGGAGAAGAGAATACGTTTAACGTCAAAAGCAATATTGTGCGTGCAGACGTTACTTTCAGCCTGCAACTGCCGAAACTTGCTTTCCTCTTTGCAGAAAACACCGAGTTCGTAGGAGAATGGGAATTGCTGGATATCCAGTTGAGCGAAGAGGGAATCGAAGAGACGGAGACAAACTACGAAATGCTGGAGATTGAAGAAATCCGCTCGCTTATCAAGCCCCGCAAGCAATTCGCCCATAAAGGAAACTTCGGCCATGCACTGCTGATAGCCGGTTCGAAAGGGATGGCGGGTGCATCCGTATTGGCTGCCCGTGCTTGTCTGCGTTCCGGTGTAGGATTGCTCACCGTGCACGCTCCGATATGCAACAACGACATTCTGCAAACTTCCGCACCCGAAGCAATGGTAGAGACTGACGCCAGCGAAAACTATTTCGCCGTACCTACCGACACTGACGATTACCAAGCTGTCGGCATCGGCCCGGGACTGGGACGGAACGAGGAAACGGAAGCTGCCCTCATCGAGCAACTGGAACATTGCCAAACTCCCGTCGTACTGGACGCCGATGCACTGAATATTCTCGCCAACCACCGCCACACACTTACACACCTGCCGAAAGGCTCTATCCTCACCCCTCACCCGAAGGAATTGGAACGGCTGACCGGAAAATGCCAGGATTCTTATGAACGCCTGGTGAAAGCCTGCGAACTGGCTCACGCCGCCCATGTCCACATTATCCTGAAAGGTGCTTATTCCGCCATTATCACTCCCGAAGGCAAATGCTACTTCAATCCGACAGGGAATCCGGGAATGGCAACCGGTGGCAGTGGTGATGTACTGACCGGGGTTATCCTGGCATTGCTGGCACAAGGATATCCTACCGAGGAAGCTGCCAAAATAGGCACTTATATCCACGGATTAGCGGGAGATATAGCCCAAAAGAAACAAGGCATGATTGGATTGATAGCAAGTGATATCGTCACCTGCCTGCCCACAGCCTGGCGACTTGTAAGCGAATAAAAGTTAAGAACTTACAGTTTTTTCAATAACTTCATTAACTTTGTTTTCAAAACCAGTTAAAAGAGAACCGAATATGAAAAAGTTGATTATAGCAGCGGGGCTACTTATGGCAACTTCCGCTTATGCACAAACCGAAGTACTGACAGGCGTCACCCGTGGAAAGGACTACGGAGTGGTATATAGCCTTCCAAAAACCCAGATAGAACTTGAAATTAAAGCTAATAAGGTTAACTATACCCCGGGTGAATTCAGCAAATACGCCGACCGCTACCTGCGATTGAACAATGTATCTGCCGACCCCGAAGTGTACTGGGAACTGGCTAGCGTAAAAGTAAAATCGGTAGGAGTGCCGAACAGCGAAGCTACTTACTTCGTAAAACTGAAGGATAAAACGGTAGCCCCTCTCATGGAACTGACCGAGAATGGCTTGGTGAAATCTATCAACGTGCCTTACAGTCAAAACAGCTCCACGAAGAAAACTACCCCGACCACTCCTGCTCTTCAAAAGAGCGCGAATCCCCGCGACTTCCTGACCGAGGAAATCCTGATGGCAAGCTCTACCGCTAAGATGGCAGAACTGGTAGCCAAAGAAATCTACAATATCCGCGAAAGCAAAAATGCCTTATTACGCGGACAGGCAGACAATATGCCCTCGGACGGCGCACAGCTTAAAATCATGCTTGACAACCTGAATCTACAGGAAGATGCCATGACCAAAATGTTCTCCGGCATACAGGACAAGGAAGAAAAGACGTTTACCGTCCGACTTACGCCTGACAGGGAATTCAATAATGAAGTTGCTTTCCGTTTCTCCAAGAAGTTGGGTGTGGTTGCCAATAATGACTTGGCCGGAATTCCGTTCTATATCAGCCTGAAAGACCTGAAAACAGTCAAGATGCCACAAGAGGACGGAAAGAAGAAAAAGGACTTGGATGGGATTGCCTACAACGTCCCCGGACAAGCATTGGTTACACTGACCGATGGCAAGAGAAAGCTATACGAAGGCGAACTTCCTGTCACTCAATTCGGTATAATAGAATACCTGGCTCCGGTATTGTTCAACAAAAACTCGACTATCAAAGTGTATTTTGACCCGAATACAGGCGGATTAGTCAAAGTAGACAGAGAAGAAGGCAAATAAGAAACTTTTAAAAAGAAAAGAATATGGGCGGTGAAGGACATATGCTCGATATGATACGCCGATTAAGCGAAGGGCGGGAAGCTTCCCGCCTACGGCGCGAACGCACCAGCGAGAGGTTGAAGCATATGAACCAAGCCGGCGAACATTCCTCACTGCCTGACACAACGCCGGAAGAAATGGAGCACATAATCAAAGACTCCGAAAAGAAAAAGGAAAAGGACAGCAACTATTTCGTATGGGGGACGCTCATTATTATGGGCATACTGGTTGCAATAGCCGTAACACTTTGGGCTGTATTCATTAAATGATAAATTAGGGGCGTAGCGCCGGAGCAAGGTTTCCATTCGGTATTCCCTGAAAGAACATAATCATATACAGTTCCGCCCTTTCAGGGTATGCCTAAAACGACAACATGCCGAATGGAAACCTTGCCGGGGCGCTACGCCCCTAAATTCCCATTTATACAACTGGCGTCATCAGCTTTATAAATCCATCTTTCTGCATCTGATAAAGAAAAGCAGATATACGCGACTCGTAACCCGTTTCATTCTGAAAATGGTCTGCGAGTTCTTCTATAATCTCACGAACCGTCCGCTTCCCGTCTATCAGTTCCCATACAGCCGTACCATGTTCTTCCAAATGCACATGATGTTCTTTCGACATTCCCTTTGGTACAAGGAAGCGTTGCATCCACGAATACTTAAAACGGGGAAAGGAGAGCACAATAGTCTCCCCTTCCCGTTCTGCTGTAATATGTTCACTGCGACAGGGAATGACCTCTAACAGGTTTATTTTCTCTCTAGCAGCCATAGTTTTTTTATTTTTATTCCAGCATAAATACTGATTATTTCAAATACGAATGATTATTTGCAAATGCAAATTGTTACTTCTGAATATTTGCTTCTTCCAGACCGTAGCCTTTCTTCTTGTTTTCTGCTTTCAGCATCAAAGCAACAATCAAAGCCAATACACCAAAGAGAGCAAAAATACTCATCGGCAGTGTATAGTCATAGGTTTGTGCGCCGTCTACCACCGGGCCTTTGCAGTAAGAGTTCAACACCCATCCGATCAACAAAGGTACACCCATCAATCCCCAGTTCTGCACCCAGAAAATCAGAGCATAAGCCGTACCCAACTGTTTTTCCGGGATAATCTTCGGAACAGAAGGCCACATAGCCGAAGGCACCAATGAGAAAGCAAAACCCAGGATAATCATAATAATGGTAGCAAACCACCATACATTCAAAATAGGCAAAGCAAACATCGTATGTACGAAAATCAACATGACAGAACCAATCACCATCAACGTAGCTCCCTTACCGATACGGTCATAGAGCGAACCGAACAACGGAGTCAATATAATAGCGCCAATCGGCAACAGTCCGGGGATTGTTCCTGCCAGTTTCGGATCTACATTGTATTTCTGCACCATCAAATCCGCCGCATACTTGATAAACGGGAATACTGCCGAATAGAACAATACACATAATAATGCAATCAGCCAAAATCCCTTATTCGTGATAATATAGACAATATCTTTCATGCGGAACGGCTCTTCCGGCTCCAAACCCTCTGCATCCAAAGACGCATCCAGCTTCTTATCATAGAAAGTATAAATAAAGAAAGCAATCGTACCTACACACAACATAATCAGACAAAACAGAATTGGAGCAGGAATATTGGTATGGAATGCACCACTCTCGTCCGTATATCCGAAGAAGTCTGCCAAAGGTACTGTCATCACCATTGCCAGGGTTGTTCCGATACGTGCCGTAGCCATTTCAAGTCCCATGGCCAACGCCATTTCCTTGCCTTTGAACCACTTCACGATAATCTTGGAAACAGTGATACCCGCAATCTCCACACCAACGCCGAAAATTGCATATCCCAATGCCGCCAAAGTAACCTGCATCTTGAATCCGAAAAGCATAGCTCCTTCCGGAAAAGTAGTCGAAATCGCATAATATTTTAATCCACAACCCAGCACCATCAACAGACAAGCTCCCATTCCGGTGAAACGGACGCCCATCTTATCCAAGATGATACCACCCAAAATAAGCATCACCAGGAATACATTAAACCAGCCGTAAGCACTTGTGAAGAAACCGTAATCAAGGCTGTCCCATAATAATTCTTTCTCGAGCATGGGTTTTAGCGGAGACATTACGTCGGTGAGGAAATAGCCGCATAACATAGTAAACGCGACCAATGCTAGAACACTCCAGCGTAGCACTGCGGAGTCATTCAACTTCTTTTTCAATTGTTCTGTCATTGTTATATTTAAAAAGTTATTAATAATCTCGTACGGTCAACAAAGGTAGTTAAATCTTGTTTGTTTTCACTACAAAGAGATTGTTTTTAAAAGAAAAAGTTAAGTGCGGATTACACTGACTACGCGGAACATTGAAAATCCGTGTAATCTGCGCAATCCGCACTTAAATATTAAAGAAGACATCATCGGACAATCTTCCTTTAAATGGTTTTACCCAAATAGCCTTACTGCTGTGTCCGGAGCAAATTACTCTGCTGCAGGAGCAGGAGTTTCAGCAGCCGGTGCCGGAGTTTCTGTAGCAGGTGCGTTAGTAGCAGGAGCTTCAGATTGAGGCGCAGCCGTACCTGCGGGTAAGTTATACGGGTTAGTTTGTTGTTCTTTCTGTGCTTGTTCCAACACTGCGTCTGTAGCAACAGCCGAACGGGGAACAACATAAGCGGTAGCAATACTCATTACAACCATGAAGATAGCCAACCCCCACGTTGCTTTTTCCAGAAAATCTGTAGTTTTGCGCACGCCCATAATAGCGTTAGATGAAGAAAAACCGGAAGCAAGTCCGCCCCCTTTTGAGTTCTGAATCAACACGATGAAGCACATCAACAAGGCTGCAATCACCATTAAGATAACGAATAATAAGTACATCTTTAGTTATTTTGAATTAGCGAAAATCTGATTTGGTCTGCAAAGTAAGCATTTTTTTTTGGATATTTCAAGCTTAATTTTTTAATTATTTCAAGAGCTTTCGAATATCGTTGCTGTTTTACGTAGATTTTGGCCAAAGTTTCTGTGAAACAGCTGTCATCTTCCTCTTCTACGGTGTTGGTTTCAGTTGTTTCGTCTGTTCTGCCCGTTTCGTTTGTTTCAGCGGAAGAAGCTGCCTTTGCTTTCTCTTCTTCCTTCAAAGGTTTCAGGTATACGACTGGATCAGTCTCGCTTTTTTCGATAAAGTTGTCAATCAGCTCGTGTCCTTTCAGCTTGGGCATTGCCTCTGCCGGCTCGTCGGCGACAGGTGTCTCTTCGAGAAGGTATGCCGTATAGTCCATGGAGTAATCAAAGCTTGTCTGACTGGTTACTTCTTCGGGAGCCGTCGAAAGGAAAGCATCGATCAGAGCCAGTGTCCGGTCGACGGTAGGCTCATCTTTCAATACTTCAGAGAGAGGCAGTCCTTTCTTCTGGGATTCGACAGCGAAGCGTTCGCCTTCGATCAGATGAAACAGTTTCCGTCGGTCGGCAATATACAGAACGGCTTTCCGCAGTTCCGCACCGAAATTAATGTCGTGGAGAATATACAGGTTCTTGAGATACAACAACCGGAGCGACTGAAAATACGGATACCTCGCGAGCTGGTTGCGCAATTCGTACAAAGTATCCCTATTCAGCGTCTCAGGATGCTGAATCCATTGTTGCAAGTTAACAGAAGTCATTAAATTACCAGTTTGCTACAGTTGCATTAAATATTTGGTCGGTTATCTCTTTACTCATTTCCGCTATTAATCCATCCTGTACGGCTGTCAGCAGCTGGCTGGAATCATAGGTACGGAAAGCTGAGAATTGTTGTTCGAAGTCTTCGGCGTGATTTGTGTTGTTGACAAAGCGTACATTGACCGTGATGGTCAGCTTCGTTTCCGAAGAGTAACCATCGGCAGACACTGCCTGGTTATACTGGTTGTAGCCCGTAATTTCACCGTCAATCTGCAGATCCGCATTCTGGTTCGGCTTCAGCAGTTGCAGACGGGTCTGTCTGATGAAGATATCTTTCAGGTCTTCATTGAACTTGGTAGCCAGCGGAGCATACACATACTCCGACTTAATCGGGAAATCAGCAATCGAAATGGTCTTCACCTTATCGTAATTGATAGAGGAGCCATTAAACTTATAGGACACACTACAGGCGATGATGACTGCCGGTAAAACAATCAGTATCAGCGGTCGTGCTATTTTCTTAATCCAATTCATATTCTTTTATTTTTCTGTAAAGGGTACGCTCGGAGATATTCAGATCCTTTGCCGCACTTTTCCGCTTACCATGATGCCTCTCAAGCGCTTTACGTATCATTTCTTTTTCCACTTCATCGAGCGAAAGGGTTTCTTCCACATACTCTTCCGTGTCCTGAATATCGTCATCGTCTTCTTTGGGACAAACAGACGGTTGCTGCACAGCATGGATAATGGCCGGCACGGATGGTTGGTGCGTCGTCGTCACTACCGGAGTAGCCACTACCTGCCCCATCTGTCCGACTTGTCCCGCACGTTCGGCCATCATGTTGTGCACCATCTTCTTCAGTTCCGCCACTTCCTGGCGCATATCGAACAAGACAGAATATAGTATTTCGCGTTCGCTCTCAAAGCTCTTGCTCTCGCGTGTGCCGAACAGTGCCGGAAGGCGTTGGGTATTCTGTGCCGGAAGATAGGTCTGCAGAATCGCAGCCGTTATCTCACGGTTTGTTTCTATAATCGAAATCTGCTCTGTGATGTTCTTCAACTGCCGGACGTTTCCCGGCCACGGATAAGCAAGCAATATCTTCTTGGCATCTTCCGTCAGCTGGATAGCCGGCATCCGGTACTTTTCGGCAAAGTCTGCGGCAAACTTGCGGAACAGCAACAGCACATCATCTCCGCGCTCACGCAAAGGTGGTATCTGAATAGGCACCGTGTTCAACCGATAATACAAATCTTCCCGGAAGCGTCCTTCGGCAATGGCTTGTGTCAGGTTCACGTTGGTCGCTGCCACAATACGTACATCCGTCTTTTGCACTTTGGATGAACCGACCTTGATAAATTCACCGCTTTCAAGTACACGGAGCAGACGCGCCTGTGTAGGCAACGGCAACTCTCCCACTTCATCAAGGAAGATGGTTCCACCGTCAGCTTCTCCAAAATATCCTTTCCGCTCACCAATAGCACCGGTAAATGCTCCTTTCTCGTGTCCGAACAGTTCGGAATCGATCGTACCTTCCGGTATGGCACCGCAGTTGACAGCAATATACTGCCCATGCTTTCTCCGACTATATTGATGAATGATCTGTGGAAAACTTTCTTTTCCGACACCACTTTCTCCGGTAATCAGCACAGACAAATCGGTAGGCGCTACCTGAATGGCAACATCTATGGCACGTGATAAGGCCTCGGTATTGCCAATAATACCGAAACGCTGTTTCACTTGTTGTATCTCCGCTTTGGTCATCTATCTTAATATTAAGTAATAGGTAATAAGTATTAAGTAATAAGTATTAAGTATTACCATCATGATCATCTCGCTTCCATCCGCATGGCTAATACTTAATACTTATTACTTAATACCTATTACTTAATCTTCGTCTACTGTATCCAGTTTTAGTTTATCACTATCGTCCCGTTTCTCGTAATACTGCTTCCGCAACGGGTTTACCCGTGCCGCTTTCTCGCGCTGGCGGTTGCGGAATACATCAATCGCTACATAAATAGCCTGGCGGAAAGAGTCTTCGCTGGCCAGTCCTTTACCGGCGATGTCATAGGCTGTTCCATGAGCCGGAGAGGTACGTACAACCGGCAGTCCGGCGGTATAGTTTACACCGTCTTCCATAGCCAGGGCTTTGAACGGAGCCAGTCCCTGATCATGATACATAGCAAGGATTCCGTCAAAGTGAGTATAATTGCCTGAACCCATAAAACCGTCCGCAGCATAAGGACCGTAACAGATGATGCCTTTCTCTTCCATTTCTTTCATGGCAGGGATAATGATTTCCTGTTCTTCCATACCCAGCAGTCCGCCGTCTCCTGCATGAGGATTCAGTGAAAGCACTGCAATACGGGGCGCACCGATACCGAAATCCTGTTTCAGGCAGCGATGGAAAATCATCAGCTTTTCCTGAATCAGTTCCTTGGTGATCGTTGTGGCAATCTCCCTTACCGGAATATGCGTTGTCACTAAAGCCACACGAAAATCGTTTTTCATCAGGATCATCAGTGACTTGTTTCCATTGCCCAGACGTTCTTCAATATACTCCGTATGACCGGGGAAAGAGAACTCTTCCGACTGAATGGTATGTTTGTTGATCGGAGCTGTCACAATGACGTCGATCAGCCCCTCACGATACTCTTCTATGGCACGTTCCAAAGCACCCAATGCAGCCTTACCTGCTTCGGGATCGGGTTTGGAGAATTCTACTTTCACTTCGTCATCCGTACAGTTCACTACACTCAGACGGTTGTATCCGGCTTCGGAAGCTGTGTTGACAATGCTGAAATTAGCCTGTACATCCAGTGCTTTACGATGATAAGCCGCTACTTTAGGTGAACCGTAGATAATCGGAGTACATAGCTCAAGCATGGTAGGGTCTGAGAATGTCTTCAAGATCACTTCATAACCTACCCCGTTGATATCTCCTTGGGTAATGCCGATTCTTATTTTGTTTTCTTCCATGTTTTTATTTATTAGTTGGTTCCGCTTCCCTGGTCACTCCCAATGGAATCTGGCCTTGCTGACCTTCTTGCGGAAGTTTCAGCGTATAAAGAGATGCTTCCATCTGACGAACCAGGTTGCGTTTCATTTTATCGGGTGAATATACAAATATTTCTGCTGTAATAATACGTTGGTTCTTCTGATCCAGACGAGTATGGGAAACGAACGGGCCACCCATGAAGTCACCCTTCATGCGCCACAATCCACGAGCTTCCATCGTGTAGTCATTGTGCACGTTGATCGGACGAACATCGGTCAGTAACGAGTCTGTCGACATATATACGCCTTCTTTATATCCGGGGATATTGGCTTTCATCACAGAATCGCGCTTATGAACAAAGTATTCTTTGGTGAATGTATCCTTGTCAGTATAAGGATAAGAATACATCACGAAATTGCGATCCGCGCTGCCTGTATTGGTAGATGCCCAGAAGAAGTCCTCTCCTGTCTTGGAGTTATTCAGTTCGGAAGGTATCCAGATATCGCAGCCAAACAGACTATCTACCTTATTTGAGATAAAGTTGTTGTGCTTTTCCTCCAGCAAAGTAATCTGACGGTTCATTTCAGCGCGAGTGAAGAAGTCGATAATCGTCTGCTTGTTTTCTTCGACAAACTTCTCAAACACTTCTTCGTTCGGAGCCTGAATGGTCAGTATCATCTGTGGAGAAGCATAAACGTCTTTCGCATACTTGAAAGTACCTTTGGTATAAATATCTTTTATATCTACTATCACAATATTACGGATCAACTTCAGCGTAGAATCATAGTCCTTCGGTGAAGTATACATAATCCGGAAAGAAGGTTCCGACTGGGGCAGTCCCGGCATGTCAGAATCAAGCACATCATGCAAGGCCCTTCCGGCGGCACGGTCCCACACTCCCGCATCTACTACAACCAACAGTTCATACGGACGACCGCTAGAGGTATGATTCCCCTTTAATCCACAAGAAGCAACTACGAAGGCTACCAGAGCCATGCTTAAATAAAAAAAGTACTTTTTCATGATGTTCGATTTTTATATTAACTTTTATTATTTTCCTCCTGTTTCGCAGTCGACAGCATACCGCATGCCGCAAAAATATCCTCTCCCCGCGAAGCACGAATGGTAGTGAAAAGCCCGTGCGTGGTCAGATAGTCACGGAAACGGGTCATTGTATCCATATCGGCTCCTTCAAGGGCTACTCCCGGAATAGAATGGAAACGGATCAGGTTAATCCGGCAATCCAGTCCGCGAAGCAGTTTGAGTAACTCCTTGGCATAAACTTGCGAATCATTAAGCCCCTTAAAAACAATATACTCAAACGAAAGTCGACGCTGTTTGCTAAAATCATAGTTTTTTAACAGTTCCACCATTTCCGTGATAGAAAAGGCTTTCTCCGCCGGCATCAGTTCCGCACGCTGGGCGGTCACCGGAGAATGCAGGCTGATGGCAAGGTGACAGTCGCTTTCTTCGATAAAGCGCCGCAATCCTTTCCGCAATCCGACAGTTGAAACGGTAATCCGCTTCGGACTCCATGCATAACCATAGGACCCAGTCAGTATGTCCAATGCCTTCAACACCTCTTCCAGATTATCGAGCGGTTCGCCCATTCCCATCATGACGACATTCGTCAGTTTGTCCCGTTCGGGCAAGGAGTGAATCTGATTGATAATCTGATGGGCGGTCAGGTTGGCAGAGTAGCCTTGTTTCCCGGTCATACAGAACTTGCAGTTCATTTTGCAGCCTACCTGCGAAGAGATGCATAAAGTCGCCCGTTCATCATCCGGAATATACACCGACTCCACAAAATGATTCTCGCCCACAGGGTACAGGTATTTCACCGTACCGTCTACAGAGCGCATTTCCTCCACCGGAGCTTCAGCTCCTACCTCATAGTTCTGCTTCAGTAACTCCCGGTATTTCAACGACAAGTTAGTCATTTCATCAATCGAAGTCACCTTCTTATCATAAAGCCAGGATGCAATCTGTTTGGCTGCAAAGCCCGGCATTCCCAGACGTTTCACCAGTGACTGCAGCTCTATAAGCGTCATTCCTAAGAGGGGATATTTAGACATCATTCTTTCTGTTCATGGTTTATATTTGCAAATGTAAGGAAATAAAGTCGATTTCCGTATAGCAAGGATGTAAAAGTTAGCAAAAAAGGTCGTTCCAAAGCATGGAACGACCTTTTGCAGTTATCGATTTTACGACTAATCTTAGAAGAACAGGTAACGTGTATCCTTCACTTTTCCTTTCAGATACAGGTCGTTCATCAGACGGCTTGCGAAGCGTGCGTGCATGTTAGCCAATGTAGCTTCTTCATCTTTAGCGTTGAAAGTATCGCTCAGTTTGTCTTTGCCATACATCTGAAGCACAAATACACCGGCATTACCTTTGATCGGAGCGCTCAGTTTATTCATTTCAGCCACAGAAGCATAAGCACCTACCAACGGTTCGCTGCTGCGCAATGCAGAAACATAAGCGGGAGCGGCAAATGTAACCAGCTTCAAAGAATCGCTGACTGCGCCGGACATAGCCTTGTACTGGTCGAGAGAAGTTGCATTGGCAGCCTTCATGTCAGCCATGATCTTTTCGGCTTTCTTATCTTTAACGATTTCAGCTCTCAACTGATCCTGTACAGCTTTCAGCGGACGATATCCTTCCGGAGTAACACCAACCAGAGCTACTGCAACCATATGGTCGCTTTCGCCACATTCATACAAACCGGAAACATCACCCGGTTTAGCGGCAAATGCCCATCTCAATGCTTCTTTAGTACCTCTTACACCACCGATAGTATGTTCTGAGCTATACAAGTCTCTTCTGTCAAGCAGTTTGTATCCGGCTTCTTCAGCGTTGGCGATCATCTTTTCTGCAGTAGGATTGGCAGCGATGAACTGGCTGAAATCATTGTAAGCACGGTTATAAGTTTCTTTGCTGAATTCAACTTCACGTTTCACAACAGCTACTTTATATTTATCCTTCACAGCTTTCTTGTTAGTCACTTGCAGGATTACATTAGCTTGTCCCAACGGCAGGTTTACTACTTCGTTCACGCCTGTATTATTGATAGCAGAGATAAACTTCAGGTTGTCACCATCGATCTGTGCGCCTTCATACTGTGCAGAGCTCATCCAGTTAGTCTCACCCGTCTGACCGTATTTCTTAGCCAGATCTGCGAAGTTAGCACCGCCTTTGATAGCAGTATAGATACTGTCCGCCAAGGCTTTTGTCTTCAAAGCGTCTTCTGCAAACACCTGAATCTGACGGAACTCGATTGAGTCGGCAGCAGCTGTTTTTGCAACCACTTTGAATGAATTGATAGTATTGTCGGCACCATTATAGTACGGACCATAAACAGAACCAACGGATGCAGAGTCCAGACGGGCAACTACATCTGACGGGAAAGCTGTTTTATTATAGAACAAGTCTACATAAGGAGCTTCCGAGCCTACAGAACGGATAAAAGAAGTATAGTCATCTGTTGTAGTAGCCAGCTGTGCAGTAGCTTCGTCTACTTCCTGCTGGATAGCAGCTCTGTCTTCCGCACTTGCAGTCACCTGAACATCAATGTACTTGATATCACGGCTTTCCTGATATTGCTTGAACTGTTCTTTTTTCTTGTTATAAAGGTCTTTCAGTTCCGATTCTTTCACAACGATTGTAGAATCTACTATAGAAGAATAAGGAACGGCAGCCATCAACAAGTCATATTGATTCACTCTTGCGTCGAAAGCATCCTGTGCTTCTACCGGGTTAGAGAGAAGCGCTTTTGCTACCAATGCCTGATATTTCTCTGCCAGGCGGCTCTGAACCAATGTCTTCTGGATGAATGACCAGTATTTGTACATGTTGTTGTACTGTTCTGCATACTGAGCCGGCATCTGAGATTCGTTCATTTTAGCGTAATCTACCAGGAACTTATTGAGCATATCCTTATCGAAAGCACCGGTCTGCGGGTTGCGGAAAGGAGTCTGTTGCAACAATGGATGCACGCCTGCTTTCAGGATATCCTGAATTTCAGCAGCAGAAACTGTCAGTCCCAATGCTTTTGCTTCTTTCTCAACCAGTTTGTTATTAACGTAGGAACGCCATACTTCGTCGCGCACCTGATTGGTCTGTTCGTCGTTCAGTGCAGTCACTCCACGGGAGAGTTTTATCACTTCGGTATATTCTTCTACCAGATTCTGATACTCTTGAGCGGAAAGAGCATCTCCGTTCACCTCACCTACGTCATGTGCCTGGTGCGGTTGCATCACCTTCCACGCGTCACCCGCGATGAAAGCAAACAGCGCCAAACCGATAACAATCACCAATAGAGGTCCTTTCGACCTAATGTTTTGTAATGTTGCCATTTTGATTAATACGATTTATGTTTATTATAATTTCTTTCTATTGTCATTTTAGCGCACGAAGATACAAAAAATGCTAATATGCTTCTATTTATTAGCTAAAAATTTCACGGTTATCGCCATTATTCCATGACTTTTAAGCGTACAAGTTCTATTTTTGTCGCTGTCACCTTGATTATTTTAAACTGATAACGGCCGACACGTACCAATTCGTGCAGTTTCGGGAAGCTCTGATATTGGTTCAGTATCAATCCGCCTACTGTCAGATAGTCGTCCGATTCGGGCAGATCAAGTCCGAACATTTCATTGACTTTTTCTATCTCCAGACGGGCGGACAAAACATATTCATCTTCGTCAATCTTCTTGCAGATATAGGAAGTATTGTCATGTTCATCTTCTATATCACCAAATATTTCTTCTACCAAGTCTTCCAACGACACAATGCCGGATGTGCCTCCAAACTCATCCACTACCACGGCAATCGTCCTCTTTTGCAACATAAACAGCTTCATCAGTTTGTGGGCAGACATCGTTTCGGGTACGATCGGCACGTCTTTCACGTTATCGCGCCAGTCTTTCGGATCACGAAACATTTCCGACGAATGGATAAAACCGACCACATTATCGATATTTCCGTCATACACGATGATCTTCGAGATCCCGGATTCTATAAAACGACTCTTGAGTTCATCCAGCGAAGTAGTAAGGTCAACCGCAACGACTTCGGTACGCGGAACGATACAGTCACGTATTTTTATGTTTGAGAAATCAAGTGCATTTTGAAAGATTTTCACTTCCGTATCCAATTCTTCTTCATTCGCAGCATTATCGATGCTACTCTGCACGAAGTAGTCCAGATCGACTTTTCCGAAAGCCTTGTCCGAAGCATCCTTATTTACCTTCATACCGAATATACGAAGAAAAAGGCAAGACAAACCGGAAGATAACTTCGAGACAGGATATAAAATGACATAACAAATAAAAAGCGGAATAGCGGCAACATTCAAGACCAGATTGGGATTGATCTTAAACAATGTTTTAGGAAGAAACTCTCCAGTCACCAAAATAATCAGAGTAGAGATGACGGTCTGCGCCAACACCATCAGAAAGTGGTTATCAATAAACCCAGCCAACAGATTATCACCAATGATCTGTGCCATCAATATACCATAGATAACCAATGCTATATTGTTTCCTACCAGCATGGTAGAAATAAATTCGTTCGAGTTCTTGAAAAAGATGGAAAGAATACGGGATGTGATTCCTCCCTTACGTTCCATTTCAAAGCGCAACTTATCTACTGAGACAAACGCGATCTCCATTCCTGAGAAGAAAGCGGAGAAAGCCATAGTGATGAGTAAAGAGATATAAATATTCATAGTTTATTTCACAGAATCTTTTTTCGTCGAATCCGGTGGCAATGCTTTTACTTCCGGTTGAGCAGTTCCCCCATTTTCGTCAACATAGAAAATGCCCTCAATATTCTGAATGACATAAACGGTCATTTGCTGATTGGAGTCAAAACCATGTCCGGTAATTACACGATCCGGCTGCTGGATACGTATAAACTTGTCGGAATAGACTTTTTGAGTTGCCTCGTTCCAATAAAGCAACTCGGTATTGAAACGCTCCCCTTTCCGGTTCTGTATATCTACATTCCCTATCAGTTTCCAGAGTTTCTGCTTATCATAATAATAAGCGGTATCTGCCTTGATGCTGGCTTCAATATTAAAGATAGAATCAAATTGTTCCAGATAAACTCCCTTTTCAAATGCCCAATAGGAAGGTTTCTTGCGGTCGTACACCGTCCATTCTTCTGTATTCACCCGATAACGTGTCACTCCCGAGTCGGATATAAGAGTAGTTACTCCCAGTGTATTCATCACCGGTAATGAATCACGTTCTGTGATGGCGTCGCCCAGCGTATTCTTCTTACCTCCGCAGGAAGAAAATGAAAGAAGCATAACAATTGCCCCGAAGGCAATTGTTATGCTTATGCTTTTATGCAACAAACGGTTACTTCGTTTTCGCAACATAAATTTTATCTAATCGTTGTAGTCTCTCCGATCCAGCCACCGATAGTGATGCGGTCGCCTTGTTTGTAACCTAACATAAATAGGTCTTTAGCCTGTGGAGTATGACCGGAATATGTACCAATCAACTTGTTTGCTTCTTCAGCCACACTTGGGTCAACAGCTTTTGCACGTTGCAGTTTATCAATTACAGCGAAGTAAGTACACTTATTCAATGCAGACTCATCACTCCAGTTAGGACTCATTGCATACAAGTTAGCAATCAGGATATAAGGAGCACCATAGTTCTCGTTGAAGCTAATTGCTTTCTGACAGTATGATCTGGCTTGAGACAATTTCTTAGCAGAAGCCAATACAGCTGCAGCAGCATATGCCTTTTCTGCTTTCTTCACGTTGTCAGTTTCCAGTTGGATTGCTTCGTCAAAGAACTTCACAGCACCGTCAATATCACCTTTCTTGAATGCCTGATAAGCACATCCTGTAGCAGCTTCAGCTGTTGGCTCTATCTTATAAGCGTAGAAAGATGCTTGCAGATAAGCTTCGCTTTCTGTACATCTCATCATTTTCATGATATCGATTACTTTTTTCAGATAAGCCAAGTCTGTCTGGTTAGCTTCTACTTTCGGGCCATAAATACCCTGCAGAGATTCGCAGTCAGCAGTACCACTGTTTACGAACAAAGCCACGAGGTTATCTTTGATACCCATAAAGTTTTTCTTTTTTGCTTCATTAGTTTCTGCAGCAATAGCAGCGTCAGCATATTCTGAAGCAAGCAGATAATCCTGAATAAATTGTTCTTTATGATTAGGATCAGCTTTCAGTTTATCCAATGACATCTGAAGGAAATAAAAAAGCGTAGCAGCTGCCGATTCGCCTTTCACTGCATTTACAGACTGGCTCAGCCATTGATAGGCTTGGTTAGCGTCTACTTTCGGAGCCAAAGCAATATAGTCTACAGCCTTGATACCCAGCGCTTCGTCAGCAGAAGACACTTTAGTTCCTTTTGCAAGGAATTCTTCTGTGTATTTCATACGCAAATCATGCGTATTCATCAATTCATCAAAATACTTCTGATATTCAGGATTATTCTTATCCTTAATCTGAGCCATCAAGCCTTTAAGGATTTTATATCCGTCAGTAAAAGTGTAAAAACGGAGTGTGGGACAATTTTCCAACACAGCTTTCCAGGGAGTATACGCATCTTTAAAATTTCCTGCACGCACAGCCTCATGCGAAATACTACTGTTTGAGTTACAGTTAGACGCATCCTGTGCCACCACAGTGGTTGCTCCAGCCGAAAGGAACAACATAGCCACAAGCGTTTTAATTTTCATTGTATCTAAATTTTAGTTGTTTATATAATATCGTCTATTCTCTCTCTCTCACTTTTATTACTCTACCCTACGCTTGAAGAACCAACGTTCGTTGAACGTAAGCCCGATACTCACGCGGAAGATATTTTCATTCACCATGTTCGTCTCCAGTCCTTTTACGCGGACAAACTGTCCACTGATACTAAGTATGGAACGCGAACGGGGAACAGGCAGACCGAAACCGGCAGTTACACCATATTCACGTGAAGCCTTTTTCCCATCAATCTTATAATACGGTGTCGTATAATAAGCTCCTAAACGGTATTTTATGTGGGCGAAATAGGAACGTCCTATCAAATTAGGAATGTATTCCGCACCTACTGATATTTTTGTACGATCACAATAAGTGAAAGTTTCATTAAAGTCCTGACGTACATCTTCGTCAGTCGTTGCTACACCAAAATTAGTTTTTGACCATTGCTGTAAGCTATAATCTGCACCAACCGTCAAACGCTTGTCATAGTTATATGTAAATCCGACTCCAAAGGTATTGGGTAATTCGAACGTAGCGTCCTGTGCATTCTTATATTCAGTTCCATAATTCGTGTTGGCTCCCATGATTACAATTGACGTATAATCATTATTCAACTTATGTTTAGGAGAATATACAGCACCAATCGTCAAAGAACTCTTTTTATTCAAAGCCTGTGTATATTGTGCACCGAAATCCAATTTATAATCAGAAATCGAGGTTACCATTTTTCGCTGATAGGAATCATAAGAAGATGTTCCCGGATAGAACATTCCTCTTGTACGGGTTATATCTCCCCAAAAATAAGATGCATTCACACCGACAGAGAGATTCTTAAGTACTTTAACACCAGCACCAACGTACATTTGATGCAAACCACCGTCACCGGTAAAACTTCTGCTATATGCCAAACCATTGTCCGTAGTCTGACTATCAGACACCGTATACCCCACATTAGAATATGGCAACAATCCGACACTCATCGCCATCCACGGAGCCAACCGGAACTGCATAGCGAGATAATCGAAACTGGCGTTTTTGGCATTCAACTTCAGGCCACCACCACTAATATTCATATTCTGTAAACTGACACCCCCTTCGAACAGGAACGTCAACGAATCAATGGCCGTATAGGAAGCAGGATTCGTTGGATTGATCTGTGCTCCATCCCTGAGTCCGAAAGCAATTCCACCCATCGCCTTGCTATTTCCGAAACTTTGATCGGACAAGTCGCCATAGCCATATCGTGTGTAAGGAGAGTTTGTATTATTTTGAGCGATTGCCGTTCCGGTAACCATCATGAGCAAAAGCGCCCAAATCGTGTGTTTAAATCCTACCATTATTATAGTTTAAAATTCTATTTAATCCTTTCAACACTAAAAATCTATCTGCAAAGATG
>PPYF01304788.1_pt1 | contig 18946 bp, 20 predicted proteins | sample 1559871 | NCBI WGS metagenome assembly PPYF01 (sample SAMN08240021, study PRJNA423297) | Human gut metagenome, whole genome shotgun sequencing project. | reverse complement strand
CACTAAAATAGATTATAAGCATGGCATTGGGCGAAATGATATTTTTGCAGTCATAATAATCATTTGCATGTTTATAGATGAAGTTTCAAAAAATATATTTTTAAATGAAGTGATTAATATTTTTTCGCTATTTGATACTGTCACTTTTTCACAGGATAAAAGCCTATTGCAAATGTTAAAATTGCCAACTGATTTTTTAGAACGATTGAAAAAACTTTTAAACTAAAAAATCCCCTGCTACCGACAGGAGAGTAAGATTGAGGTACTACCAATACCTCATATAAGTACATTAATTATAAAAGTTATGAGAAGTAAAAAATAGAAATTCATTGATTATCAGGATATATTTTAGATAAACTTCTCATAACTATTTTCTTTGCATAAGACTGGTTATGAGAATCTTTGCATAACCAATCTACTTCAGTACGAATGCCTGGCTTATGCTGGATATGGTTGGTATATTTGTGATTCTGAACATGTTCCGTGTATCCTCTGCAGAACTTTGAATAGCTTACTGGATACTTCCCATCATTTATCTTGATACAGTATTCATTCCTCAATAGCTTCAGAGTGACTCCTGGTTTAGATAATTCATTATGAATGTATTCATAATCTATAGGAGCATAGATGTCTTCACTTTCATAAAGATTAGGGAAGAACAGCTTTCCTAATTCCGTATCTGAATAACACTCTAATTTTGCAGTATCAAATTCTAATTCCTCCTTTCTTCGTTTTACTTTCGATGAGGTGTGCTTGCTTATGTGGTATTGCTTGGAAATGGTATTAAGAGAAATTCCCTGATCCATTAGCTGCAGGCACAGTCTCAGATTGAATTTTACGGCCATAATTTTTCGGCTCCTTTCATAATATTAGAGACATTGTCTCCAATATCATGATAGTACAAAAAGACCACCCATGAGGTGATGCAGTTGCGTATATTCTGATTTTTAGGCTAGTGGTGCAGTTGGTGATATAGGTGGTGCACTTTATGCGATTAGCGGTGCTGTTCCTTGCGAATAATCAGCTTAAGTACTCTAAGTGAGCAAGGCTGTGAAAGCCACTTTAAGGAGTGGCTTTTCTTGTTACTGATTTGTTACTAGTTTAGTGTTTCATAGAATTTTAAAAATGGCAAAATTTGGCTTATTTAAGCCATTTTTTTATGCATTCGTTTTTAGATTTAGAAAATGATTTTTAGCTATTCTAAGCCTTATAGGATGATACAGGTATTAACATACTCATCGTATAAGAACCTAGCCTCAAGAAGAAAAAAAGAGCGGTTTAATCCGCTCTTATGCTTCAAGTGTGTCCTTGTATTCTAGATATTCATCAAATGTTGATAGACGGTCAATTGTACCTTCTGCAGTAAATTCGATAATTCTATTCGCAATTGTCTGAACAAACTGGTGGTCATGACAAGTAAATAGAATGTTTTCTGGGAAACGCATTAAACCTTGGTTTAATGCCTGGATAGATTCTAGATCAAGGTGGTTTGTAGGTTCATCAAAGATTAATACGTTTGCATCATGCATCATCATTTTAGCAAGCATACATCTTACCTTTTCTCCTCCTGATAAAACATTCGCTTTCTTTAATGCTTCATCACCAGAGAATAACATTCTACCTAACCATCCTCTTAGTTCCTGTTCATACATACTACCATCAGTAAACTGTCTTAACCAGTCTAATAAAGATAATTCACAATCATTAAAGAATGCTGAATTATCTTTAGGGAAGTATGACTGAGTAGTCGTAATACCCCATTTATAAGAACCTTCAAAGTCTTTGTCTTCTCCCATGATGATTTTAAAGAATGCTTCTGTTGCTTTATCGTCTCCTACAAAAGCAACCTTTTCATTTGGAAGAATAGAGAAAGAAACATTATTAATAAGAGTTTCTCCATCTACTACCTTAGTAAGGTTTTCTACGTTTAATACAATGTTTCCTACTTCTCTACCTGGTTTGAAACCAATGAATGGATATCTTCTTAGTGATGGTTTCATGTCTGCCATTTCTAAGTTATCTAATAGTTTTTTACGAGAAGTAGCCTGTTTTGCTTTAGAAGCATTGGCACTGAAACGTGCAATGAATTCTTCTAATTCCTTCTTTTTAGCTTCTGCTTTCTTATTCTGGTCTTTCATCTGCTGGATCTGCATCTGAGAATATTCATACCAGAAGTCATAGTTACCTACATATAGCTGAATACGGCTGTAATCAATATCAGCAATATGTGTACATACTTTATTTAAGAAGTAACGGTCATGTGATACTACAATGACTGTGTTCTTAAAGTTTAATAGGAAGTTTTCTAACCATCTGATACTCTTTAGGTCTAGATGGTTGGTAGGTTCGTCTAGTAAAAGAATATCAGGGTTTCCAAATAAAGCCTGGGCTAATAATACTTTGACTTTCTGGTTACCATCTAAGTCTTTCATATACATATCATGGTATTCTGTTGTAATACCTAAACCATTTAACATGATTTCAGCATCACTTTCAGCATTCCAGCCATCCATGTCTGCGAACTCACCTTCAAGTTCTCCTAGTCTTATACCATCTTCATCATTGAAATCAGCTTTAGCATATAGCTTTTCTTTTTCCTGCATGATTTCAAATAGTCTCTTATTACCCATGATGACTGTTTCTACTACTTTGTTGTCATCATAAGCAAAGTGGTCCTGTTTTAAAACAGATAATCTCTTATTAGGTTCAATAATAACTTCACCTTTGTTTGGTTCTATTTCACCTGATAATATTTTTAAGAATGTGGATTTACCAGCACCATTTGCACCAATAATCCCATAACAATTTCCTTCAGTAAATTTTACTGATACATCTTCAAATAAAGCGCGATCTCCGTATCTGAGTGATACATTATGTGTTGATATCATAGTCTACATTTCCTTTCGTACAGAGATGTATTATGCCATATTTAGTTGATTATGTCTAGTAAAATTGAAATATAGGTAATAGATAGAAATAGTAGTACTGTTATATAGAGAAAAGAGACTAAAATAACTATATATAGTGATTTTAGTACTAAGATTACTATATGCATTAGATAGAGGAAATAATAAGTATTAGAACATAAGAAAACCTGATTGTGTGGACAATCAGGACAAGTATTAATTAAATTTGAGTAGTCTTATTTTTATCAAGATCATTAAAAATTTTAACTGAAACTTTTTCTTCCAAATCACAACAGATACTTTTAAGAACTTTATAATTTTTCAAATAAACACAGTTCGAATATTTAGATTTTGAATTCTTTTCTTTAGAAAAAATTGCCAAAATATTTTTCTTTTCATCAGCATTAGTTTGATTATTATTACGCAAACTTCTTGCATGGAGATCTTTTCCAGTAAATGCTACAACCATTTTATCATTAGTACTCTCTATTGCTAAAGGAAAATCTCACGTTTTTGTATGTAAGTTAACTAAAACTAGATTCGTTTGAGCATTCGCATAAACAATCTTATTAATTTTCGTTATACGCATAATTTTCTTGCGAATCGTACCAAAGTCATAGCGCTGTTGGTTATTAATGTTATTTTCTGCTATAGTTCCTTTAATGCAATTTTTATAAAAATCCGAATCATTTAAATGGGAACGCACACCAACCAAATGGGCAAAATCTCCCTTATTAAATCTCACTTCATTATATTTGCTATCGTTAGTTACAATCAAAAAATCATAAGGTACTAGAAACTTTTCATAAAGTCTTGCACCTGCAATTATATCTCTAATAATTCTTGTTTTATTCGATTTGCTGAGACTGTGCATAAATATAGTTCTCCTTTAGACAAAAAAAGCAGGAAATTACCCGCTTAGTATCATAAAAAAATAACAGGTTTTATCCTGGTCGCCAGGCTCATATATCTGTTCGATATATACTCGGACGAGATTGTTTTTAAGACTATCTCTTGTCTACAGTTTATCTCCTAACTGCAAGGCTCATATATCTATTCGATATATACTCGGACGAGGTTATTTTGAATTCTACCTCTTGAATTCGACTTTTTACGGTGCCTGTTCACCGAGAATGTTACCATTCTTTTTTATAGTTGTAATTTTTTATGAGCAAATGAAAATGTTTATTGCTCAGTCTCTAAGCATAGATTACCACAATTCAGTATTTTGTCAATAAAATCAGTGTGTAATTTCAAGATTTCAAAAATAAGTATATAGGGTTTTCTTATGTGAAAGAACCGCTTCTTGAATTGTAAGATTAATTTAAAAGTTGATTTATCTGTGAATCAGTTAAGATAGAGTTTAATACTATTTCTTTCTTATCTTTTAGGTAGATGTTTGCTAGAGTTTCATAGATTGTATTAACTGAAACATACTTATAAGTATCTAATTCTATCTTTCCTGATTCATTAATATCAAATTCAACAAATCTATATTTATCTATTCCTGTTTTCAAAGCCAGATCTACAAGTACATGTTCGGGCTTATTGGAAGAAGCTTCAAATGATAACTGCTTTAGATACTTGTTGACTGATATTTCATAATCAAGGACTGTGATTAATGCGATGTATTTTGAATCATTAAGTTTATTTACATATAGTTTTTCCATTTATAATCCCTCCATTCCAAAATGGAATAGAACAATATATAATATCCATTAATTAAGTTCAAGCCATTTCTTAAAATACTCTTAGCAGTTTATTGCTTTCAATATTTTCTTGAATTATATACATTATTTACTGCTTCAATATAACAAATAAATGAAGGATGATTATGATTGTTTTGTGTTAAGTATCTATTCTTAATACCCTTATATTGTTCTCTGACTAATTTCCACTTTCCATTACTTTTAATATAATCGACTTTAAATTTAATATTTCTAGAATTTGGAGCCATATTCCAAAAGTATTCATTAACAGGCCTTCTAGTAACAAGACCAGCATAAATGCTAGCAGCATATGCAATACTGTTAACATTAGTATTACCAGTCTTTTTATGAATTAAACGATAAAAATTTCCATCTTCATCTTCATAAACGATACAAACATCTATTGAAAATAATGTTTTACTTCCTGGAAGATGATGTTTTTTAGTGGTCAATGAGGATTTGGAATCTTCACAATCTCTCCATCCATGTTTTCTAAGAACAATATTAAAAGCTTTTCTAACGCATTCTTTGATATATTTACAATCCCAGTCATCACTTCTGACTATTTTAAGATTATAATCCAAATCTATGGGTTCGTTGGCATTTTGAAGTATTAGATTTCTTGCTCCACTACCGACAAGAGTGACCTCTGCACCTATATCAGATACTTCTTTTAGGGTATGACATAGGTCTTGCATCATGTCTCCACAACAAGAACGCATACTACTTATTAATTGTTTGTCTGTTACATAATTATACATAATAGTCTCCTTTTCATCCCATGCCGCCCATTTAGCTTTTGCTAAATCGTTACATTGTAACCTATTATCAGTTTAACATCAATATACTATCTAAAATTGGTAAATGAAAATAGACAGATTGGAATGAGGTTCATTCTAATCTGTCTTCTAGTTTGAGGTTATTTCTTCCAGTTTAATACTCTTACAATATTTTCACCTAGAATTTTATTTTGTATCTCTATATCATCAGTGGCTTTCTTGACTAAATCTATGGATAAAGTGAAATCTCCCCATGGTGCATCTGTACCCATCATAATTTTATTAGGATCAATTTCCTTTAATGCTTTCTTCAATGTGCTTAATTGAACACTTGCTGTATCAATATAAACATTCTTTCTTCGTTTAGCTACTCTAATAGCTGCATCAATCGCATCTGGTTCTCCAATATGTGCCATGATTAATGTAACGTTTGGAAATGTTTCTGCCATTTCATCAAATTTACCAGGCATATTGAACATATCAGATTGGCCATGGACAAGTACTGGTTTATTATACTTTTCACAAATCTTGAACAAAGGATCAACAATTTCATGTCTATCTAAAGCAAAACCATGTCTAACAGGATTGAGTTTTAATCCATATAAGTTTAAGTCTCTAAAGCAACGTTCTAATTCTTCTTCTGCCTCCCATTCCCATGGATTAACAACAGCATATCCTATGATTCTATCAGGATACTTCTTTTGCATATCAGCAACATAATCATTATTAATTGTTTCTACCTGGGAAGTAACAACACATGCATCCACACCTGCTTTATCTAACCATTCGATCATTTCTTCAGCAGTGAAGTTAATACCCTTTCTTTTGCCGATATGATTATGAGAATCAATAATCATAATGAGTTCCCTCCGTTCAATAGTTTCATTAAATTCAAGCTGTAAATGTTATTTAATTCGTTTTCATCTTTAACTATAGATTCAATCTTTTTCATTTCTAGTTCCATATCTCCAGTAGGAGTATCAGAACCAAAAATGAGTTGATCCGTTAAATTCTTTTTAACGAGGTTTTGGATTCTGATTCCAAACATTGAAGATGTTTCAATATAAATGTTTTTATATTTCTTAGCAACATTGATAGCTGAGGTTGTTTCATACATCTGGCCTCCATGTGCCATAATCAGATTGACTTTTGGAAAAGTCATAGCCATTTCAGCAAACATATTTGGACTAGAATATACATTGGCACCACCAAAGATTAGGATAGGTTTATTATGTTTTTCACATATTTTAAATAAAGGATCTAACAAACTGTGATCATCTAATGCATAAGCATGTTTAACAGGGTGAAGTTTTAATCCATAGATTTCATCAGTTGAAAATGCTTTTTCTAGATCTTCTTCTGATGTAGTAGACCAAGGGTTAATCGTTACAAAGCCAAAGAGTCGATTGGGATATCGTTTTACTGATTCAATAACATAGTCATTATCTATCTGTTCGGAAAAGGAAAATACGACGGCTTTATCAATTCCTGCTTCATCCATACTTTTAATAAAATCATCTACACTAACACTTACACCCTTCTTTTTGCCAATATGATTATGTGCATCTATTTTCATTATTTACATCTCCATTCTCCAGGCTACTACCTGATTAAAGAAAATCATTTCTGCTAAATCTGTGATGTCTGCTAAAATATTAATTTTTATCTTATTATCATATACTTCTACTTTAGTTTTAGATGATGGTGTCAAAACAATTTGTTTTGTGATGTATGATTCACTCATGATCTCATTATATTTTTCTTCTGTATCATCTACTCCAATTAAACACAATAGTTTATTAGGGATTTCAACTAAATGTTCACCGTGTAAATATTCATTTTTTGAATAACATGCTGTCATTAATCCTATTCCTTCTCTTAGTAAGAGAGTAGAATTGATTGTATTAAACTTACTATTAATATCATAAATAAAGTCTACACAAGCAATGTTTTCAAATAGAGTTAATATAGAAGACTTATGCTTTAATAGTTCTTCATCAAAATCATTAAGTTTAATAAGTAATTCGTTATCTGTCTTTAATGAAAAGTGAGCTTCATCAAACAAATACTCTAGTAAATACTTAATAACAATCAAAGTATTTAAATAGCTATTATGTGAAATATAGAATTCCTTGCTGGCATTTAGTAAGATACTATTCTTATAGTTAGTATATAAATAACCGTTTAGATTATTAGTAATAGTAATGAGTTCAAAAAAACAATTTCTACTCTTTAACTCCTCAATAGCATCCACAATTTCTTTTGAATTACCTGATTGTGAAATGATCACTAGTAAAGTATGTTCATCTACTAAATGCATATACTTATTCTTAAATTCTGCTGCTTCGATTGAGAGAGTTAAGATATTACAATGTTCTAATTGAGCTAATGCATATTGACTTGCATAGAGGGAACTGCCCATTCCTATTAAGAATAGCTTAGTTATTCTATTGGTTTTAATACTTTCTTTTATACTGTTAAAAGAATCAAAATCATATTCTTCGCAATATTGGATACATTTTTCAATATCACTGTTTCTATTATTTAATTCGTTCATGAATTGTTTTTTGTCATGATCGAATTTTATCTTTTCTTCTGTATTCATATATTACCTCAAATACTAATCATTTTCTAATTGTTCTTCTTTTAATAGCTGTTTTTCATAGGCTTTTGCGAATGGATACCATACTAAGCCAACAATAATAAATAATACTAACTGAGCTACGACTGCTCTCCAGTCACCACCTGTTGCGAGGTATGGATATAGTAAAGGTGGAGTTGTCCATGGGACTGAGATATAAGGTGCTGTCATAAGTCCTAGGCGAATAAGAACAAATCCATACATCATACCAAATACTGTTGTACCAAATACATATGGTAAGAAGAATGTTGGGTTCATGACAACTGGTAAACCAAATACTACTGGTTCATTAATATTAAAGATACTTGGGATAAGAGACATTCTGCTGACTGATCTTAATCTCTTTGATTTAGAGAAGAGATAAATTAATACTAAAGGTAAAGTAATACCATTACCTGTAGGCATACCGAAGCAGAATACAAAAGGTTCTGTTAATACATGAGTAGGTTTCATACCAGCTGCTACTTGTTCTACGTTTAATGCAATATTAGCGACTAAGAAAGCATACATAACACCTTGTACTGTCATAGAACCACCATGAATTCCTACTGACCAGCATAACATTAAAACCAAACCAACTAATAATACTGCATACCATGTATCAGATAAGATAAGAATAGGACTTAAAATTGATTTTAAGAAACTATTTAAGTCAAAGCCAATAATAATTCTTAAAAACCAGAAGAATACAAATAATACTGTCATTGGTAAAATTGATGAAAAACTTGAAGCAATACCTGCAGGAACACCTGCTGGCATTTTGATACCGATGTTATGCTTATCACAAAAATGCATTACTTCAGCTACAATAATACCAATAACGAATGTAGTAAACATTCCAGAAGCACCAAATCCACCTACTGAAATAGTATTAGTCTTTAAATCTAATGGTGCGACTGTTAATAAAAAGCAAACTGAACTTACAATACCTACAGTTGTTTTATCTAAACCATAGGTATCAGCTAATTCAGAGCCAATACCAAATGCTAAAAATAAACTAATGAAACCAAATGTCATATTTGATAATGTGTTTAATGCATCATTGTAAGGTGCCATTACTTTTGCTAGAGATGCGATAGGCAGATTAGTAAGAATCATAGGGAATGATCCTACAATCAATAATGGGATTAAACGAATCAATGCATTTCTAATTGCAACCATGTACTTGTTGTTACCAAACTTGATTAATGGGGGTGTGAGTTTGCTATCAACAAAGTTGGTCATTTTATCAAGAAAATTATTCATTTGTTCCACTCTCCTCTTATTAAGTAAACTATATTGTTATACTTTAACTATCTTGATTTTATCATTTTCGAATGAGGACATATTAAAATCAGGATTAGAATCAGTAATAATATAATCAATATCATTATAGTCAGCATATGAATAAAGTGTTTTTAATGAAAATTTAGAATGGTCAGTGACAACAAAAACCGTATTAGCCTGTCTAGCAATTGCTTGTTTTGTTAAGCCCTCTTCTAAATGAGGGAGTGATATGCCATATTCAGTATCAATTCCTTCTGCTCCCATAAAGGCTTTATCAAAATAGAACTTTCTTACAAAATCAATAGTAAGATCACCTATAAAGCCTATAGATTTCTCTCTATACTTTCCTGGTAACATATATAAATCAATATTTTCTGCCATGAATAAAGCATTGACTACTAGAATAGAACTTGTCATTACTGTTACCTTTTTGTTAGATTTAGCAAGTTCTTCAGCTATTTGAGCACATGTTGTTCCACAGTCTATATAGACTACTTCTCCATCATTAATATATTCAATGGCCTTTTGAGCTATACGTATCTTTTCTGCTATCATCTTGTCTTTTTTCAATATATAGCTTTCTTCTGAACCAACACTCTTATTTAAGTATACTGTTCCTTGTGATATCAATATAACGTCTTGGTCTTCAAATTTTTTTAAATCTCTTCTTATAGTCATTACTGAGACATTAAACTTTTTCGCGAGTTCGTCCAATGTCATAGATCCTTCTTTTAATAATTTTAAGATTTCAATCTTTCTTTCGCTAGCGTTCATTTATGTTCCTCCTTCAGTTATAGAATAGCATACAAAAATAACATATTCAATCATTATTTGTGTTATTTTATGTTATTTCTTCACATTGAAGTGCTTATATATGCATATTTATATAATTTTAGTGTTATTTTGTAACATTAATAACAGTTTATAACATCTTTAATGTTATTATATCACAGATGTTGAGAGGTGGATATAATAGTAGATGAATACTTTTAATAATTGAGTATTCCGTTAATAGAAGACCACTCGCTACAATAGAAAAGTCCAATATAGCTTAAAAAAGCATAAACAATTTTAATTATTGTTATGCTTTCTCTATTATTAATATTTTATTTTAGAGTATTACTCACGTAACGATTTTTCATATAAAATAGTCAGATAAAAACTATTAATGATTCTATCTAGAATTACGTTAGCATAGATCTTTTCTCTAATGATTATGTAAAGATTCGATAACAACCTAGAGATGAAAATACTTAATGCAAGTATGTTGGAATTTTTCGAGCGTAATGTATAGACTTATTTCACCATATTGAATGGACTTTCACCCCTTTAATATCCATTAGTTTTTGCCGTTACCTTTTAATTCTAGCTGTTTATAAAAGTCAACTCCTTTTTTTAAAACACCAAAAATTTCACCTTTATTGCCCCTAGCTTCAACGAAATGGGCAATTAGTAATTCATTTAATGCATTTTCCCATCTAGTCACTTCTTCTTTTTTCTGTAAAGTAATAAATGATCTATCATTAACTTGAATATGTACACCAGATAAGTCCCGCGTTTTTAATATAACATCATTATTAGCACAAGCAGTTGATAGTAGTTCAATTGCTTCATCACTAATGTTATGATTAATACACTTGTTATTATTTATTCTAGAAATAAATCCATCACGCTTCTTCTCCCATCGAATATCAGAAATGGAAGTTAAGCTAAACTCTTGCACTATAGAATCTTTTAGTTGACCTAACTTTTCCTTAACATCAAGTGAATCTCCATCAAGCTTTATAGCGATTTTTGTAGGATCGATAGCACCTTTCACTTCCTTAAAATCAAAACCAGGAAGTAAAATTGTTGTATATCTTTTCTGTAAAACCCATGTTGCACCCATTTCATTTAAACAAGCAGGACTTTTGTAATAATTATCCGAAAGAACAAAGATAATATGAAGATCATACTCTTGAAATTGTTGTTTCAAGTAATCATAAATATCTTCATCTAACGGAATACCATAACCTGCTATTGAAGAACAAAAAAGTTGATCTCCTCTTATTCCTAAATCTTCTAATAATTCTACAATATCTGAAACATAATCTATATCGAGACTAGAATGACTTATAAATATTTTTGGGCTTTTAATTACTTCTTTGATTTTATCATTATCATTAACCACGGATTTGCTTTCTGTCGGATAATACTTATTAATGTTATTCTTAATAGCTAATAGACTTCCAGTTAACTCATTAAACGACTGTTCATCCTTTGAACCCTTAAACCCTGTATTTAAAATCGATAAAGTATTTCCTATGTAATTATCTTTTGTTCGATCATAAACCTCATTAAGTTCAAATAATAATGCTTGTTTCCATTTAGAAAACTGCGGTCTATCTTGAATCTTTTTGATTTTTGTAAAATAAACACTATCGACAACATGGAAATGACCTTTGACCTCATCTATTTGCTTAATTAAATTTAATAAATCATCTTTCATAATCTTAACTCCTCTCAATCAATAACAGTTTACTAACAGTATATCAAAGTATTTCATGCCAAAAAAGAGAAAAAGAAATAGAATATATTATTTAAATACCCATATTCTGCAGATAACGATTCAAAAAAAATATGGAGCAGAAGTATTCATGATATATCCTATCTGTCTATGACTGACAGTATATGATCTCTGGAAATATTTCTTGAAATGCAAAGAACAGGGTCGCATGATACAGATAAGTATTCCTGCCACTGTTCCTTTAAAAGAATATGATTATAACGCAGAAGTGGAAATCATCAATCCTGTGGCTGATACGGTGACAACTGCTACGTTTCAAGGAGCAGACGTTGACTGGTACATCAAGGCAGATGATATTGTCTTGAAGAACAAACAGGCTGGAAATAACCATACTCCAAACAATTCGCAGCAGCAAGGAAAGAAATAATACTTCGATTGATTATAGTAAATGAAAAATGTATAATTATCCTTATTACTTATTCAAAAGAGGTGTTCTTATGGAGGAATTTATTCAATGGTGGAGTGTTAATGGTTTTAATGTAGTATCAATCATTTTTTCGGGAATAATTTCACTGATTATTTCTGCTGTATACTATCATAAGGGGAATAGAAATAATCTTCAAATGACAATGCTTTTTCCAATCGTACGTTTTTTAAATGAACAATATACTAGGAAGAATTATTGTTTATTAAATGAATTATCGCAGAATTATTGCAATAGATATTTGTCCAAATCAGAGAGAAGAGTTTTGACAAATTTAGTATCTGCATATGAGGAAGTCAGTACCTATAATACAGTTAGTGTAAATGCTGATATTATCATGTCATATTTTGAATATCTCCTAAAAACAAATAAAATTGACCCTAAACCTGTTCCTTGGGTAGTTGATGGCGAAACTGTAAGCTATGATTATCCACCAAACTGGTATCTCTTAAATAGTAATCTGGAAAATGTCTTTAAGCAATACGAGCCAGAAATTCAAGCAACAGAATGTACAGAAGCAATAATATCTATTTTATCTCATTATTGTAAAGAGTATTACACAAATGAGAAATTACCATATTTTGAGGATTATGATTTGGAAACAGTATTAGACAAGTCCAAAATCACGCAAAAATGGAATAATAAATTTGAATCGATGGAAAGAGCAAAAAAAGAATTTCTGGATTTAAAGATTATTAAGCAATTACAAAGTAAATAGCATTTTATGAGCAGTAAATCTATATGGTTTGCTGCTTTTTTCATGGAAAGGAGGATTTTATATGCCACAATTCAATAAACATGGGAATCGTATTCGAGCCAGCGACAAATCGCTGGTTTTTCGCTTCTCTGCCGGTTCACTGCTTTTGCTGTTCCTTATTGTGTTTATGCTACTGAACCTAAAAACAATCATCACTACTGATTGGAAAGCAATCACACTTTTTCAAGATGGCAGCGTCCATTTTTCGGTCACACCATATTGTTAAACCGCAAACTCTACCCATAATAGAAACTAATAAAACCGCAAATTAAATTAATAAACAGGTGGAAAATGTGCCTTTTATGACGGCATAATCTTCCACCTGTTTTTGTGATCTGATTGTAGTATGATAATCATGTTGCTAAGGATAAAATAAAAATGTAGGTAAAAGACAACATAAGCATGTTGGAAAACCTACATAATTATTTTGTCCTTTTTCATTTTATTGATATTATCTTACCGGAGGTAATATCGATGAATTCAAATGATTTTTATCAGCTAGCAGCTGAACTTAATGTAATGGATTTTACTAAAAGTAAACCAAACTATGCAGATCTTGCCAGAAAGTATGGCGTTGATTACAGAACAGTGAAAAAGTATCACGAAGGCTACAAGGGAAAGCCTAGAAACAGGGCAAAGCCAAGCAGGCTTGACCCGTACAAGGAGTTGATTATAGAAAAATTAAGTATTCCCAGAATATCAAGAAAAGGTGTCTATGAATTCCTCATAGATCAGTATGGAGATAGTGAAATAGGTTCATATTCAAACTTCAAGGCTTACTGTAAGAAGCATAAGCTTAAACCATCCAAAGGTGATGCATCAGGTGGAGGAGACACTCGCTATGAGACTAATCCAGCTGACATGGCAAAATGCGACTGGAAAGAGAATATGATTCTTACTTCAAGAAGTGGTGAGACTTTTGTAGTCAATATATTCCATCTGGTGTTGAAATTCTCTAGATTCAGTTATATTGAACTGACTCTTTCAAAGGAGCAGCCAATTGTCTTCAGATGTCTTATTAACGCATTTAAATTCTATGGCGGAGTTCCAAAAAGAATACTTTTTGATAACATGTCCACCGTCATAGATACGAACGTAAAACCCAAGAGAGTGAATCATAAGATGGTGCAGTTCGCCAAGGATATGAATTTCAGGGTGGAATCATGCAAGACCAGACATGCCTATACAAAAGGAACCAATGAGGCTCGCAATAAGGTTATGGACTGGCTTAGAAGCTACAGTGGTGAGTTTGACTCCATAGAGGAGCTTCAGAAGATTGTGGATAAGCTCAATGTGAAGATGAATACAAATATATGTCAGGGCACAGGAATGTCTCCCTGCCTGCTTTTCATAAAAGAAAAGGAATACCTCACACCTCTTCCTGACAAAACTGTACTGGATGGATACCTCAGCCCTCACAAAGTAAAGGTATCATCACAGCAGCTCGTCTATTTCAATGGTGCTCAGTATTCCGTTGATAGGAAGTATATCGACGAATATGTAAGTATTGAGACATTCGATGATATGCTTCAGATATATTATAAAGGAAAAATGATTCAAGTACATACTATATCAAGAAATCCAATCAATTATACAAAGAAGCACTATGAACAGTCTATATCCAAACAGCTTGCAGGAAACAAAGATTTTAGTAAAGTTGTCGCAAACAATCTATCCATTATGGATAAACTGCTTGATGCAAGAGAAATCGTTTTAACTAGGAATGATGCATTGAAATCTTATGATCATATGATTGCGTATCTTGTATCACAGGAATCGCTCAGTTCCTGGATAAAGAGATTCATACAGACACTTAACAAGGAAGAACGAAAGATTTTTTATACAGAGGTATCAAAGATTCTTCCATATATCACTGATGAAGAACAGTTCTTCGCTGCATTAAAAAAGTCAGCCAACAAGAAGGAACTGAAGATTCTTAGAGTGAATCTGTGGGGATTTGATATTATGGATATTTATAACTTTCTATCACAGGAAGGTTATGATTCAATCTACCAAGAATTTGAGAAAGAGACAACAAATTATTTAAGAACATACAGAATGGAAATGGAGGATTAATAGTATGAGTTCAATAAATGTATTAATGAATAATCTAGAGAAGCTGAAGCTTCCCAAGATGAAGGAGAATATAAACAAGTACCTGGATATGATGTCTGACGGGGTAAAGACACCTCTGGAAGCCATAGATGAGATGGTTCAGCTGGAGATGAAATACAAGGAGGATTTAGCCATAGTCAGCTGTGTTAAGGTGGCAAACTTCCCTTTTCAGAGAAGTCTTCAGGACTTTGATTTTAGCTTTCAGCCCTCACTGGATAGAAAGAAAATTGAAGATTTAGCCACATTAAGGTTCATTGAAAACTGTGAGAATATAATCATATGTGGAACACCCGGAGTGGGCAAGACGCATCTAGCTGTAGGTATTGGTACAGAAGCTGCAAAGCAGAGATATTCTGTATATTGTATTTCGTTCCATGACCTCATAGCACAGCTTAGAAAGGCTAAATATGAGAACAGACTAGAAAGAAGAATCAAGTGGATATGCAGATATAAGCTTCTTATAGTTGATGAGTTAGGATACGAGAAAATGGATGCAGATACTGCCAATCTGTTTTTCAATCTCATTGCGAAGAGATATGAGAAATCAAGTACAATTATAACTACAAACCTAACATTCTCTAAATGGCCAGAGGTGTTTGGTGATCCTGTTCTTACTAATGCCTTATTGGATAGACTTCTTCATCATAGTTCTGTATTAAACATCAACGGTCCGTCATAAAGACTCAAAGATCAGCTTCAATTCATAGTAGATGAAGACTAAAAAGACAATATAAGAATGTAGGAAAACCTACATTCTTATATTGTCCTAAACCTACATTTTTATATTGACTTTTGCAAACGACAATGGAAAATCTATAATTAGACAAATATTGTTAATCTCTTCTTTAGTTATAGGACGTTTATCTGTTTTTTCACCTTCATGATTTATTTTTTTTGGAAAAAAGTGTAGTATCCATTTTCTCTGCAATTTTTGTCATATTCAAGTTATTGCTACTATTTTTTATATAAAGCTTAATAAACCAGCGTAGAGCTCGTAGATATTGATCATATTTAGATTTTTTATCTTCCTCATTTACTTGGTAAGATAAAATTTAAACATAATTTTCATTAATTACTTGTGATTTCTTTTCAGACATAGTATTACCTCCCCCTAACCAATCAAATGAATTTTTCGTTAATATTATATATACTAATTGTCAAAATCACAATGTAAAAGTTAAGTATACAGTCAAAGTTGAAGTTATTCGAATTATAAACCATTGACAAGTTATTGACACATGGTTCTTTGAATGATAAATTAATAATCGAAGAATGTAAGCTCTTACATTCTTCGATTGACGGGTTCGTATAATGCATAATAAGGAGAAGTGAGGAGGGATAAATAAAGTACAGAAAGATAATAAATTTCGTGTTCTTTTTATAATCTAAAATTCACATTGATGCAGTTTAAATTCAATAAAAAAAGAAGGGAGAATAAATTATGAAAACAATTATACAACTTGTTATTAAAGTAATCAAAAAAATCATATGTAAAGTACTAGTTAGTATTAATCTCGAGCCAAAGAAAAAAGAAAAGAATTATAAGAGTGATAAAACTACTATTAATAAAATAATAATAAATAACACAATTAAGGAGAAAACTAAAAAGAAAAACAGAAAAAAGAAACAGCATAAGAAATAAGTATGAATTAAGGAATTAAGACAAAATAGTATACTAAGATCCCAAACAGATATACTTTTTTGTCTTTTTTAGTCTCAATTCGAATAAATTTTTTATTCCTCAAAAAACTAAATTATCAGATGATTTAATGACAGCCGCAATATGCTTTCTTAAGTGAAATAAGCATAGGTGTAACTCTTACCATTTCATTACTGAAAGCCTCAGTATCCATCATCATTCTTAGAATCTCAGATGCCATTTCCTTTCTCTTAAATGTATACTTAGCCTGCTTCCTAAGAAGCAGGAAATCTAGATAACCTTGTATGTATCTGGTTCCAATACCTCTTGTTGTCTGTATCATTAAACTCACTTCTGTCATCATCTCATTGACAGCGCCTAATGATTAGCATTATTAGTAAGATATCTCTTCTCTAAAGGAGAGCTCTTTATCTTATTGTTTACTGGTTCAAAATAGTTGGCAAACTGCTGTATTCTTGCCTTTAAATCTGATATGAACTCTTTTACATCATCAAAGCATTCTTTATTTGCCTTATATTTATCTAATAACTCACTTCCTAAACCTAATACCTGCATCATCATATGATCATTTTCATCTGTAGCACAGACAATGGCAACCTTGTGATGAGATATTCCTCTATATGCAGCCTGTTTACCTCTTTTCTTTGAGTATCTAGGCATATTCTGAGGGCGTGTTCCCTTTAGGTTTATGTTTTTATACTGTATATCTATTTCAACTTCACCACATAATTTCTGATGACCCATGATTTCAGATGATGCATGATATAGTTTATGACGCATATAAGCAGGTTGTCTTGCTTTTTCCAAAGATGTGGGCTTCATCCTCTAGAGTCATTTTATATAGTTCTAGTTCAATGAAGCGAATCCACTGATTTAAAATAAAATAGCACCAGTAAAATAAGGTATTAGTTCTATCACTTAAAAGATTTGTGATAGTCAAGACTGACATATCTTTGATGACAGTTCTTGTCCTTCCCATTCTACTTCATATTTTGTAATCTTAGTTTTTTCATTTTTTATCTTTCAACAAATCATTTCTTACAATTTTATCATACGTTTGTATGTTCTTAATTATTTCACCAATTTGTTGAGTTTCCTGTGGATTGAATAAATACTCAACGACCTTTGTCGGAATAACAATAGTAGCAGTAAGGAATGAGATTAAAGCAGAAAGTATCTCTAGATTTCCATTTCTAAAAAGAGAAATATAACCAAACAAGAAAAACATCAATAGAAAAACTGCTAACATTGTATAAACGTAACATTCTTTTGCAAGTTTATTCGTCTCTAAATTTTCTTTTAAATATGTAGAATAATTATCTAACACATTTGTATATATTTTATTTCTTTCATCTAATTCCATTTCGTCTTTTCTATTATGAGGCAATTGCTCCATAGAGTCAGCAATACTTAACCCACTTTCTTCATAATCCTCATTAAAAGAATCTAAACTATTTCTATCAACCATTTAACAACTCCGCTATGCGCATACGTACAGCTGTTTCAGGCGCACTAAACTTTTTAGATAAAAATCTAACAACAGCATTTTGATCGTCTGTATCTTTTGAAAAAGATTTATATGAATCAATGAAAGATTTTTTCGGCATTAAAAACGCTGCCGCAAAGCGATTTGCTCTAATTTCTTGATTATTTGTGGGCTCACCAGTTCTATATGTATTTGAATATTCTAGATTAATGTTACATTGATAATCATAAATATAATGTGCTAACTCATGACATAGAGTAAAAAGAATATGTTCATCTGAATCTTGGTTATTTAGAATAATGACCCTAGAACTACCATATTTTTCTCTTAAACTTTCTGAAATACCTATAGTTCCAGAGAGATCTCTATCATAGAATTCTGCTGTATATACTTTAAACCCCATCTTCTTTGCAATTTCTAGAACTGGTACTTTTATTTCATCTGATTTCAATCCATAATCAGGATTCTGCATAAATTCATTTACTAAATTCTCAGCATCATCATCAATTCTATTTAAATCAAAATAATTCGAAAAATCATAATTATGTTCTTCTTTCAATTTTATTATTTCTTTACACATATCGATAATCTCCTTTCTTGCAATCTCAGCATGCAAAGTATACTAATAGAAGAATGA
>PPYF01099565.1_pt1 | contig 18957 bp, 21 predicted proteins | sample 1559871 | NCBI WGS metagenome assembly PPYF01 (sample SAMN08240021, study PRJNA423297) | Human gut metagenome, whole genome shotgun sequencing project. | reverse complement strand
TAGACATTTTACATACTCTCCTTTCAACGAATCCAGGAGGTTTAACTATATGCCAGTCTACTTTATTCATAGCATGCCAGCGTGTAGAAGGTGTCATCCACAACGTGGATGACGGAAGAAGTTCACCCTAGCATTTGCGGCCTCCGGCCGCATGCCTTCCACTTAAAGCCTCCTCATTGGCAGGCGCATCCAAACTTTCTCAGTCATCCCTGCGGGATGACAGCCCCTTCACGCTTGAAGGGCCTCATAAGGAAAATATGCGCCCCCAAAGGGGAGGTGGGTCTACGCAAAAAAATAAAAAGCGTGGACCCGGAGAGGTCCTGCGCTATGCGAACAGGAGAAGGGGAAGGAACGCCCCGCCCCAAAGGGCGGGGCAAGGTTGGGGTTCCAGCCCGCTCCCGCGGGCCATATAATCCCAAAAACACCTCTACACTTTTCGCAGAAAAGTGTAGACAATTTCCTTGTTCCCATCATCTATTGTCTCTCATTCATCTTCACCCTTTTCTAAAGCTAAAAAATATGCCCTGGACCGGAGTCCAGGGCATATCTTCTATTTCTTTTTTGAATTTGAAGAGCAGCAGCCGCTGCAGCCGGCACAATTGCAGCCGCAGGAGCTTTTTCCGGATTTATGGTCGTTCACCATCTTCCGAATGACGCTGCCTACAATCAGGAGCAGGACCAAACCAACAAGGGCAGTTCCCATAATACCATCTCCTTACTCGGTGACTTTTTCACCGGCAGGTACGGTTTCTTCAAAATTCGGCATGGGGCGCAGCAGCAGGTAGAGCATACCAGCCAGAATCACGCAGGCAGCGGCAGTACCCAGGGTGAAGGCACCCGTGCTGATGAAGGAACCGAATTGATAGAACATCAAGGCCATGCAGTAAGCAAAGCCGCATTGGTAACCAATGGCAAACAGAGTCCATTTGCCGTTGTTCATTTCCCGTTTGATGGCGCCCATGGCAGCCACGCAGGGAGCGCACAGCAGGTTGAAGATCAGGTAGGAGTAGGCGGACAGCATGGAGAAGTCCTTGGCAAAGGTTCCCCAGAATTCCTGGCCGTCCTCGGACGCTTCGGCCAGGCCGTACAGCACGCCGAAGGTACCTACCAGGTTTTCCTTGGCAATCAGGCCGGTAAAGGTGGCCACAGCGGCTTTCCAGTTACCCCAGCCCAGAGGAGCAAAGATCCAGGCGATGGCTTCGCCGATGCTGGACAGGATGCCGTCGTTCAGGTCTTCTACCATAACCAGGTGGCCATCTACGAAGCCGAAGCTGGAGGTGAACCAAACCAGGATGGTGGACAGCAGGATAACGGTACCGGCTTTCTTTACGAAGCTGGAGCTCCGTTCCCAAACGCTGCGGGCAATATTGCCCAGTGTGGGCATATGGTAGGCCGGCAGTTCCATAACAAAGGGAGCAGGGTCACCGGCAAACAGCTTGGTCTTCTTTAAGATTATACCCGAAATAATGATGGAAGCAATACCTACAAAGTAGGCGGAAGGAGCTACCCACCATTCACCGCCAAAGTAGGCGCCTGCCACCAGGGCAATAATGGGCATCTTGGCGGAGCAGGGGATGAAGGTAGTGGTCATAATGGTCATTTTCCGGTCGGCAGGATTCTCGATGGTACGGGAAGCCATAATGCCGGGTACGCCGCAGCCGGAACCAATCAGCATGGGGATGAAGGATTTGCCGGACAGACCAAATTTCCGGAAAGCACGGTCCAGGATGAAAGCGATACGGGCCATGTAGCCGCAGGCTTCCAGGAAGGCCAGGCAGATGAACAGAACCACCATCTGGGGTACAAAGCCCAGTACGGCGCCAACCCCGGAGATGATACCGTCTACCACCAGCCCGGTCATCCATTCAGCCACGTTCATGCCTTCCAAAATGTCGTGGGCCCCCGGGATGATGATTTCACCAAACAAAGTATCGTTGACCCAGTCCGTAGCTTCCGTACCAATGGTGGTTACGGACAGATAGTACACAAAGAACATGATGACAGCAAAAATAGGCAGGGCCAGGAACCGGTTGGTGACAATCCGGTCAATCTTGTCGGAGGTGGTGAGCTTGCCGCGGCTCTTTTTGATGTTGCAGTCGGCAATAATGGAAGAAATGTATTTGTAGCGTTCGTTGGTGATGATGCTTTCGGCATCGTCGTCCATTTCCTTTTCCACGGACTCAATGTCGCTGTCGATATGGTCGAGGATATTTTGGGGCAGTTTCAAAGCCGCCCGTACCTTGTCATCCCGTTCGAAGAGTTTAATGGCATACCAGCGTTCCTGGTACTGGGGCAGCAGTCCTTGGGTGGCTTCTTCGATATGGGCCAGGGCGTGTTCCACCGGGCCGTCAAAGCTGTGGCGGGCAGTGAAGTGGTCCTGATGCTTGGCCGTCTTGGCAGCCAGGTCAGCAGCTTCCTTGATGCCTTCCCCGGTCCGAGCAGAAATGCCTACCACCGGGCAGCCCATTTCCTTGGACAGCTTGTCCAGGTTTACGATGTCGTTGTTTTTCCGTACCATGTCGATCATATTCACCGCCATGACTACGGGAATGCCCAGTTCCGTCAGCTGGGTGCTCAGGTACAGGTTCCGTTCCAGGTTGGTGCCGTCCACAATGTTCAGAATGGCATCGGGCCGCTCCTTCACCAGGTAATTCCGGGCTACCACTTCTTCCAAAGTGTAGGGAGAGAGAGAGTAGATACCGGGCAGATCCTGAATGATCACGTCCGGATGGCCGCTGAGCTTGCCTTCTTTTTTCTCTACCGTAACGCCGGGCCAGTTGCCCACAAACTGGTTGGACCCGGTGAGGGCGTTGAATAGGGTAGTCTTACCGGTATTGGGGTTCCCGGCAAGTGCAATCTTAAACTCCATGAAAAATACCTTCTTTCTTCCTGATACACAATTTAATTAGTGTTTACTAACAATACGATAAATAAGTTACGCTCCTGTAATTTCTGTAACCTCAACGATTTCCGCGTCAGCTTTCCGCAGGGAAAGTTCGTAACCCCGGACTGTCAATTCCACAGGATCTCCCAAAGGAGCCACTTTGCGGACGTGGACCTTGGTACCCTTGGTCAGCCCCATATCCATAATGTGACGCTTGATGGCGCCTTGACCATGGAGTTTTACCACTTCGTAATCACAGCCTGTCTTGCCGTCTTTCAATGTAAGCATCATAAGCCTCCTACTTTTGTTCTTGTACGATAATTTTGCCTGCCATTTCCGTGCTGATGGCTACCCGAGAATCCCGGATGTTGAGAATCAGCCCGCTGCTGGTATGCTGCACAATGGAAATCACAGCACCCAGGGTAATACCCAGATTTTCCAGATGGGAACGGACCTTGGATGTGCCGCCCACCCGGGCAATCACCAGGGGAACACCGGCTTCTGCAAAGTTTAAGGGCATGGGAGTACCTCTTTTCTCTTGGAAATAAAGATAAGTGTCTATACAAACCTCGTAACAGATATGTTAGCACTAACTAACGTTGTAGTCAATAAAAATTGACAAAATTATGTCTAAAACGTCAAACGGCAGAAAATAGGAGCCCAGCCCGGCGCAAAATGGCAGCAAAAAAGCAGCCTGCCAGGGGGCAGACTGCTTGACTTCAGGAACTAGTCCTGTTCTTCTTCTTGGTTTAACTGGGGATGGAGTTTATGCTCCGTAAAGTTCTTCAGGGCAGTAAGGCCAGCCAGGAGAACGCCGCCGGCAAAGAACCAGACCCAGCTGAAGGTGGCAAAGGACAGGGCAGGCTGGGGCATCTTCAGGGTGGTAGGCCCTTGGACAATGGCATACAGGGAACCCACCATCAGGCCCACGATGAAGTACACCATGGCGGACCGGTGGTTGTCCAGGGCGTTTTTCACCAGCCGGATAATACCGATGATGCCGGCCAAAACCCCAAAACCAAAAATGCACAGCACCGGGAAGTAGGCCAGGTTCATGTGGAGAAATTCCTTGATGGCATCAATAATGGGCACGTACAGGCCAAAAATCAGCAGCATGGTGGACCCGGAAATCCCCGGCAGCACCATGGCGCAGATGGCAATCATGGCAGAAACGAAAATGTATACGGCCAAGAGCGGCGACAAGCTTTCAATGGAGACGTTGATCCCTTGGCCGCCGGAAGGACTGGCCAGGGCAATGACGTACACCAGCACAATGCCGATGAGCATATAGGGGATTTTGCTGACCTTTTGGAGAGCTTCCCGTTCCTCCTTCATAATCAACGGCAGGGAGAAAATGGACAGACCCAGGAACAGGGAAGTCAGCTGATAAATCTGGGTGGTAAACAGGCTGGCCAGCACATTGACCGAGGAGCCCATGCCGATAACCCAGCCCACCCCCAGGTTGGCCAGAAACTTGAAGCCCTTTTTCTTCAGGGCCAGGTCCCCATGGGTCATCACGTACAGGGAACCAATAAATTCATCATAAAAGCCCAGTATAAAGGCAATGGTGCCGCCGGATACCCCGGGCACGCTGTCCGCCAGGGCCATAAAAAAGCCCCGGATCATATTCAGTACAAATTCCATACCGCCTCATCCTTTCGCGTGAGAAAAACTTGCCAAATCTTTGGGTTTCCCTTAGTATAGGAGAAAAGTCTAACGAAATATTAAACAAAGAGAAAATCCTCTGAAAAGAATTGTGCTATAATTAAAAATTGGTGCGGCGGGTTTTAAGCCAGCACGAATAATAATTATACCGTATTTTTACGAAAAATAGAATAGAGGAGGTTGGAGTTTTGGAAACTGGCGAATTAAAGATGAAACTCATGGAATATGCAGCCAAGGGGTACGAGGTGCCCCGTCTGGATATGATTAAAACCCCGGAACAGATTGCAGGCATCCGGGAAGCAGGCAAGGTGAACACCGGCGTGCTGGATGCGGTGGAAGCCGCCATCAAGGTGGGTATGACCACTGATGAAATCAACACCATCGTGTACGATTACACCATTGCCCACGACGCCATTCCTGCCTGCCTGAACTACGAAGGGTTTCCCAAATCCGTTTGCACTTCCGTCAACGAAGTCATCTGCCACGGGATTCCCGATCCCAAGCAGGTGCTGAAAAGCGGGGATATTGTCAACGTAGATGCCACCACCATCTACAAGGGCTATGTAGGTGACGCTTCCCGGATGTTCATGGTGGGCCGGGTTCCCGATGACCGGAAAAACCTGGTGAATATCACCAAAGAATGCCTGAAGCGGGGCATGGAAAACGCCGTGGGCTGGAAAAATACCCTGGGGGATATTGGCTGGGCCATCCAGAGCTTTGCCCGGAAGCACGGCTATTCCGTAGTCCGGGAATTCGGCGGCCATGGCGTGGGCCTGGAAATGCACGAAGACCCCTTTGTGGCCCATGTGGGCAAACGGCATACGGGCATGCTCCTGGTGCCGGGCATGGTGATTACCATTGAACCCATGGTCAACATGGGCCGGGCGGACCTGTACATCGACGACTTTGACGGCTGGACCGTGCGTACCGTAGATGGCAAGCCTTCTGCCCAGTGGGAACACACCCTGCTGATTACCGAAGGAGAACCGGAAATTCTTTCCTACTAATATATAAGTCTGAAAATTACAGACACTGCTTGAGAAACTGCAAAGGAGATGGAAACGATGAATTTTATGGAATTGGCAAAGGCACGGTACTCCGTGCGCAAGTACAGCGACAAACCCATTGAAAAGGAAAAACTGGACCTGATTCTGGAAGCCGGGCGCATTGCTCCCACCGGCCACAACAACCAGCCCTACCGGGTTTACGTATTAAAGAGCCCGGAAGCCCTGGAAAAGGTACGGGGCCTGACCCGCTGCGCCTTTAACGCTCCGGTGGTGCTGATGGTTACCGTCCGGAAGGACGAAGAATGGGTGAACCCCTTTGAACACGGCATCCGCGCCGGCGAACAGGACGCCAGCATTGTGGCAACCCATATGATGCTAGAAGCTTGGGAACTGGGCATCGGCTCCTGCTGGGTGAACTTCTTCCCGGTGTCCAAAACCGCCGATGCTTTCGAGCTGCCTCTGAACGAAGTGCCCCTGCTGCTGCTGCCCATCGGCTACGCTGCCGAAGGCGTGCATCCGGCCCACCTGCACACCGAACGCCGTTCCAACGACGAACTGGTGAAGGAACTGTAAGAAGACGCTTAAACAAAATGGTCCTGCCTCATCCCAAGGGATGCAGCAGGACCATTTTTTAATTGTAAAAAGGGTAGGTTACTTCTCCGGCCCAAAAACCTTTTCCTTGAGCTTCAGGCCCGTAGGGGTGGTGGCCAGGCCGCCGCCCGCCGTTTCCCGAAGGGAGGCCGGCAGGGCGTGCCCCACCCGGCGCATGGCGTCAATGCATTCGTCCACGGGAATGGCGGATTGGATGCCGGACAGGGCCATATCTGCGGCCGAGAAGGCAATGGCCACGCCGGAGGGGTTCCGTTTGATGCAGGGAATCTCTACCAGCCCGGCCACCGGGTCGCAGACCAGCCCCAGCTGGTTGTTGATGGCCATGGCGCAGGCGTCGGCGCACATTTGGGGCGTGCCCCCGGCCAGTTCCACCAGGGCCGCAGCGGCCATACCGGCAGCACTGCCGCATTCCGCCTGGCAGCCCCCCTCGGCCCCTGCAATGGAGGCGTTGGTGGCAATGGTGATGCCAAAGGCCCCGGCGGTAAACAGGGACATGACCACGGCGTGCCGGTCCAGGCCCCGGTCTTCCAGCATGGTAATCAGGCACCCGGGCAGGATGCCGCAGCTGCCCGCCGTGGGGGCGGCCACAATACGGCCCATGGAAGCGTTGCAGCCGGCTACCGCCAGAGCCCGGCCCATAGCCCGCACCAGCAGGGACCCGGACAGGCCGCCGCTGCTGGCAGTGTTGTAGGCCTTCATCTTGTAGCCCTCGCCCCCGGTAAGCCCGGAGGTGGAGCGCTGGTCCTTCTGTTCGCCGAATTTTACGGCTTCCTGCATGACATCAAATTCCTTGGACATCTTGTCATAGACTTCCTGGGGCGTCTTTTCCAGTTCCTGGGCTTGGTCCTCCAGCACCAGCTCACTGATTTTTTTGCCGGACTTTTCGGCGGCGTCCACCAGGTTTTTAATGGCGTTATATTCTAGCATGGTATGCTCCTTCTTCCCTTAAATGGCCCGGATCAGGATGACGTTGGTAACATCCTTTACGGAACGGATGGCTTCAATCATGCCGGCAGGGGGCAGCCCGTCGATTTCGATGGTCATCATGGCAATGCCGCCCTTTACAGGCCGGGACAATTTGAAGTTGCCGATATTCACTTCCTTGTACTTGCTGTACATGATGTTGGTCACGGCTGCAATAACCCCCGGCCGGTCGTAGTGGGGCACCAGGATGGTGTTCCGTTCCCCGGTAAAGTCCACCTTCATGCCGTCAATGTAGTCCACCCGGATATTGCCGCCGCCGATGCTGGCCCCCTGGACGCAGCATTTGGTGCCGTTTTTGCCCACCACGTGGATCCGGGCCGTGTTGGGGTGGGCGTGGGGGATGTCCGCCGGAATGAACGTATAGTGGATGCCCCGCTTGTCCGCAATGGAAAAAATATCCCGGATTTCAATGGCATCGCTGCTGTAGCCCATAATTCCGGCCAGCAACGCCTTGTCCGTGCCGTGGCCCTTGTAGGTCTTGGCGAAGGAACCGGACAGTTCCACCCGCACGTCCTGGGGCTCGTCCTGGTTCAGCATCTTGCTGGCCACTTCCCCCAGCCGTACAGCCCCTGCGGTATGGGAGCTGGAGGGCCCAATCATCACCGGCCCAATAATATCGAATACATTCATAATGTTTCCTCCTGGAATTTCTAAAGGAAAACCCCCGAACCGCCCTGCCGGAGCAGCAGCGAATCAGGGGCGGGTTTCCTTGATTTCTCTATTCTAGCTGAATTGTACTTATTTCTCAATCCAGGTTTTGTAAATTTTATCCACCACTACGGCGATGGCATTATCTCCGGATACGTTGCAGGCGGTGCCGAAGGAATCCTGGGTAATATACAGGGCCACCATCAGGGCGCAGATGGGACCGTTGGGGTCGCCGGCCTGTTTGCCGAAGATCATCCACAGGAAGGGCAGGGCCGTCATAATGGAGCCGCCGGGAGCACCGGGAGAAGCCACCATGCACACGCCCAGGGTCATGATAAAGGGAATCACGATACCCAGATTGATGGGCAGCTGGTACATCAGGCATACCGCCGTAGCGCAGGCCGTAATGGTAATCATGGAGCCGCACATATGGATGTTGGCACACAGGGGGATAACGAAGTTACGAATCTGGTCGCAGACGCCGTCCGCTTCAGAACATTGCAGGTTTACGGGAATGGTGGCAGCGGAGGATTGGGTACCCAGCGCCGTGGTGTAGCCAGGAATCTGGTTTTTCATCAGGGTGAAGGGGTTCTTGTGGGCAATGGTGCCGGACAACAGGAACTGCACAAACAGCAGGGTCAGGTGCATGATGATAACCACCAGGAATACCTTCCACAGTACGCTCAGGATGACAAAGGTCTTGCCGGACTTGGTCATGTCCACGAAAGTGCCGCAGATGTACAGGGGCAGGAAGGGAACAATGGCGTTTTTCAGCACGGCGTCAATGATGGTGGAGAAATCCTTCATGCCATTATACAGGGTGGTACCCATTTCCTTGCCCTTCATATTGGACAGGCACAGGCCCATAATGAACGCCAGGACCACCGCAGAGATGGTATCCAGGATGGGAGGAATGGCAATGGTGAAGTAAGGTTCCAAAGACGTTCCGGCCGTTTTGGAGATTTCCTCCAGCACGCCGGCGTTGATGAAGGACGGGAACAGATTGTCCGCCACAAAGAAGGAATAGGTGCCGCCCACCAGGGTGGAGCAGTAGGCGATAATGGCCGTAATCAGCAGCAGCTTGCCGGCGCCCTGGGACAGGTCGGCGATGCCCATGGTCACGTAGGCCAGGATCATCAGGGGAATGACGAACTTCAGGAAGTTGCTGAAAATCCCCGACAGGGTCACGACCAGGCGGCAGAAATCGGTGGGCAGGTACTGCCCGATAAGGATACCAAGAATGATTGCAATAATAACTTTGGGTACAAGACCGAGCTTCATAAAAAAAGCCTCCTTTGAAATTTGTCAGACTTGTCTTTGTGCACATTGTATCCAGGTTTGAGTTTTCTGTTTATTTAGTGTACTATGTGAAGACACATAAATCAAATTCATAAATAGAATCCAACATATGAAAAAAAGTAATTTTAAAAAGGGTGGCAGGCAAAAATGGAACTACGGCAGCTAAGAAGCTTCTTAAAAGTGGTGGAATTGCAAAGTTTTTCCAAGGCGGCTAAGGCATTGGGCTACTCCCAGTCCGCCATGAGCGTACAAATTCGTGAGCTGGAAACGGAGCTGGGGGTGCGGCTTTTTGACCGGCTGGGCAAATGCGTACGGGTGACCTCCCATGGGGAGGAGCTGGCCCAGGAGGCCATGCCCCTGCTCCAGGAAGTGGAGGCACTGGGGGAGCGGATGCGCAATACGCCCCGGGAAGAAGTCCTGCACCTGGGCATGATTGCTTCCCTGTGCGAGGCCAAAATGCCGTCGGTGATGGAATACTTTTCCCGGCGCTATCCCCGGATCCACGTGAAGGTGACCATCGACTCGCCCCAGAACCTATTGGAGCGGCTGAACCACAACGAAATTGACCTGGCCTACATCCTGGACCAGCCGGTGTACGACGTGAAATGGGTCCGAGCCCTGGAAGAACCGGAAAACATCGTGTTCGTCTGCTCCCGGCGCTCCCCTCTGGCCCTGGAAAAGGAAGTCACCCTGAACCAGCTGCTGGGCCAGCGGTTTTTCCTCACCGAGAAGGACGACAACTACCGCCGGTGCCTGGACCAATACCTGGCGGCCCAGGGCATTGCCCTGAACCCCTTTTTGGAGGTCAGCGATACGGGCTTTATCCTGGATATGGTCCAGCGGAATATGGGCCTGTCCTTTTTGCCCCAGTATGTGGTGGAAAACAGTGTATTCCGCAGCAAGCTGAAAATCCTTACCCTGTCGGACTACCAGCTCCAGCTGTCCCGGCAGCTGTTTTACCACCGGGACAAATGGCTGACCCCGGCCATGAAGGTGGTGCTGGGGATGCCCCAGTTCCGGGGCGCCAAACAGGCTGGAAAAGAAGGCAAAACGCCGGTAGAAACCCTTGCGTGAAACGGCCGTTTGTGGTATAATCATCAAGCATTAATGTCGGGTAATATTAATGTAATTAAAGAAAGAGGTGTCTTGAGATGAAAGAAGGAATTCATCCTAACTACGGTGAATGCACCGTCATTTGTGGCTGTGGGAATACATTTAAAACTGGCAGTGTGAAAAAGGAACTGCGCGTGGACGTTTGCTCCAAATGCCATCCTTTCTTCACCGGCAAGCAGCGTGATATGTCTGCTAGAGGCCGCATTGAAAAATTCAACAAGCGGTACGGCAACAAAGACGCAAAATAAAAACAGCGCACTTCAACAGCAGAGCCTTGGCTCTGCTGGTTTGCTATATGGAGAAAAATCATCATGTCCAAGAAACTGAGTGTAGGCGGCCAAGCCGTCATTGAGGGAGTCATGATGCGGGGCCCGGGGAAAATTGCCGTAGCCGTACGGCAGCCTGACGGGGAAATTGCGGTGGATGTGAAACCCTCCACCAGTATCGGGGATCGGTATCCAGTGCTGAAAAAGCCCTTTCTCAGGGGTATGGTTTCCCTGGTGGAATCCCTGCTCTACGGCATGAAAGCACTATCCTACTCGGCCCAAATGTCCGGGGAGGAAGACGAAAAAATGAGCAGCCTGGAAATGGCCGGCACCATTGCAGTGTCCGTGGGCCTGGCCATTCTGCTGTTTGTGGTGGTGCCTACCGGCGCCATGAAGCTGTTTCAGAGCTGGATTACCAGCTCCGTGGTCCTGAACCTGTGCGAGGGGCTGCTGCGGCTGGCCATTTTCCTGACCTATATCTGGGCCATTTCCCAGCAGAAGGATATCCAGCGGGTGTTCCAGTACCATGGGGCAGAACACAAGACCATCTATACCTATGAACACGGACTGGTGCTCAAGGTGGAAAACGTGCGGCCCTTTTCTACGCTGCACCCCCGCTGCGGCACCAATTTCCTGATGATCGTCATGCTGATCAGCATCTTCATTTTCACCTTCCTGGGTTGGCCCAGCCTGTGGGAACGGATTGCCAGCCGGATTATTCTCATGCCGGTGGTGGCAGGCATCAGCTACGAAATCATCCGGTTTGCCGGCAAGCATATGGACAAGGCCTGGGTGCGGACGGCCATTTTGCCGGGTCTGGCCCTGCAAAAGCTTACCACCCGGGAGCCCGACGACAGTCAGATGGAAGTGGCCATTGCGTCGCTGAAGGCGGTACTGCCGCCGGAAGAAATTCTGGAAGAGCCCGCTCCTCTCGTGCAGCCCGGCAGCTGAAACAGCCGCAAGCATCACCAGTAAGAATAAGAAATAACGGGGAATATTATGTTTGAAAATCTGGATAAATTACAGGATTTGGAAGACCGGTACCTGGACCTGGAAGCGAAAATCAGTGACCCTGACGTCATCAGCAACCAGGCCGAATGGCAGCGCTACACCAAGGCCCATGCCAAACTGACGGAAATCGTCACCGTGTACCGGGAATACAAGAAGCTGGCAGACACCTACCAGGAAGACGAGGCCATCGTAAAGGCCAAGGAAGACCCGGAGCTGGCTGCCATGGCCGAAGAAGAATTGAAAGAACTGAAGCCGGAAATCGAGGTTTACGAGGAAAAACTCACCATTCTGCTGCTGCCCAAGGACCCCAACGATGAGAAGAACATCATCATGGAAATCCGGGCCGGCGCCGGCGGGGACGAAGCAGCCCTGTTTGCCGGGGACCTGTTCCGGATGTACACCCGCTACGCCGAAAACAAAGGCTGGAAGGTGGAACTCATGGACTCCAGCCCCACGGGCCTGGGGGGCTTCAAGGAAGTGGTATTCATGGTGTCCGGCCAGGACGTGTACAGCCATATGAAGTTTGAAAGCGGCGTGCACCGAGTCCAGCGGGTACCGGATACGGAATCCCAGGGCCGGGTCCACACCTCTACCGTAACGGTGGCGGTAATGCCCGAAGCCCAGGAAGTGGACGTGGAAATCAACCCGGCGGATATCCGGATTGATACCTACCGGGCAGGGGGCGCCGGCGGCCAGTACGTCAACAAGACGGAATCGGCTGTGCGGATGACCCACATTCCCACCGGCATTGTGGCCCAGTGCCAGGACGAAAAATCCCAGGCCAAAAACCGGGAAAAATGTATGCGGGTGCTGCGGGCCAGAATTTTGGAAGCAGAAGAAGAAAAACAACGGGCAGCCACCGCTGCGGACCGGAGAAGCCAGGTAGGCACCGGGGACCGCAGCGAACGGATCCGGACCTACAACTATCCCCAGGGACGGGTGACGGACCACCGGATTGGGCTGACCCTGCATAAACTGCCGGAAATCATCAACGGTGATCTGGATGAACTGCTCAGTGCCCTGATGACGGCCGAGCAAAGCAAACGGTTACAGCAGGTGAAATAATGACAGAGCAAAAACCGGTTTGGACAATCATTAAAATTCTAAATTGGACAAAGCAGTACTTTGGCGAAAAGGGCGTGGAGAATCCACGCCTGGATGCCGAGGTGCTGCTTTGTGCTGTGCTGGATTATACCCGGCTGCAGCTGTACACCCATTTTGACCAGCCCCTGGAAGAAAAGGAGCTGAAGGAGTACCGGGGCTACGTGGCCCGGCGGGCCAAGCGGGAACCGGTGGCCTACATCCTGGGCAAGAAAGGCTTTCTCCAGTATGAGTTCAAGGTCACCCGGGATACCCTGATCCCCCGGCCGGAAACGGAACTGCTGGTGGAAAAGCTGGTGCGTCTGAACAAGGACAAGGGCCCCCGGGAAATCCTGGACATTGGCTGCGGCAGCGGCGCCATTTTGGTGTCGCTCTTGGCCCATCTGCCGGAGGCCCGGGGCCTGGGAGTGGATATTTCCCCGGGAGCCGCGGCGGTGACGTTAGAGAATGCTGAGGCTATCGGGGTGGAGGAGCGCTGCGCCGTACTGGTTTCGGACCTGTACGCCAACATTCCCCCGGACGAGCGGTTCCAAGTGATTGTGTCCAACCCGCCCTACATTCCCAAGAAAGACCTGCCCGGCCTCCAGGCAGAGGTCCAGCAGGAGCCCTTGGGCGCCCTGGACGGAGGCGAAGATGGCCTGGACTTTTACCGGCGCATCTTAAAAGACATTTGGAAGTTCCTGGATCCCCAGGGCCTGGTGGCCTTTGAAATCGGCATCGGGGAAGGGGAAGCGGTGGCCCAGCTGTGCCGGGACGCCGGCTTTGACCAGGTGCAGGTGGACCTGGACTATCAAGGCATAGACCGGATGGTCTTTGCGGCAAAGAAGGAATCGACTTATGGAAACGAAATTATGGAAACTGGAAAATAACCGGCCCTTGGAAGACCAGCTGAAGCCTGCGGCAGCCCTTTTGCAGCAGGGGGAAGTGGTGGCCTTTCCTACGGAAACGGTATATGGACTGGGAGCGGACGGCCTGAACGGCGACGCCTGCAAAAAGATTTTCGCGGCCAAGGGACGGCCGGCGGACAATCCCCTGATCCTGCATATCAGCCAGCTGGAGCAGATTAACCAGCTGACCAGCGGCCTGTCCCCTATGGCGGAAAAACTGGCCAAAACCTTTTGGCCGGGTCCCATGACCCTGGTGGTGAACGCCTCGGAGCGGGTGCCCCAGGTGGTGACGGCCGGGCTTACTACGGTTGCGGTGCGCTTTCCCAGCGACCCGGTGGCCCAGGCCCTGATTACCCTGGCCGGGACACCCATTGCGGCCCCCTCGGCCAACCGGTCCGGGAAGCCCAGCCCCACCAATGCGGCGGACGTGCTCCAGGATATGGACGGCGTCATTGCCGGCGTGGTGGATGGCGGCCCCTGCGCCATCGGGGTGGAATCCACCATTATTGATACCACCGGTGACGTGGCCACCATTCTCCGGCCCGGGGGCATTACCCGGGAAATGCTGGAGCAGGTGCTGGGCCAGGTAGAGCTGGACCGGGGCCTGGTGGAAGCCGGGCAGACTCCCAAGGCGCCGGGCATGAAGTACCGGCACTACGCCCCCAAGGCACCCATGTACCTGATTGAAGGACCGGAAGCCAGCCAGGGCGTTATCCGGGCGGCCATTATGGCAGAAGCCATGGGCCTCAAGGTAGGAGTCCTGGCCATGGAAAAGACCGTGCAGCACCTGCCCAAAACCCAGGACATCCTCATCCGCAGCGGCGGCAAGGACGCCCAGGAACTGGCAGAAAAGCTGTATACGGAGCTGCGCAGCTTCGATGCGGAAAATGTGGACGTCATCATTGGTGAAGGGGTTCCCGACGACCATCTGGGCCTGGCCATTATGAACCGGATGCGCAAATCTGCCGAGCACAACATTTTGTGGGCAGAACAGGGAATTTTCCACAAAAAAAGCGGGCAAATACCTGAATTTTTGCAGGCACTTGTGTTAGAATAAAAAGGATTGGACCAACAGAAGGGAGGATTCCTCATGAAAATTATCATCGGCTGTGATCACGGTGGTTTTGAACTGAAAGGAATTATCAAAAAACATCTGGAAGACAAAGGCTACGAAGTGGAAGACGCTGGCTCCTACAGTGCAGATCGGGTGGATTACCCGGATTATGCCAAAAAAGTAGGGGAAGCAGTGGCTGCCGGCAAGGCAGAACAGGGTATCCTGATCTGCGGCACCGGTCTTGGCATGTCCATTGCCGCCAACAAGATCCACGGGATCCGGGCTGCGGTGTGCTCCGACTGCTACAGTGCAGAAAAAGCCAGAGAACACAACAATGCCAACGTTCTGTGCCTGGGTGCACGGGTGCTGGGCAGCGGCCTGGCCGAACAGATTGTAGACGCCTATTTGGGCGCTTCCTTCCTGGGCAGCTACCATACCCAGAGAGTGGAAAAGATTATGGCATTAGAGAAATAAGGTGGCATTATGAAAACGGATGAATTGGTACAGGAACTGGAAGAGGTTACGGAAGAACTGATCAGCAAAGGCGGCGGCAAAGCCGGGAAAGTGCTGGTGGTGGGCTGTTCCTCCAGCGAAGTGCTGGGCAACAAAATCGGTACCGGCGGTTCCCTGAAACTGGCTGGAGCCCTGGTGGGCGCACTGCAAAAGGTTTGCCGGAAACACAAGATGATTCTGGCCGCCCAATGCTGCGAACATCTGAACCGGGCTCTGGTAGTGGACCAAAAAGCCATGGAAAAATTTGGCTGGCAGGAAGTGACCGTACGGCCAGTGGAACACGCCGGCGGCGCCTTTGCCACCCAGATGTACAATAGCCTGGAGCATCCGGCAGTAGTAGAAGAAATCAAGGCCGATATGGGCCTGGATATTGGGCAGACCCTGATCGGCATGCACCTGAAACGGGTGGCAGTGCCGGTGCGGCTGTCCCGAAAGAAACTGGGCGACGCGGTGCTTACCGCCGCCTACACCCGTCCGCCTCTCATTGGCGGGGAACGGGCCGTCTATCGTTAAAGCAGGGCCTGACAAAAAAGGAGGAAGCACATGAATTTGGAAAACTTGACCACCGCTGACCCCCAGGTAGCCGCCGCCATTGGCCGGGAACTGGGCAGACAGAGAAACAAGATTGAATTGATTGCTTCGGAAAACTTTGTTTCCCCGGCTGTCCTGGACGCCATGGGCAGCGTACTCACCAATAAATATGCCGAAGGCTATCCCGGCCACCGCTACTACGGCGGCTGTGAATACGTGGACCAGGTAGAAGAACTGGCCCGCCAGAGAGCCTGCGAACTGTTTGGGGCAGAGCATGCCAACGTGCAGCCCCACTGCGGCGCCAACGCCAACCTGGCTGCCTTCTTTGCCTTCGTAAAACCCGGGGATACCATTATGGGTATGAACCTGTCCCAGGGCGGGCATCTGTCCCATGGGAGCCCGGTGAACATTTCCGGCAGCTACTTCCATATTGTAGCCTACGGCGTGGACCCGGAAACGGAAGTCATCGACTACGACAAGATGGAAGCCATCGCCAAGGAATGCCAGCCCAAGATGATTATCGGCGGCGGCAGCGCCTACGCCCGGACCATCGACTTTGAACGGATGGCCGCCATTGCCCACGGGGTGGGGGCGGTGCTGATGATTGACATGGCCCATATTGCCGGCCTTATTGCGGCAGGGCTTCATCCCAGCCCCATTCCCTATGCGGACGTAGTGACCACCACCACCCACAAGACCCTTCGGGGCCCCCGGGGCGGCATGATCCTGTGCCCGGAAAAATACGCCAAAGCCATTGACAAGGCTGTATTCCCCGGTACCCAGGGCGGTCCCCTGATGCACGTCATTGCCGGCAAGGCCGTAGCCTTTGGCGAAGCCCTGAAGCCGGAGTTCAAGGCATACCAGAAACAGATTTTGCAAAACGCTGCTGCCCTGGCAGACCAGCTGACCCAGGAAGGCCTGCGCCTGGTTTCCGGCGGCACCGATAACCATCTGGTGCTGGTGGATGTGCGGAACAAGAACCTTACCGGCAAGGAAGCCGAACATATGCTGGACGAAGTGGGAATTACCTGCAACAAGAACACCATTCCCTTTGACCCGGCCAGCCCCTTTGTTACCAGCGGCATCCGGCTGGGTTCCCCAGCCTGCACCACCCGGGGCTTTAAGGAAGAAGACTTCCGGGAAGTGGCCAAAATCATCGGCCTGGTGCTGAGCAATCCCGGTAAGGAAGATGCCCAGGAACAGGCCAAGCGGCGGGTTGCTGCCCTGTGCCAGAAGTTCCCCCTGTATCCTAATTTGTAAGCAAAAACATAAAAGGAGAGCGCCAAAACCATGCAAATCCAAGTTGTCAACCATCCTTTAATCAAAGAAAAAATGACCCGTCTGCGTGATAAGAATACCCCTCCTGTGGTATTCCGCCAACTGCTGGACCAGATTGCCCAGCTGATTCTGTTTGATGTTACCCGGGACCTGCCGGTACGGGAAAAGAAAGTTACCACCCCCCTGGAAGAAACTACCGGGTATGAACTGGACGTCAGCGGCATTACCGTAGTGCCCATTCTGCGTGCCGGCCTGGGTTTCCTGGACGCCGTCATGGACCTGATTCCGGAAGCCAACGTAGGCCATATCGGCCTTACCCGGAACGAAGAAACCCTGGAACCCATCAAATATTACTGCAAGATTCCCAAGGACAAAGATGCTGAAATCATCCTGATTGACCCCATGCTGGCTACCGGCGGCAGCGCCGTGGCAGCTCTCAGCATGCTCAAGGCCGACGGCTACAAGCACTTCCGCTTCATGTGCCTGGTAGCAGCTCCGGACGGCGTGAAACTGGTGAACAAGGTACATCCCGATGTGCCCATCTACACCGCAGCCCTGGATGATCATCTGAACGAACATGGCTACATTGTGCCTGGTCTGGGCGATGCCGGCGACCGGGTGTTCGGAACGGTGGAATAAAATGGAAAGACCGGATTGGGACAGCTATTTTATGGAGATTGCCCAGGTGGTGTCCAAGCGTTCCACCTGCCTGAGACGGAAGGTGGGCGCCGTGCTGGTGCGGGATCGGCAGATCCTGGCCACCGGCTACAACGGTACCCCCAAGGGCCTGCCCCACTGTGAAGAAGTGGGCTGCCTCCGGGAAAAGCTCCATGTGCCCAGCGGCCAGAACCATGAGCTTTGTCGGGGCATTCATGCGGAGCAGAACGCAGTCATCCAGGCGGCGGTGAACGGGGTTTCCACCCAGGGCGCCACCCTGTACTGCACCCACCAGCCCTGCGTGGTGTGCTCCAAAATCCTCATCAACGCAGGCATTACCCGGATTGTGTACGCCAACCCGTACCCGGATAAACTGGCTGAGGAAATGCTGAAAAGCGACCACGAACTGAAGCTGGAGGTCTTCCACCCTGGCACAGAAGTGGAAAAACCGGAGAAAATAGAAACGAAATAAGCGGCAGCTGCGTAAAGCGGCTGTGAAAAAATGGCTTGCGAGCTCGATTGAGTTCGCAAGCCATTTTTTGTGGGTTGGGAGGAACGGCCTAGGCGATTGCTGTGGTTGGCATACCTCTGGGATATTTTTGGGGATGTTTGGATGCGGCCGCAACGCTTTACGGTCGCATCCAAATGTCAGTACAGTTCTCCGAGGACATTTGGTATATGCGACCTATGTGATAGCCGTCCGTGAGCCGAACCCGCAGGGTGAAGGAGAACGGAGTACGGCGAACCACTCAGGAAGCTTTCATAACCATTACGATTCAAGTTCTTATCAGCACTATATTTTAGATTTCACTTGACCCGTGGTGGCCTGGAAGCCTTCTGCAAAGCGTTGCGCTCACATCCAAGAGCCGAACGATTATCTAAAGGCTCTTGGCTAATGTGAGCCATGTGATAGCGGCCTGCAAAGCGAACCCGCAGGGTGAAGCTGCGCAGCGAGCCGCGAACCACTGAGAAGGTGTCGCCGGAGGCGACGGATGAGGTTCAAACCAGTTTTTTCGCGGCCCCCGGCCGCATGCCTTCCACTTACCAGTGCACTGCTTGGCGTGCACTGGTAAAGGGGAAGGGAGGCTGCGCCCTAAAAGAACAATGCGCAGCCGGGATGGGGTTCCGATACCGGCCGCAAAGCTAACTGAGAAAGTTCATCCAGGCAGCGGTAACCTCGGAAAAACTTTTATTTTTCACAGTCCCTTTTGTCGTTTGTATGGGGCAGTCCCGGGGTCTTTCCATGCTTTTGCCGTATTATGTACTATTGGAACAAAGTATTTGCGGCAGGTTTTGGGGAAGCCTATAATTTAGAATAAGAGGGTTAAACAGCAGTTTCTAAAAATCATACAAAACCATATAAACATGATTATTTTGTACAAAATTCAAACAATATAATTGCATTTTGTAATATAATAGTATTAATAATTTACAGAATGGAGGTGAT
>PPYF01425723.1_pt1 | contig 18966 bp, 14 predicted proteins | sample 1559871 | NCBI WGS metagenome assembly PPYF01 (sample SAMN08240021, study PRJNA423297) | Human gut metagenome, whole genome shotgun sequencing project. | reverse complement strand
CTCTTACAGTTGCCGCACTCATTACACAGATAATCTACATGGATGATCTGGTGTTTTTCCATCCCCGGTACCTGAATGGCAATATTTGCACGGTTTGGACAGACTTCTACGCAGTTTTCACAGATTGTCGAGCATCCCAGGCATCTGCCTGCCTCTTTTGTCTCTTTCTGTTCCTCTTTTAATACCCCTCTCTTGGCATAGACCTTTTCTTCCTCTGCCAGTTTATCAAAATCACACGCCAACACTTCTCCTGCAATTGCCTCAGCCACTTTTCGTCCGTCCCGGATCGCCTCTACAACTGTTGCCGGTCCATACAGACCATCGCCTGCTGCATAGACATTGTCATCACTGGTTTTTAATGTCTTTTCATCGACATATAATCTTCCCTTTTCCGATACTGCCAGACCGTTTGCCTGATACCAGTCTGTCGGCACTTTTTCTCCAACTGCAGCGATCACCGTATCTGCCGGAACCCAAACTGTCTCCCCGGTCTCTGTCACTCCTCTTCTGCCCGATACATCATAATCGGAAAGCTGCATCACTTTGCAGAAAAGCTGGCCGTTTTCCAGTTTTACAGGAGACAATAACTCTTTGAATTCCACTCCATCTTCCAGGGCCATCACCAGTTCTTCTTCATCCGCCGGCATATACCGTCTCGTTCTTCTGTAAATCAGATAAACATGCTCCACGCCTGCGTTTCGTTTTGCCGCTCTTGCAGTATCCATGGCTGTGTTTCCGCCTCCGATAACAACCACATGTTTTCCAAGTGAAACCTTACCGTCTGTCTGTTTAAATTCTGCCAGAAATTCCAGTGCATTTTTCGGCATTCCGCTTTCCAGCTTTAAGCTTCCCTGAACCGGAGCTCCCACTGCCAGTACGATCTTTGTATATCCCTGCTTTTTCAGTTCTTCCAAAGATTCCACCTTTGTATTGCAGCGGATGTCCACCTGCATCTTTCTTAAGATTTCCGCATCTTTTTCAATGGCATCCTCCGAAATACGAAATGGCGGAATCACGTGACGTACTACGCCTCCTAAAGATTCTTTTGCCTCAAATAGCGTAACTTCCATACCACCTTTTCTGAGGAAGTATGCAGCCGCCATTCCTGCCGGGCCGCCTCCGATGACTGCCGCTTTTCCTGCTTTTGTCACTGCCGGCACCGGAAGTTTTTCAAGCAGCGCCTCATATCCATTTTCTGCCGCTTTTAATTTCATCTCCCGGATATGAACAGGTGTCTCATAAAAGTTTCTGGTACATTTGCTCATACAGTTATGTGCACAGATCGTTCCTGTAATAAACGGAAGCGGGTTCTTCTCTGTGATCACTTCCATTGCTTCCTCATACTTTTCTTCTCCCACAAGCTGCAGATACGTTGTGATATCCTGATGGATCGGGCATCCCTCTTTACACGGCGCCACGAAACAATCCATGAGCGGAACTTCTTTTTTCATCTTTCTTGACGGCAAAGGCTTCATTGCCTTCACATGATGCGGGTCTTTCACCGCCTCTTCTGCAAGTTTTCCTGCAGATTCTGCGTCCACTTTTTCAAACGGAGCATTCTCCTTGTCCAGAAGCTTTGCCATCTGCGTCAGTCTCTGATAACCGCCCGGTTTCAAAAGAGTCGTTGCCACAGTAACCGGCCAGATGCCTGCATCCACAATTCTTTCTATATTATAGTAATCCGCTCCTCCGGAATAGGAAATACGAAGCCTTCCGTCAAATTCTTTTGCCAGTTTTGCTGCCAGTGAAATGGACAACGGATACAAGGATTTTCCTGACATATACATCTCTTCGCTTGGAAGCTCATTCTGTTTCACATCCACAGGGAACGTATTGGTGATCTTCACTCCAAACTCCAGATTCCTCTCTTTCGCCGTATTCATCAGGCGTGTCAGCATCGGAACTGCATCTTCATACTGCAGATCATCCTTAAAGTGGAAGTCTCCAAACTGTATGTAATCATATCCCATCTCATCCATGGTCTTTCTCGCAAACTCATATCCAAGCAGTGTCGGATTGCATTTTACAAAGGTATGGAATCCTTTTTCCGTAAGCAGATACATGGCGATCCGTTCAATCTCCTGCGGAGGACATCCATGCAGTGTGGAAAGTGTCACGGAATTGCAGATTTCCGGCGGGATCTGCTCGATATCTTCTGTTGTCACGTGCTCAAACCAATCCGCATGCTCCAGTAAATATGCCTTGCAGTTCTTGAAAATCTCTGTATCTTCTGCGTGTTTCATGGAATTCAGGAAGGTATCCACCTTCGGGGACTGGATGCCTGCCAGATCATATCCCACACTGACATTAAACTGAAATCCATTCATATCTCCAAGTCCAAACTCTTTGGCGATCACTTTCAATAAGAACCAGGCTTTGATATACTCTTCCATTGCCTGCGGTACTGTCAGCTCTGTGGACCACTCGCAGTTATATCCTTCATCATCCGCCTTGATACACGGACGGTTGATGCATGCCGCCAGCTCTTCTCCATCCATGATCTGTACGGTCTTCAATTCAAAGAAACGACTGCCGGCATAGTAGGCTGCCACAATATTCTGTGTCATCTGCGTATGCGGACCGGCTGCCGGTCCAATCGGCGTCTCCAGAGTACGCCCGAACATCGTCCGGTTATGTGTTCCATCTGCCCGGTACGCATGATGCTGTCCGAACACGGTTCCTCTTTTTTTCTTTTCCTGTAATACCCATTCTACCAACTGTTCAAATGACATCGGTGTCATAACTTCACTCATCCTCATGCCCTCCTTATGCGTTGATCCTCTCAGCCAGCTCTTTTGCCGCCTGTCTGCAGTCTGCCATCACTTTTGCTTCATCTATAGATACAAGTTCTCTGTCTTTCATCAATACTTTTCCATTCGCCACTGTGGTTACTACCTGTTTTCCAGTCATACCGAATAAAATGTGGCTGTTTGCATTGTCCCCGTTCATCGGTGTCAGCGGATCATAATCCACAACAATCACATCTGCAGCAGCTCCTTCTTTCAATACACCAAGCTTCTGCGGGAAATAACGCTCTGCAATTTTGACATTTCCGTCAAAAAGCATCTGCGGAACCTCTCCCCATGCGGCATTCGGATCACACAGATGATGCTTGTGCAGTACGTTTGCCACTTTGTAAGACTCTGTCATATCATGAGTATATCCGTCTGTTCCAAGTCCGGTCAGGATCCCTCTGTGCACCAGTTCCATCGTCGGCGGACATCCGCAGGCATTGCCCATGTTGGATTCCGGATTGTGTACCACCATTGTGTTCGTCTCTTTGATCAGATCCATCTCATGGCCGTTGATATAAATGCAATGTCCAAGCAGTGTCTTTTCTCCCAGGATTCCCCAGTCCATCAGACGATCCACGATCCGCTTTCCATAATGTTTCAGACAATGATGCAGATCTTCGATCCCTTCTGCCACATGGATATGATATCCCACGCCGTCTGGCTTGTTCGCTGCCGCCAGCTCCATCGTCTCATCAGAAATTGTAAACTGTGCATGCATTCCCATCATGCCCGCGATCATGCCGGTATCCTCTTTTTGTGCATGACGGATAAACTCTGCATTTTCCATAACGGAATCTCTTGCCTTATCCTTCCCGTCACGATCCGAGATCTCATAGCATAAACAGGAGCGGACTCCGGTTTCTTTCGCAGCCCTTTCAATCTCATATAAAGAACCACGGATGGAACCAAAGCTTGCATGATGGTCAAATACCGTTGTCACACCATTTTTGATCGAATCAATATATGTAGCCATGGCGCTTAAATATGTATCATGCAAGGTCAGATTGCGGTCAATCGTCCACCACATCCCATCCAGAATATCTAAAAATCCTTTTGGGTCATATCCTTTGACGGACAGTCCTCTTGCGAATGCACTGTAAATATGTTCGTGTGCATTGATAAAGGCAGGCATGATCACCTTGCCCTTTGCATCCAAAAACTCCGCATCCGGATACGCCGCCTTCACTTCCGAAAGCGTACCAGCCTTCACGATTTTTGTCCCGTCAATCACCACGGCCCCGCATTCCAGATATGGATTGTCCGCATCTCTTGTGATCATCCTGCCGTTTCCTAAAATAAGCATATCAACCTCTCCTTTTCTTTTTGAAAGTCTTCTATTTTTGTGCATATCTTCCAGAACCGCTTTTGCTGTTTATAGAATACCATCAAAACTGCACAAATGCAACACGATTCTAAAACTTTTTTAGGTATTCTAAAACTTTTTTAGAAAAACTATTGATTTTATGGACTTTTATGATATTATGAGTTTAGAAGCAGTTGTTTTTGACAGATTTTACCAATGTTTTTCACAAAGGGAGGGATGACTATGGATCATACACTCAAGCTTCTAAAGCAAATGGCGCATGGCATTGCAAAACAGTTCGGAACTTCCTGTGAAGTTGTCATTCATGATCTGAACAAGGATCTGGAGACCTCCATCGTCCACATTGAAAACGGACAGGTGACAAACCGCAAGTTCGGAGACGGACCTTCCGGGATCGTACTGGAGACCTTGCACAAAAACGCTGCCAAAGTACAAGATAAGCTTTCTTATCTCACACGCACGGAGGACGGCCGGATTTTGAAATCCAGTACCCTTTACATACGGGATGCCGATGAAAAGATTTCTTATATCTTTTCCATCAACTATGACATCACAGCACTTCTTACGATAGACAGTGCACTGGGGTCGCTTCTTCACACCGAACCGGAAACAGATACTTACACAGTCAGCAAGCCGCACTCGCCGCAGACGATCACACGCAATGTAGAAGAGCTGTTAAACGATCTGATGCAGCAGGGCGTGGCACTGGTCGGAAAACCGGTGGCTTTAATGACCAAGGAAGATAAGATCCAGGTGGTCCGCTATCTGAATGATGCGGGTGCGTTTCTGATCACAAAATCAGGAGATAAGGTCGCAAATCTTCTCAATATTTCTAAATTTACACTTTACAGTTATATAATACAGTGTCACACCACTCGTAAAACTGAACCACATGGCCGAAAAATTAGGACTTGGTTCACTTTACATCAAGGATGAATCCTATCGATTCGGACTCAATGCTTTTAAAGTCCTTGGCGGATCCTTTGCCATGGCACGTTACATCGCACAGCAGACAGGGAAAGATGTCAGCGAGCTTCCCTACAACATCCTCACTTCTGAAGCGCTCAAAAAAGAGTTCGGTCAGGCCACCTTCTTTACTGCAACCGATGGAAACCATGGACGCGGAGTTGCCTGGGCTGCCAACAAGCTCGGACAAAAGGCAGTTGTCCTGATGCCTAAAGGAAGTACACAGACACGGTTAAACAACATCCGAAAAGAAGGCGCCACTGCTACGATCGAAGAATGCAACTACGATGAATGCGTGCGCATGGCTGCCGATATGGCTGCCAGAACTGAACATGGTATCATCGTGCAGGATACTGCGTGGGACGGCTATGAAGAAATTCCGGCGTGGATCATGCAGGGATATGGAACCATGGCCATGGAAGCCGACGATCAACTTCATGAAGACGGCTGCGAAGCCCCGACTCATGTATTTATCCAGGCTGGTGTCGGATCCCTTGCCGGTGCTGTTCAGGGATATTTTGCGAACCGCTATCCCAAGACCCCGCCGAAAGTGGTCGTTGTGGAAGCCGAATCTGCTGCCTGTCTTTACAAAGGAGCTGTTGCCGGAGACGGAGCGATCCGTATCGTGGACGGTGATATGCCGACCATCATGGCAGGTCTTGCCTGCGGCGAACCGAACACCATTTCCTGGGATATCTTAAAGAATCATGTGGATACCTTTGTTGCTGCACCGGACTGGGTCGCTGCAAAAGGAATGCGGATGCTCGCCGCACCGATCAAGGGAGATACGCCGGTCACTTCCGGAGAATCCGGAGCCGCACCGTTTGGAACGCTCGCCTGCATCATGTGCATGGACGAATATCAGGAATTAAGAGAACACCTGGGCCTGGATGAAACTTCCCGGGTACTGCTTTTCTCCACCGAAGGAGATACCGATCCTGCCCGTTACGAATCCATCGTATGGGACGGCAATGAACGTTAGATCAGGAAACCATTTCATTCATTATGTTTATCAAGGAGGATTTTAAAATGGATTTCAACAAAATCAAAGAAGCTGCACAGAACTATGAAGCGGATATGACAAAATTTCTCAGAGAGATCGTAAAATTCCCGGGTGAGAGCTGTGGGGAAAAGGATCACATTGAACAGATCGCCGAAGAGATGCGGAAACTGGATTTTGATAAAGTCGAGATCGATCCGCAGGGAAATGTACTCGGATATATGGGAACTGGAGAGACACTCATCGGATTTGATGCACATATTGACACCGTTGGTATCGGAAACCGTGACAACTGGGAATTCGATCCATATGAAGGATTCGAATCTGACACAGAGATCGGAGGACGTGGTACTTCTGATCAGCTCGGAGGTATCGTCTCTGCAGTTTACGGTGCAAGGATCATGAAAGATCTGGGACTTTTAAGTGACAAATATACAGTCCTTGTCACCGGAACCGTACAGGAAGAAGACTGCGACGGTCTCTGCTGGCAATACATCATCAACGAAGATAAAGTCCGTCCGGAATTTGTGGTATCCACAGAACCGACTGACGGCGGTATCTACCGCGGACAGCGAGGACGTATGGAGATCCGTGTAGACGTCAAAGGCGTATCCTGTCACGGCTCTGCACCGGAGCGTGGAGACAATGCAATCTACAAGATGGCTGATATCCTGCAGGATGTCCGTGCACTGAACGAAAACGATGCCGAAGAGACAACTGAAATCAAAGGACTCGTAAAAATGCTGGATGAAACATATAATCCGGAATGGGAAGAAGCAAGATTCTTAGGACGGGGTACCATCACAACTTCTGAGATTTTCTTCACTTCTCCAAGCCGCTGTGCGGTTGCAGACTCCTGCTCTGTTTCTCTGGATCGCCGTATGACTGCCGGAGAGACATGGGAAAGCTGTCTGGATGAGATTCGTGCACTTCCAAGCGTACAGAAATATGGGGAGGATGTAACGGTTTCCATGTACAACTATGACAGACCATCCTATACCGGACTGGTATATCCGATCGAATGCTACTTCCCGACCTGGGTCATTCCAAAAGACCACAAAGTCACAAAAGCTCTGGAAGAAGCCTACAAGGGACTTTACGGAGAAGAAAGGATTGGAACACCAGAGACTGCTAAGATGAGAAAAGCCCGCCCACTGACTGACAAATGGACGTTCTCTACAAACGGCGTTTCCATCATGGGACGAAACGGCATTCCTTGTATCGGATTTGGTCCTGGAGCAGAAGCACAGGCTCATGCACCAAATGAAAAGACCTGGAAGGCAGACCTGGTAGTATGTGCCGCTGTTTACGCTGCACTGCCGACTTTATATTGTAAATAAACTTTCAAAATAACAAGAAACACAACAGGCACAGCCTGAGTATATGGAGGAATCACACTATGAAAACATTACAGGATTACATCGATAAACTGAACGCACTCAACTTCAAAGACATGTACAACTCTGACTTTTTCCTGACCTGGGAAAAAACAGACGACGAACTGGAAGCAGTATTTACACTGGCAGGCGCACTCCGTTTTATGAGAGAAAACAACATCTCCACAAAAGTATTTGAAAGCGGACTCGGAATCTCTTTATTCCGTGACAATTCCACACGTACCCGCTTCTCATTTGCTTCCGCATGTAACCTGCTCGGACTTGAGGTGCAGGATCTGGATGAAGGAAAATCGCAGATTGCGCATGGTGAGACGGTTCGTGAGACAGCCAACATGATTTCTTTCATGGCAGATGTCATCGGAATCCGTGATGATATGTACATCGGAAAAGGAAATGCTTATATGCACGAAGTCGTAGATGCTGTGACAGAAGGACACAAAGACGGGATTCTTCAGCAGAAACCGACACTTGTCAACCTGCAGTGCGACATCGACCATCCGACACAGGCAATGGCCGATATGCTGCACATCATCCATGAATTCGGCGGTGTCGAGAATCTGAAAGGCAAGAAGATCGCCATGTCCTGGGCATACTCTCCTTCCTACGGAAAACCGCTCTCTGTTCCACAGGGTGTGATCGGACTGATGACACGTTTTGGAATGGACGTTGTACTGGCACATCCGGAAGGATATGAAGTCTTCCCGGAAGTGGAGGCTGTTGCTGCCGAAAATGCGAAAAAATCCGGCGGTTCTTTCACAAAGACCAACAATATGGCAGAAGCTTTCAAAGATGCCGACATCGTTTATCCAAAGAGCTGGGCGCCGTTTGCTGCCATGGAAAAACGTACTGAATTATATGGAAACGGTGACTTTGCGGGAATCGATGCTCTGGAAAAAGAACTTCTGGAACAGAACGCACAGCACAAAGACTGGGCTTGTACAGAAGAACTGATGAAGACGACCAAAGACGGTAACGCGCTCTACCTGCACTGTCTGCCTGCAGATATCACAGGTAAGGAGGGACTAAGCTATGCTAAAATATGTAGAAACCAAAAATGCACCGGCAGCAATCGGACCTTATTCTCAGGGAATCGTCTGCAGCGGACTTGCATTTTTCTCCGGTCAGATTCCACTTTCTCCAGAAACAGGAGAAGTTGTCGGAACGACGATCGAGGAACAGACCGAACAGGTCATGTTAAATATCAAAGCGCTTCTTAACAGCCAGAATGCAGATTTTACAGATGTTGTCAAAACAACCTGCTTCCTTGCAGATATGAAAGACTTTGCTGCATTCAATGAAATCTATGCAAAATATTTTACAGGCAAACCGGCGCGATCCTGCGTTGCTGTAAAAGATCTGCCAAAAGGAGTTTTATGTGAGGTAGAAACAATCGCATCAATCAGGGAGGAATAGATATGACAAGGAAGAAACGAATTGTCATCGCCCTGGGCGGAAACGCCCTGGGCAACACCCTTCCGGAACAGATGGCAGCTGTCAAGATCACAGCGCACGCCATCGTTGATCTGATCGAGGAAGGATGTGAAGTTGTGATTGCTCATGGAAATGGCCCTCAGGTAGGAATGGTCAACAACGCAATGCTCGCCCTGACTCACGAAGATGCACACCAGCCCAATACCCCTCTTTCTGTCTGTGTTGCCATGAGCCAAGCTTATATCGGCTATGATCTGCAGAACGCTCTCCGTGAAGAGCTCTTAAATCGCAATATCACCGATATTCCTGTCGCAACTATGATCACACAAGTACGTGTGGATGAACATGATCCAGCTTTTGCCTGTCCGTCCAAACCGATCGGACGTTTTCTTACAAAAGAACAGGCAGACGAAATGTCGCAGAAATATGACTACATTATGAAAGAAGATGCCGGAAGAGGCTACCGTCGTGTCGTAGCTTCTCCAAAACCACAGGAGATCATTGAAATCGGCACAATCCGGACGATGGTGGATTCCGGTGACCTTGTCATTGCCTGTGGCGGCGGAGGAATTCCGGTCATTCGTCAGGGCAATCATCTAAAAGGTGCCAGTGCAGTCATAGACAAAGATTTTGCCAGTGCGCTTCTCGCAAAAGAACTGGATGCAGATGTTCTGATCATCCTCACTGCTATAGAAAAAGCAGCCATTCATTTCGGGACACCAGAACAGACATGGCTGGATGATATCACAGTAGCTGAAGCAAAACAGTATATTGCAGAAGGTCATTTTGCTCCCGGCTCCATGCTTCCGAAGATGCAGGCGGCCGTAGAATTTGCAGAATCTGCACCCGGAAGGCAATCTTTGATCACATTACTAGAAAAAGCCAGAGAAGGAATTCAGGGGCTTACAGGAACCCGGATCCATCTCGAATAAAGGGGGACACCTTATTTATGAAACATCAGACAACCCGCTCTACCATTTTTGAACTAAGCGGAGTGCCTGCCCTTAATCAGGCATTTCCACTTGCACTGCAGCATGTTGTCGCAATGATCGTCGGCTGTGTAACGCCTGCTATCATTGTATCCGGTGTAGCCGGACTTTCGGAAGCTGACTCTGTTATTTTAATTCAGGCTGCCTTGGTCACTTCCGCACTTGCCACATTGTTACAACTGTTTCCATTTATCAAGACCCGGTATCTTACAATCGGATCCGGCCTTCCGGTCATCATGGGCATCAGCTTTGCCTATGTTCCGAGTATGCAGTCCATTGCCGAAGAGTATGATGTCGCCACCATTTTAGGTGCTATGATCGCAGGTGGTATCGTGGCTGTTTTTGTGGGACTTTTTATCCGGAAGATCCGCAAATTTTTCCCGCCTCTGATCACTGGAACCGTTGTATTTACAATTGGACTTTCTCTGTATCCGACTGCCATTAACTATATGGCCGGAGGGGTAGGCAGCGAAGATTATGGTTCCTGGCAAAATTGGCTGGTCGCTATTTTGACATTGACTATTGTAACGGTATTGAATCATTTTGGAAAAGGAATCTGGAAACTGGCATCCATTCTGATCGGTATCATCGGTGGATATATCATCGCACTGTTCTTCGGAATGGTAGACTTTTCTCCTATCCATGATGCTGCCCTCTTCCAGGTGCCAAGCCCGCTTCATTTCGGAATTCGCTTCGAACCTTCCGCCTGTGTCGCAATCGGTCTTCTGTTTGCAATCAACTCCATTCAGGCAATCGGCGACTTTTCCGCCACAACCAGCGGAGGAATGAATCGTATGCCAACAGATCAGGAACTGCAGGGAGGAATCGTAGGATATGGAATCTCCAATATTCTATTTTCTCTTCTCGGCGGACTCCCGACTGCTACATACAGCCAGAACGTGGGAATCGTTGCAACGACAAAAGTTATCAACCGCTGTGTACTCGGCGGTGCGGCACTGATTCTGTTGATAGCCGGAGTGATCCCGAAATTCTCGTCTCTTTTAACGACAATTCCGTATTGTGTACTCGGCGGTGCCACAGTGTCTGTTTTCGCATCCATCGCCATGACCGGAATGAAACTGATCACATCACAAAATATGACGTTTCGCAATACTTCCATCGTGGGACTTGCGGCAGCACTGGGAATGGGAATCTCACAGGCAAGTGATTCTCTTGCCAGCTTCCCGGACTGGTTTGTGATGATCTTCGGCAAATCACCGGTTGTAGTGGCTACATTGCTTGCAGTACTCCTCAACATTGTACTGCCCAAAGACAAAGAAGATGCAAACTGATTTGTACATTTGACAGTCTTTCTTACATAACAAAAATGTTCCCATCAGAAAATCCCGATGGGAACATTTTTGCTTTTACAGCTCCCAGAATGCAATCTTGGCATCCAAAGCTTCTATTTTTATTTCATAATCCTGCGGATAATACCTTGTAGAAAACACAGTCTCTCCATCATTGACAAACACTTCTACAGAAGAAACATCTGCAAGAATCCGGACGTTTCTGACTTCACTTACTTCCCGGAATCTAAGACTTCTTCCCGCGGATACGGACGTCTTATCCTGGCTTGTAAACTTCATCTCAAATCTTCCGTTTACATATTCCAGAACCAGTTCTTTTGCCAGTACTGCGCGGAAGTGATTTCCTGTGATATTCTGCACCTCTGCCTCAAAGACTTTTGTACCTTTCTTCTCCAGAACAGAGACTGCTCTTTCTTCTCCTCTGCGCAGTGCTTCCAGTTCTTTTACCGGTTGCTGAAGCACTTTTTTATCTTTGACATGCACTTCTCTTGGAAATGTAAAGCAGTGCTGCCATCCATCTTCCAGCGTCAGGTTTGTGTATTCCTCACAATCCGGCATTCCCATCCAACTGATGTGGATCCGGCGTCCATCCTCACTTTCAAAACTCTGCGGTGCATAATAATCAAATCCATAGTCCCAGAGTTCATAGTCAGAAAGCACATACTCGGAAAGGATATCCCCCTCTACCAGAAAATATCCGGACTGGTACACATTTCGTGCATTCCACACGCCGCCTTCCAGCCCCTGCACGGAAGTCGATAAAATCTTTCTGCCTTCTGTTTCAAAATAGTCTGGGCACTCCCACATATATCCAAATCGCTCTGCTGTCTTTACATCGCTTTTGTAGATCCAGTTCAGCTGATCCTCAGACTCAAAAATCAGCACTTTTCCTTCATCTTTCTGCGTTCTGGCTCCCTGCACCATGTAATACATGCCGTTTTCTTTCCAGAACTGTGTTTGCCTCCCGGCCGGTTCGGATATAGTCAAATTCTCCGTCCTCAAGCTTCACATTTCCGGTATAATACAGGTACATCTTTCCGTCTTCAATAAACGCTGATCCCGAATACACGCCATGGCAGTCAAACGGCTGATCCGGATACAGGCTGACACCCTCGTATTTCCATTCGATCATATCCCGGCTTGTATAGTGTCCCCACATCTTCAGACCACCCGTTGCATTAAATGGCGAATATTGAAAAAATGCGTGGTAGATTCCTTTGAACTGACACAGTCCGTTGGGATCATTGAGCCATCCTGTCGGCGGCATCAGATGCAGCTTCTGGCGGAAATTTTCCACATCATAGTCATCTGCATTGGTAAGAATCATCATCGTTGTTGTCTCGTAACCCTCTTTTCGGATCGCATCCAGATCCATCTTAAGAAGTACATCTCCCGCATGAACATAATCTCCGTCTGCCACACACTTTGTAAATCCTCTGCCTTCCATCTTTACGGTATCAATTCCTGCATGGATCAAAAGCTCTCCACCGGATGGTGTGGTCATACACACTGCATGCCCCGTATCATAAATACTCAAGATCGTACCGTCACAAGGGGCTACAAGCTCCGCTGCTTCCGGCTCTACAGCAACAGTTGTTCCCAGGATTTCCTCCGCAAATGTGGCATCGGAAATCTCAGCTGTCGGAACAACTTTTCCGGAAACGGGACTTCCCAGCGTCTCTTCTGTGACAGCCTCTGCCTGTGAAACCGGAAGCTCTTCTGCCGGAATCACTGCTTCTGCCTGCTCTTTTATGTCTTCCTTTTTATCTTTATAAAGGATAAAGGATACCGCAAAGGCAACTCCGACTGCGATCGCCATCTCGATCAGATACTGTACCGGCTGGTTCAGGCACAGAAGGATACCAAAAATACCTGTCACTCCGGTTCCTTTTGCTCCAAGGTGTACGATTGATGCATAGAGTGCACCGCATCCTCCACCGATACATCCTGCGATGAACGGTTTGAAAAATCTTAAGTTCACTCCAAAGATTGCCGGCTCTGTAATTCCCATAAATGCACTTAAAGATGATGGAAGTGCCAGCGCTTTGATCTTCTTATCTTTTGATTTTACTGCAACTGCAAGCGCTGCTGCTCCCTGTGCCACGTTTGCCGCACTTGCCAGCGGAAGCCAGTAAGTCACTCCATACTGTGCAAGCTGTCCCAGGTCAATCGCTGCATACATCTGATGGATTCCTGTCACTACGGTCGGTGCATACAGACCTCCCATTACGAGACTTCCCAATCCCAGAGGAAGTGTCAGAAGCCACTGGATACAGTTCAGGATCGCATTCTCCGCCCATACAAAGACCGGACCGATCGCTGCCAGTGTCAGATACCCTGTCACAAATACACTTACCAGAGGTGTTACGAACAGATCCAGTACCTCCGGAACAACCTTGTGCAGCTTTTTCTCAATCACAGACATCAGCCATACGGCAATGATAATCGGAATGACATGTCCCTGATACCCAACCATATCGATCTGATAGAGTCCAAAGAATACCGACTGCGTTGCTTTCACACCTTCTGTCGCCACAGTATACGCATTCTGCAGCGCCGGGTTAATTGTGATCATTCCGATTACAGCTCCCAGGTATGGATTCGCACCAAACGCTTTTGCAGCTGAAAAAGCAATCAGAATCTGTAAAAAGGTATACGCTGTATTACTGAACAGATTTGCAAATACATACAGTGAACTGGTCGTGTCAATATGAATAAAATTATTCGTATTCATAAAATCAAGAGAGTTCATGATTCCCATCAAAAATCCACTTGCCACAATGGCAGGAATGATCGGAACAAAAATATCTCCCAGAAGCTTGATTGCCCGCATAAACCAGTTCTGCTTCTGTACCGCTGCCTCTTTTGCTTCTGCCTTGGAGCTTGCTGTCACTCCTGCAATCTCAATAAACTGATCAAATACCTTGTTGACCGTACCTGTCCCCAGAATAATCTGAAGCTGTCCTGATGCCTCAAACACTCCTTTGACTCCATCTACATTCTCCAGCGCACCTTTGTCTGCCTTCTTGTTATCTGCAATAACCAGGCGCAGTCTGGTCGCACAATGTGCCGCTGAAATGATGTTCTTGCTCCCACCAACATGATTCAAAATTTCCTGTGCGGTTTTTTTGTAATCCATACCTTCATCCCTTTCTTTTTTCTTTGCAAGACTCATGTTTCATGTAATCGATTTCATATCTTGTAAGATTATAATAGTGAAAAAAATGCCATTTGTAAAGATGGCATTTTTACTAATTTATATTTTATTTTTTTGTATATTTTGCCAGATTTCTGTTTTACAGCAGTTCATATCCAAGCTTAATCTCTGTCGTGAGTGTCTTTCCTGATTCTACCATATCCAACAGCAATCTGGCGCCTTTTACACCACTTGTCTGATATCCGAAATGCACGGTTCTGATTCCGCCCGTAACCGCTTTCAAAAACTGGTTGTCCCCAAATCCCGTCACCTGAATACTCCTTTGGGGCGAAAGCTGTGCAATTGCTTCGATCACTCCTGCAGCAATGGTATCTGTGGCACAAGATATGATATCGATATCACTCTCTAATCTCAAAAGATCACATGCCTGCTCATATCCGGACTCCATTGTGAAGCTTGCCCGGCGCAGACATCCTTCCTCCAGTTCTCTGCCAACTGCTCTCAGACCATCCCGGAAGCCGTCTTCTCTGGCTGCACCTGCCGCCTTATCCGCTCTTGTCACACCGATATAAGCAATACGTCCGGACATTTCTTTTCCGATCTGTTCTGCCAGTTCTTTTGCAGCCCCATAATCATCATGGTAAATACAGCTGACCTCGTTTGTCTGCTGTCCGATCACGACGATCGGCACTCTGCACTTTTTCAGTTTTTCCTTGTGCGCACCGGAAAGGACTGTTCCTACCAGAATGATTCCGTCCACCGGATAAGATTCAAACAAATCCATGTATTCCAGCTCTTTGGACGGATCGTTATCTGTGATGGTCAGAAGCATCTGATAGGCTCTTTCTGAAAGTACCTGACCGATTCCCTCTGTAATCCTACTGATCGACTCTGAATTGATCTTTGGAACAATCACTCCGACCAGGCACGCTCGTTTGGTGCGAAGCGTTCTCGCCTGTACAGACGGGCGGTATCCTGTTTCTTCGATCACTGCCCGAATCCTCTTCTTCTTTTCTTCACTTACGTATCCCCCGTTCATATATCTCGACACTGCTGCACTGGATACCTGCGCAAGCTTTGCAATTTCCTTTATCGTCATAAGTTCTGCTCCTGTGGATTTTCTTTTGACTTTATTATAGGAGTCTCCTCTTCTGTTGTAAAGTAGAAGAACGCTAAAAAGCAGGGACATATCGCCTGTTACGCAATATGTCCCTGCCCTTTTTATCCACGATTCTTAAAATTCAATCGTTTCTGTCTGCTGCTCGATATTATGCCGTCTTGCATATCCGGTCAGAATCATAGTCAGTGCACCGTCGCCTGTCACATTGCATGCGGTACCAAAGCTGTCCTGCAATGCAAAGATTGTCAGCATCAGTGCTGTTCCTGTGGCATCAAATCCAAGAACTCCCGTGATAAGCCCAAGAGAAGCCATCACCGTTCCGCCTGGAACCCCAGGTGCTCCGATTGCAAACACGCCAAGCAGTGCACAAAATAAGATCATGGTTCCAACTGACGGCAGTTTTCCATATAAAATTTGGGAGACCGTCATCACAAAAAATACTTCTGTCAGGACGGAACCGCAAAGATGAATATTTGCAAACAGAGGGATTCCAAAGCTTACCATATCATCCCTCAGTACCGGCTCCGACTTTCTGGCACATTTTAAAGCCACTGCAAGCGTTGCAGCAGAGGACATCGTTCCCACTGCAGTAATGTATGCCGGACCATAATGCTTTACAACTTTCCACGGATTGTTTCCGGAGTAAATTCCACCCACTGCATATAAAACCGCCATCCAGATAAAGTGCCCCACCATCACGATCAGCACAACCTTGAGAAATACCGGCAGCTGCTTTGTGATCGTTCCTTCGTATGCCAGAGACCAGAATGTAAGCGCAATAAATACCGGAAGGATCGGAATGACAATCTTGGATACGATCATCAGTACGATCTGTTGGAATTCATCTAATAGCCGGATCACTGTCTCTGCCTTGGTCCAGGTTGCCGCAAGCCCGATCAAAATAGAAAATGCAAGCGCACTCATCACGGACATAATCTGCGGGATTTCCAACTGAAATACAATTTCCGGAAGTTCTTTCAGCCCGTCTACTTCCGAAACAATTGATAAATGCGGAATCAGTCCATATCCGGCTGCCATCGATCCCAGCGCTGCCAAAACGGAGGATACATAAGCAAGAAGAACAGCCACTCCTAATATCCTTGACGCATTTTTCCCGAGCTTCGTAATCGATGGCGCAATAAACCCGATCACAATCAGCGGTACACAGAAATTAATCAGTTCTCCTAATACAAACTTGATCGTGACGATCACATTCATGACCGCTTCATTTGAAATCAGCCCCAGCACAATTCCGATGATCACTCCCAAAAGAAGCTGAAACGGCAGACTTTTTAAAATCTTTTTCATTGTTTTCATCCTTTCCCTCATTCTTTATAATTCCTACTTTTTCAGTATGTTTTAAGTATACTATAAATCTGATAGAATTACTATATTTTTTCTAATTTTATGTGGGAAAAAATTTTTTAGAAGTCTTTTCGTATTGATTTGAAGGTGTTACACTATAAATAATAATCTCCATAAATTCACAGCCTTGTTTTTCTGGGACGTCTGATCTATGGAAAAGATGCCAAAAAAGTCCGTTATGTCCAAAATATGGAACAGACGATCCAGGAGCTTTCATGTGATGTGAAAGAACTGCAGTTTTACTTTTTTCCAAAAACTCCATGCCGCAGCTCAAAATGCATCTTGCAAACTCCCCGTCTCTTCGTGCTGCCTACACCGGTCAGTATGCAGAGATCTTTTCATCAGAACCCTCCAAAGGGGCGCTCTGACGCATCTGGCCCAATCACTTGGTATTGCAAAATCTGAGATTGCCTGCATCGGGGACTGAGAAAATGATCTGAGTATGTTTGAGGCTTCCGAAATGAAGTTTGCCATGGGCAATGCCGTTGAGATTCTGAAAAAAGAAGCCGATCATATGCTTCCGGACTGCGATCATAACGGTGTGACTGAAGGGGCTGCGTTATTGGAAATGATGACTACTTAAACCATCCTTTCTTTTTAAAAATCCAGATTTCCACTGCAATAAGAAGCAGACACACAACACAGATGATCCCGTACCCTCCCGGTGCAGTCAGTTCGGGCATATGTGCAAAATTCATTCCGTACCATCCTGCAATCAGCGTCAACGGCATAAAAAGCGTTGTAACAATCGTCAGCACTTTCATAATTTCATTCTGCCGGATATCGATCTGCGTCTGATGCATTTCTCTAAGCTGCATGGAATACTCTTTGAGTGTCTGCACCATGTCATACAATCGTCCTGCCTTCTCACAGAAAAGCCCAAAAAGCAATGCTTCCTGTTCTGTTTGATGTCTCGCTGCATTTTGCTGAAGAGTTTCCCCCATATCCGATAACTGTTCATAATACGCACTCAGCACAGAAAGTTCCTTTCTGGATAACAGGATTTTTCTGTCAAAATCTTCCATATTTCCCTCCAGCAGTTCCTCTTCCAGATGGGAAAGCTTTTCTTCATAATCCTGCAGAAACAGCATGTCATCTTTTATAAGATACTCCATCCAGTCAAACAAAAGCAACAATGGCGAAGTACGCTCTTCATCCTGATATTCCCGGACTTTTTTCATCTCTATTTTGATATGATCCTGATTTTCAATAAAGATCAGCTGTTCCTCTGCAATACAGTACCCAAACGTGATCTTATCTCCTGTCAGCTTTGTTTTTCTTGGAATCGCAAATGTTCCTGTGACTGCCTGACGCAGACATTCTGCCTTACAGAAATGCACTCTGTTCAACGCAATTTCACCAAAATTTCTTTTAAAAATATGCGGATACTCCGCCTGAAATTTTTCCGGTGTCAGAATTCGCAATTTGTTTATACTCTTTTGCACAATCTCATCCTTTCTATTACAGCCTGTCCGGATATCTGCAGTTACTCTGCCTCATCCAATATTTTTTGTATGGTGTTTTTTACCAGTGTAAATGCCACCGGATTCTTTCCGCTGTTGATCACAATATCTGCCATACATCTCGTCGGCTCTACATATAAATAATGCATCGGTTTTACTGTTGTCAGATACTGCTCCACAACACCTTCCATATCACGTCCCCTCTCCTTGACATCGCGGATGATCCGACGCAGGATTCGTTCATCCGCATCTGCCTCCACATAAACCTTGATGTCCAACAAATCTCTCAGACGCTCATCTGCCAGAACAAGAATCCCTTCCAGAAGAATTACTTTTTTCGGTTCCACCCTCACAACCTGATCCGATCTTGTATGCTGTGTATAATCGTATACCGGACAATCTACTGCCTTTCCCGCTTTTAAGTCCAGCAATTGCCGAATCAGTAATTCTGTCTCCATTGCATCCGGATGATCATAATTCGTCTTCTTTCGCTCCTCTAATGGAATGTCACTTTGATCCCGATAATAATTGTCATGGTATAAGACTGCCACATCATCTTTAAATTCTTTCCTATAAATGAGCAAATTTGAAAAATTGCACAAAACTACACTGCGAATTTCATAAATGAATCAAAATCATTGCTTTCCTT
>PPYF01195920.1_pt1 | contig 18972 bp, 19 predicted proteins | sample 1559871 | NCBI WGS metagenome assembly PPYF01 (sample SAMN08240021, study PRJNA423297) | Human gut metagenome, whole genome shotgun sequencing project. | reverse complement strand
AACTGGACTAAAACCTACCGCTTTTTCGGAAGGAAAACTCACGCCACACTGGCCTATAACAACTTGACAAAACACAGCGGACGGCCCTGCGCCGCGCGGGGTCGGCGATGCAGCATCCGCCCGTCCACGGGCCCGTCCTCAGCCGTTTCGGCCGGCACGGCCGGCAGGACCCGTTCTCGTCGGACGGGAACCCACGTGTTGCGTTTGGCCTCCCCGCCGGCCGTCGAGGCGTTGCGGCCGGGCATCAGACCGATCCCGCGGATGCCGGCGCCGTTGCCGATCTCGATCTGGATGACCCGGCGTTCCCCTTCCGACAGGTGCGAACATACTTCTCCCATAGGTGCAACATCCCTTCGGACTGGTTATCCGGACAATCTCCAATCTAACGAGTGTTGCACTTTCAATTAGACAACGGGACCCGAAAAACGTCTTGTATCTGCGAGTTTTGAGAGCGGCCCCTAAGGGGCCACCCATACGATGACCACAATATGAGACATTTCGGCCTCAGGGGCCGCTCTATTACCGCATAAAATTTCAAAAGTCAAGACTGTTCTTTCAGGTTTTTTTTCTCTATATTGCATAGATGGTTTAGAAAGCGTTGATATGGAGAGGAATCCAATATGCGATGTCGTGCGGTAGCGCATCTTCGGGCGGTTGGATGTCGTTCGCTGGCCGTCGTCGCGGCGCTGTTCACGGTGATGGCCGTCATGTTCGCCCCGCAGGCGATGGCCGCCGACGGTTCCGCGGATTACGACACATGGGCCGACGTCGCCGCCGCGATGGACAAGCAGCTGCAGCAGGGGCAGAAGGAATACAAGGACGGCAACACCGCCGGTTCCACGTCCGACTTCATGGCCGCATACAACGAGATCTATGTGGCGTCCAACTTCACCCAGGTCGTGACCGACAACATCGGCTCCGACAAGCAGGCCTCCCAGCAGCAGGCGTTCCAAGACATTCAGGACCTGTCATATGTGACGGGCAACGAGGCGAAGATCGAACAGAGCGTGACCGCGCTCGTCTCCGACCTCGACAGCACCGCCAAGCAGCTCGACGCGAACACCAAGCTCGCCAATCCCCGCGGCTACGACAAGGCGCTGCAGGAGCAGATCGCCAAGGAGCGCAAGGTTCTGCAGTCCAAGCAGAAGAAGAACCCCGGCAAGGGCGACCGCAGCTGGACCGATGTGGCCAACGAGATGATGCCGATCCTCGACAAGGCCTACAAGTCGTACGCAGGCGGCGACGGCGCGAAGGGCGCTACCCTCGTCAACGACGCCTACTACCAGTACTACGAGAAGCTCGGCTTCGAGAAGAACGTGATGAACGCCATCAGCGGCGACCGTGTCTCGCAGGTCGAGTACCAGTTCAAGATGTGCCGCAAGTCGATGAACACAGGCGCCTCGCTCAAAGACACCAAGAAGCTCGTCGACGATTTGAAGGCCATGCTGGTCGAGGACGCCGGCAAGCTCGACGGCGGTGCCGCCGACAAGGAAGGCAGCTTCACCAAGTTCATCACCAGCTCGGTCGGTCAGGCGTTCCTGATTCTGATTCGTGAGGGTCTTGAGGCGCTGCTGGTGGTCGCGGCCGTGGTGGCGTACCTCGTCAAGTCCGGCAACAAGCGTTTCACCAAGTGGATCTACGTGGGCGTGCTCGCCGGTCTTGCCGGCGCAGGCGTGGTCGCGGTCATCTTCGTGCTCGCGTTCGGCGGGTCTGGCCCGATTCAGGAGATCATGGAAGGCGTGTGCGCCCTGATTGCCATGGCCATGCTGCTATGGACCAGCAATTGGATGCTCAACAAGTCCAGCGTCGAGGCATGGAACCGGTACATCAAGGAGAAGACCGAAGCCGCGGTGGCCTCCGTCTCCTCACAGGTCGATGCCGGCGAAAAGGTCGCGTCCCGTACGGTGATCTCGCTCGCCATGCTGAGCTTCCTCGCCGTGTTCCGTGAAGGCGCCGAGACGGTGATCTTCTACCAGTCGATTTACGCGATGAGCCGCGATACGCATGGCATGGTGATTGGTGCCGTCGCAGCCGCGGTGGTGCTGCTGATCATCTTCTTCGTGATTCGCTTCACGTCGGTGAAGATTCCGATCGGACCGTTCTTCCTGGTCACGTCGATCCTGATGTCGGTGCTGGTGGTCGTGTTCGCCGGCGGCGGCGTGCACTCGCTGATCGAGGGCGACGCACTCCCGGCAACGTATCTGCAAGGCGTTCCGACGAACGACTGGATCGGCTTCTACCCGTACGTCGAATGCATCATCGCCCAGGTGATTGCGGCCATCGCGGTGATCGCCCTGTTCGTGGTCGGCTTCATCAAGCAGCGCAAGGCGAAAGCCAAGGCTGCCGTGACGGCCGGTGCCGCGAACGGATCCGCCGAGGCCGTCACCGACGGCTCCGCAGCCAAGGCGCCGGCCTTCGACGCCGACTCCGCCGCTCACGCCAAGAGTGGCGAATAACCAACACTTGCCCCGAACAATCAACCCAACAATCTGTGAATACCATTCACTACACAACAAAGGAAATAGAGAAATGATGAAGAACAAGAAGATCGCCGCCCTGCTCGGCGTGCTGCTGGCCGGTTCCATGGCCTTCTCGCTGTCCGCGTGCGGTTCCACCAACAATGCTTCCGACAACAAGTCTTCGGGCAGCTCCTCTCAGTCCAGCGACAAGAAGGACAACTCCAGCTCCGGCGCAGGCTTTGAAGAGGTCCCGGTCGGCCCGTCCGGCACCGCCGAGGAGCAGGACAAGGACGCCGGCCCGCTGACCGTCGGCGCCGTGTACTTCCAGCCGATTGACATGGAGCCCGCCTCCATGGGCCTGAAGGCCGCTGATTCAAGCTTCCACCTCGAAGCCGACATCCACGCCAACCAGAAGGGTACCGAGCTGGGCTACGGCAAGGGCGACTTCGTCCCCGAGCTGACCGTGAACTACACGATCATCGACAAGTCCACCGGCAAGGAAGTCGAAGGCGGCAAGGCCACCTCCGGTACCTTCATGCAGATGAACGCCTCCGACGGCCCGCACTACGGCGCCAACGTCAAGCTCGACAAGGCCGGCACCTACCAGCTGAAGCTGTCGATCGAATCCCCGGCCAAGAAGGGCTGGATGCTGCACGTCGATCCCGAGACCGGCGTCAAGGGTCGCTTCTGGACCGAGCCGATCGAGGTCACCTTCGACAACTGGGAATACACCCCGCGTCAGTGGTGATTGACATTGCCTGAGTGAAATGCTCCTCTCTGCCCGAGAGGAGCTTTCGCTGTTTTTATGACGGAATGAACGGAACATAATAGACGGAACAAGGAAAGGGTGCGAATGCTCGAACAGTTCGTAGCGGTGATGCCGGGCACGCTGGGGCCCGCGTTGCTGGTCATGTGCATGAGTGTGATGCTGACCGTCGGCGAGGGGCGTGACAAGCCGATCAGCTCCCGATGGCGTCTGTGGGGAATCCTCATCGGATTGGTGGCGGCGATCGTGTTCGCCGGACTGCGTGCATCCGCGGTGATTAACCAGCGTACATTCATCAACTACCCGGTGCTGTGGTGCTGCGTGGTAATCGACCTCCTGCTGATCGTGTTGGTGTTCGTGAACCGACTGATCACCCGCAATTGGCGTCGGCACGCCGCGGTGATGCATCTCGCCAATCTGGTGGCGGCGTTGGGCGTCGCGCTCACCGTGTTCTATGCGCTGCCGGACGTGATCCTGCAGCTGACCATCTGGGTCGAGCCGGGAGACCCGATCTTCACGTCCGATATGCTGCTGCGTGCGCTCGGCTTTGTGCTGGGCATCATCGCGTCCGCGGTCATCGCCGCGATCTTCCGCACGATGCGTTCGACGGCGGTCCGTCCGGCGTTCCTGTCCGCGGTGCTGGTGGTGCTGGTGATCCAGCTGATGCAGCATCTGACCGGCCTGCTGCAGATCATGCAGGCCCGCACGCTGCGGTTCCCGCACATCGCGTTCGTGATGCTCGCCTGGCTGATCAACAACAAGTCCGGTTTGATTATGGCCCAAGCGTTCATATTCCTGATTCCCGCCGTCGCCTCGGTGGTGGCCGGCTTGCGTATGCCGGTTTCTGCGAAGCGACTCGCGGCCGACGTCAATGCGGCCACGGTGCGCAAGCACAAGGCGTTCCGGCGCCGTGCGATCGCCGCCGCCGCATGGAGCGTGGTGGCGATGATCGGCGTTACCGCGACGCTGACCTTGGGCGTGGCCGCAATCAACCAGCAGCCGACTCTCTCGCCGCCGGAAGCGTATTCGCTCAAGGACGGCGTGGCCACGATCCCGTTCAGCCAGGTCGAGGACGGCCATTTGCACCGCTTCGAATACAAGGCCAAGGACGGCACCGTGATGCGCTTCATCATCATCAAGAAGAACGGCGGCGCGTACGGCATCGGCCTCGACGCCTGCGAGAACTGCGGCGACGCCGGATACTACGAGAAGGACGGAAAGATCATCTGCAAGAAGTGTGAGGTGGCCATCAACCTGGCGACCATCGGCTTCAAGGGCGGGTGCAACCCGATCCCGTTCCCGTACAAGACCGGTAGCGGCAAGATCACCATTCAGACCGCCGACCTGGACGCGCTGAGCGCCCACTTCCAGTAAGGCAGGAAGGGGTTTAGACCATGTTCTTTCTGAGAATGATCAGGCGCTCGTTCACCCGCCAGTTACGCAGGCGCCTGCTGATCGCGCTGACCGTGTGCCTGTCGGCCACGGTGTCGGTGTCGATGCTGGGCGTCGTGTTCGACGTGGGCGACAAGCTCAACGCCGAGCTGAGCACGTATGGCTCGAACATCACCGTGCAGCCGAAGTCCGATGCGGTGGTGTCCGACCTGTACAACATGGAGGGCGGCCCGCAGTCCGACGCGGACCCGACCTCGTTCCTGAAGGAGTCCGACGCGGCGAAGATCAAGACGATTTTCTGGGCGTTCAACATCACGAATTTCGCGCCGCAACTCAACGTCCACGCGCAGGTGAACGGCACGGCGGCGGCGGTAGTCGGCACGTGGTTCAACAAGACGCTGAAGCTCGCGTCGGGTGAGACCACCGTCGTGGGCATCGATGGCATGCGCTCATGGTGGAAGCTCGACGGCAGCTGGCCGAAGGATGACACCGATCAGGGTGTGATCGGCACGACGCTCGCGCAGCAGCTCGGCGTGGGACGCGGCGATACGGTCACCTTGCGCAAGACCACGGCGGCCGGGAACACGCACGAGCAGAAGATTCGCATCACCGGCGTCTACGATTCCGGCGACGACGACAACAGTGCCATCTACATCTCCTCATCGGTGGCACAGGTGCTGTCGGACCTGCCGGACTCCGTCGACAAGATCGAGGTGAAGGCGCTGACAACGCCGGAGAACGATCTGGCGCGCAAGGCGGCCCAGAACCCCGCCGCGCTCAGCCAAGACGAGTGGGAGACCTGGTATTGCACGGCATACCCCAGCTCAATCGCCTATCAGATCGAGGAGGTCATTCCCGGCGCGGTCGCCAAGCAGGTGCGGCAGGTCGCCGCGCTGCAGGGCAACGTGCTGCAGAAGACCCAGGCCGTGATGATCCTGATGACGGTGCTGAGCCTGCTCGCCGCGGCCGTGGCAGTGGCCAACTTGATGGTCGCCTCGATCGGCGAGCGGTCGAGCGAACTGGCCCTGCTCAAGGCGATCGGTGCGACCGATGGCGCGGTGTCGCGCCTGATGATGGCGGAGACCGCGGCGATCTCGCTTCTGGGAGCCATCGTCGGCGCCGCTTTGGGCTCGGGCGTGGCGCAGATCATCGGGCAGGTGGTGTTCGGTTCGGGCATCACCATGCGCCCGATGGTGTTCGTGCTGGTGTTCGTGCTGCTGGCGCTGACCGTGCTGCTGGCATCGGCGTCGTCGATTCGCTCGATTCTGAGCCTCAAGCCGGCGGAGGTGCTGCATGGACGCTGATCGTAAGACGATGATGAAGGAGGCGTGCTGAGATGACCAATACCGGTATGTTCTTCAGGATGCTGTTGAGTGCGGTGTTCCGCAGGCGGTCTCGCGCGGTCATGGCCGTGGTGGCGTCGCTGGTCGGCGCCGCTACGCTGTCCTGTCTGGCGATGATCTGCATCGCCGTGCCGCAGCAGATGAATCAGGAGATGCGAGCCTATGGCGCCAACCTGATCGTGACGCCGCTCGCCGATTCGGAGAACGGCAAGTCCGGCATCGATGACGCGATGGTCGAGCACACCACGGAGATGGTGAGTGCCAAGGGCTCGGAAAAGCACGCCACGTACCGTTACGAGAACGTGCGCGTCAACGCGGCCCCGTACGTGATGGCCGGCATCAACCCCGCGCAGGTCAGGAACCTCAACCATCATTGGGTCGTCGACGGCTCCTGGCCGTCCGCGGGCAAGGTGCTGGTCGGCCGGGACGTCGCCGATGCGATGGGCTTGAAGGTCGGCGGCAGCATCACCATCGGCTACCGCGCATCAGACAACGCCGCGTCCTCGGGACAGGCGAGCCAGCCCGGTACTGACGGCACCGATGGCACGGCGCAGTCCGGCACTGACGGCACGTCAGACGGCCAGACCTCGTCCGGCTCCACCGGCGCCCAGCAGACCCAGAACGGCCACGTCTCCAGCGACATCATGGACACGTCCGGCACCGAGTTCCGTGTGGCCGGCATCGTTGACACCGGCGGCAGCGAGGATTCGATCATCTACGCGCTGGCCGGCGACGTGGACAAGCTCACCGGCTCCACGCGCGGCGTGGACGTCATCGAATACTCGTCGGGCGCCTCGGACCTCACCGCGCTGGTCAACAGCATCAACGATATGACGTCGATGCATGTCAAGGCGCAGCAGGTCACCAAGATCACCGCTTCCGACACGCGCGTCATCACGATGCTGCAGACGCTGTTCTGGATCGTGTCACTGGTTGTGCTGGTGTTCACGCTGGTCGGCGTCGGCACCACGATCAGCTCCATCGTTTCGCAGCGGCGCAACGAGATCGGTCTGCGCAAGGCGCTCGGCGCGAGCTCGCATGCCATCGGCGTCGAGTTCTATGTGGAATCGGCGGTGTATGGCCTGCTCGGCGGCCTGCTTGGCACGGCGACAGGCTATGGCATGGCCCGCTGGCTGTGCGCCACCGTGTTTGAGCGTTCCATCGGTTTCAACTGGTGGCTCGCCGTCGTGTCGGTGGTGTTCAGCGCGCTGGTCGCCGTCGTCGCATCCATCCCCCCGGTGCATCGCGCCACGCGCATCGACCCCGCGGTCGTGCTGCGCGAGGAATAGTTGGAATAGTTAAGGAATAATCATGGATATGCTGCTTGAACTCGATCATATTTCCAAGATCTACGGCGACCTGCATGCGGTCGATGATCTGAGCCTGACCGTTCCGCAGGGCGAATGGCTGGCCATCGTCGGCTCGTCGGGTTCCGGCAAGACGACGCTGATGAACATGATCGGCTGCATGGACACGCCGAGCAAGGGCTCCGTTTCGCTGGAGGGCCGCAAGCTGGAGGATCTGAACGCCGGCCAGCTCGCCGACGTGCGCAAGAACCTGATCGGCCTGGTGTTCCAGAAGTTCTATCTGGTGCCGCACCTGACGGCCGTCGAGAACGTGATGGTCGCGCAGTACTACCATTCGGTCGTCGACGAGAAGCAGGCCCTTGAGGCGTTGAAGAAGGTCGGTCTGAAGGACCGCGCCCACCATCTGCCGAGCCAGCTGTCCGGCGGCGAGCAGCAGCGCGTGTGCGTCGCGCGTGCGCTGATCAACAACCCGAAGCTGATTCTCGCCGATGAGCCCACCGGCAACCTGGACGAGAAGAACGAGAAGATCGTCCTCGACCTGTTCCGCCAGCTGCATGACCAGGGCACCACGGTCATCGTGGTCACCCATGACGCTCTCGTGGCGAGTTGCGCCCAGCGTGAAATCATGCTCAACCACGGCGTGCTCGTGGGCGAGAAGTGGAATGATAAAAATGCACATGATGCGTACGTAGCGGCCGGTGGCAAGCCTGCGTCCACCGGTTCTGACGCCGAAGGTGCGCAGCATGGCGATTCTTCCATTGATTTCATTGATCCTACCAAGGCGGCGAAGACAGGTGGTGACCATGAGTGACGGCAGCGCTCTGCAGCATGACGGGCTTGCGGACGGCGGTTCCCCGTCGAAATCCCGCACGCTGAAGAGCGTGACGGTGGCGGCCGCGGGACTGATCGCGGCGACCACGTTGCTGGCCGGTTGCGGCGAGCCCAAGGCCGCGCCGATGAACGACGAGTATGCCGGCAATTCCGGCGAGACCGAGAAGTCGCAGGAGAGCGAGTCCCAGTCATCGAGCGGCTCCGACAGCTCCTCCAAGCGCAAGTCCACGACCTCCGACAAGAAGGACACCGGCAACTACAAGGACGGCACCTATTCGATCAACGGCCAGTACGGGCCGGTCGGAGAGGATTCCATCGACGTGCACCTGACCATCGCCGACCAGAAGGTCGAGAAGGTCGAGATCGTGGGGCATCCGTTCACGACGATCTCCAAGAACCACCAGAATGACTTCGCCGAGGCAATCAATGGCGTGGTCGATGGCAAGCCGCTCAAGGACCTGAAGGTCGACAAGGTGGCCGGAGCCAGCTGGACGTCGGACGCCTTCAACAAGGCGTTGGAGGTCGCGCGGCAGGAGGCCTCGATTCAATAATCGCATGTCGGTTCGTATGGCGCTTGGGTGGCATGGCATGTCGCCCAAGCGCCATTGTCGTATAAGGGGTGCCGAGGCGCACGATATTACGATTATCATGTACGATTGTACATGTTGTTATTCGAATAACCGTGTGTTGTGCGATAAAATCATGATGTCATGGGATGCGGTGTCTCTGGCGGTGATGGGGGCCGCTGCATCGGGCGGAATCAGACGGTAGGAGGAATGATGGCTCAGGATTACCGCGAATTGGCCACGACTCTCAGAGGCCGTATCGATGCCGGTGAGTTTCGGCAGACCGGGAAGCTGCCCACCGAGGACCAGCTGATTGAGGAGTACCAGACCACGAGGTACCGCGTGCGCAATGCCATCGCGGTGCTCGCCGAGGCAGGCGACGTGTTCCCGGTGCGGGGCAGCGGCGTGTTCGTGCGCGAGGACCGTGAGGGCGATTACCTGTCGATCGGCACCACGCGCGGCATTTCCGCGGAGTACCCGCATCGCAAGGTGACGTCCGTGGTGCAGGAGTTGTCGCTGCTGCAGGCCGACTCCGTGCTGGCCAAGCGCATGCACTGCGCCGAGGGTGATCAGGTGTGGCGTGTCGTGCGTCTGCGGCAGGTCGACGGCAATCCGCTGGCATATGAGACGGCGTGGTATCTCAAGGAATTCGTGCCGTTCATCAATGAGCAGATCGCCGAGGGGTCGCTGTTCGGGTACGCGCGCAACGACCTCGGTCTGAATTTCGGCTTCGTCGACAAGGTGCTGTACGCGGGCAAGCTGGAGGCGGACGCGGCCCGGGTGCTTGGTCTGAACGAGGGTGATCCCGCGCTGTACCTGGAGGATGACTCGTTCCTGACCAACGGCCGTCTGTTCAACTCCTCGTTCATCGCATACCATTACGTCAACGCGAGGTTCTTCACGATGACCTCGATGCGCTGACGCGCGGCAGCCGGCTCCGCTCGTAAGGCCGCATGGCCGCCACGACCATCGACGAAAGGCGGACGACGATGTCCAAGATCATCCTGTTTGACGTGGACGGCACACTGGTCGACTATGACAACAACCTGCCGGACTCGGCCGTGAGGGCCATCCGCGCGGCCTTGAATTCTATCTGGAAAGCAACAACGGCCTGTTCGCCAGCGAGGGCTTCGAGGAGGGCGCGCTCGACGCCATCCGCGAGTATTCCGCCCGCAAGGGCAAGGAGAACGTCAATCGCCTGACCGTGCGCGAGGCGTTCCCCGACATGATCTTCGACGGTGAACTGTACCGGGACGACGTGAACAAGATCAGCTACGTGCTCGGCTCGTACCAGGACTTCCTCGACACCCGCGGGCGTTTCCCCGACCTCGAATCGGGCACGTGGGGCGGTAGGGGAGCGACGGCGCTGTTCGGCGATCTCGGAGTCAAGGGCATCACCAAGGCCCATGCGATTGACCGGCTGTTCGCGCATCTCGGCGCGAATCGGCAGGACACCGTCGCGTTCGGCGACGCGGCCGTCGACATCCCGATGCTGGAGTACTGCGCGGTCGGCGTGGCGATGGGCAACGGGTCGGAGGACATCAAGGCGATGGCCGGCATCGTCGCCGGCGATGTGGAGGAGGACGGGCTCGCCCGCGCTTTCGAACGGCTCGGCCTGATGTGAGCCGTCGAAGTAAAAACGATTAATTTATTCGAATAAATTTTGACCACCGGCGTGTCGCAATCTTGACCAGTGAGCGCTGACAATGGCTGAATTATGCCGATAATCGGTGTAATAACAGCGATGTGACCATATTTGACAGGATTTCCATAATCCGTATACTAAAAGCACAAGTTATTCGAACAACAAAAAGTATATCGAATAACTGAAGGCTGAAAAGCCGTGCTGGAAGTACAACAGAAGATGCGGACTACGAAGTCCGCAGATGTCCAAGGAAGGACTCCTGTGATGAAGGAAAGGTTCACCAACGTCGCGCAAAAGACGCTTGACGTGTTCGTGAAATTCGCGAGCACCAAAGCCATCACCGCGCTCAAGGACGGCTTCGTGCTGTCCATGCCGATCACGCTCGTCGGCTCGATCTTCCTGCTGATCGCAAACCTGCCGATCACCGGCTACACCGATTTCATGGCCCGGATCTTCGGCAGCGATTGGAATCTGGGTCTCAACCAGATCAACAACTCCACGTTCAACGTGCTCGCGATGGTCATCGCCGTCGGCATCGGCTACTCCTACGCCCGCAACGAGAAGATGGACGGCATCTCCTGCGGCATCCTGACGCTGGTCTCGTTCCTCATCGTCTCGCCCTCCACGCTGACGGTCACCAGCGACACCATCAAGGCGCTGGGCGGCGACACCGCCACCATCTCCAACGTCCTGCCGAACACGTGGATGGGCGGCAACGGCATCATCTCCGCCATCATCATGGGCCTGATCGGCTCGTGGGTCTACACCACCTGCATCAAGAAGAACCTGCGCATCAAGATGCCCGACGCCGTGCCCGAAGGCGTATCGAACGCCTTCTCCGCGATGATCCCCGGCTTCTTCATCATGTGCTACTCCGCGATCATCTACCAGGTGTGCCAGGTCTTCGGCGGCGTTTCGCTGGCCGAGCTCATCTTCAAGATCATCCAGACCCCGATGCAGGGCCTGACCGACAACTGGGCCGGTGCCATCATCATCGTGCTGCTCATGTCGCTGCTGTTCTGGTGCGGTCTGCACGGTCCGAACATCGTCTCCGGCATCATCTACCCGGTGCTCACCGCCAACTCGCTGGTCAACCAGAACCTCATGGACCAGGGCATCAAGGCCACGCAGGCCAACGGCGGCCACTATCTGGTGCCGCAGCTTATCGACTGCTTCTGCAAGTTCGGCGGCGTCGGCCTGACCCTCGGCTTCATCGTCGCGGCGCTGCTGGTCGCCAAGTCCGCCCAGGTGCGCGAGCTGTCCAAGCTGTCGCTCGTCCCCGGCATCTTCAACGTGAACGAGCCCATGATCTTCGGCCTGCCGATCGTCTACAACCCGATCATGCTCATCCCGTTCATTTGCGCCCCGCTGGTCGCCGTGATCCTCACCTACGGTGCCATGGTCATCGGCTTCCTGCCCGCCTTCGGCGCCATGCAGGTGCCGTGGACCACGCCGCCGATCATCTCCGGCTTCCTGCTCGGCGGATGGCAGGGTGTGGTGATCCAGGTGCTGATCTTCGCGGCCTCCATCGCCATCTGGTTCCCGTTCGTCAAGATGCAGGACAAGATCTGCCTCAAGCAGGAGCAGGACGCCGCGGCCGAGTAACCGTCAGGCCGCCGGCCGGCCACTGCGGCCGGCGACCGGTCCGCACGACACAACTTCAACCCAACCCCCTCAACAAGCCAACAAGTCAACAGCGCGGCCGCAAGGCCGCACCCCACGAAAGGAAACCATCATGCATATCGTCCTTTGCTGCAACCAGGGAATGTCCACCTCCATGCTCGTCAAGAAGATGCGCGAAGCCGCCGTCAAGAACGGTGTCGACGTGCAGATCGACGCCTACCCGATCTCCGAGATCGAGGAGAAGGCGCCCGACGCGGCCGTCATCCTGCTCGGACCGCAGGTTCGCTTCGAACTGAACCGTGTCAAGGGCCTGTTCCCGAACATCCCGGTCGAATCCATCAACCCGCAGGACTACGGCCTGGTGCGCGGCGAGAACGTGCTCAACCACGCGATCGAGCTCGCCGGCAAGTGATCTCCCTCTCCCGGCGTCGCCCGATACGACGGTGCCGGGCATTCCCTCCCTCATTCCCCACCACCCAACCCCACGAATGACCGTCCGCCGCGAGCCGGTGACCGGCGCGGCGAACACCGACGAAAGGACAGTCCAATGGCGGACGCACCCGAAACCCTTGACATGGAAGTGCTGTGCATGCAGATGATCGTCGCTGCCGGCTCCGCGAAATCCGATTACATGGAAGCGCTGCAGGCCGTCAAGTCCGGCGACTATGAGACCGCCGCCGCGAAGATGAAGTCCGGCGACGAACAGTACGCGGTCGGCCACGAACAGCACGCGAAGCTGGTGCAGCAGGAGGCGGCCGGCGACCCGGTCACGATGTCGCTGCTGCTCACCCACGTCGAAGACCAGATGATGTCGACCGAGACTGTGAAGCTCATGGTCACCGAGCTCATCGACCTGTATCGAAAGCTCAACGGCTGAGGGCCTTCGGCGCACGACGCGCATATCACGTACGGCAAACACAAGTAAAGGAACAAGCATCATGGGATTTCCCGAGAATTTCCTCTGGGGCGGCGCGGTCGCCGCACATCAGCTTGAAGGCGCATGGGACGTGGACGGCCGCGGCCCGAGCATCTGCGACGTACTCACCGGCGGGGCGGCCGGCGTGGCCCGCAAGATCACCGACGGCGTGATCGACGGGCTCAACTACCCGAACCACCGCGGCATCGACTATTATCACACCTTCCGCGAGGACGATGCGCTGTTCCGGGAAATGGGCTTCAAGTGCTTCCGCACATCCATCTCCTGGTCCCGCATTTTTCCGAACGGCGACGAAGAGGAGCCGAACGAGGCCGGACTCAAGTTCTACGAAGAGCTGTTCTCCGACTACCGCGCCAAGGGCATGGAGCCGGTCGTCACCCTCTCCCACTTCGAAATGCCCCTGCACCTGGCCAAGATGGGCGGCTTCACCAACCGCAAGGTCGTCGACTGCTTCGTGCGCTTCGCCACCACGGTGATGGAGCGCTACAAGGACCTGGTGACCTACTGGCTGACCTTCAACGAGGTCGACAACCAGATGAACATGCACACGCCGATCTTCCCGTACACGAACTCCGGCATCATCCCCAACCCGGACGACACCCCGCACGAGGTGGAGCAGAAGGTCTGGCAGGCGATTCACAACGAGTTCGTCGCCGCGGCCATCGCGGTCAAGCGAGGACGCGAGATCAACCCGGACTTCCAGATCGGCTGCATGCTCTCCTTCGTGCCGATCTATCCGGAGACCTGCCGCCCGGACGACGTCATGCTCGCCCAGGAGCAGATGCGCAAGCGCTACCTGTTCGGCGACGTGTACGTGCACGGCGAGTATCCGCGCTACCTGCTCAAGTGGTGGGAGCGTGACGGCATCGACATCGCAATGGAGCCGGGCGACCTCGACGCCATCAAGGACGGCATCGTCGACTACATCTCCCTGAGCTACTACATGTCCGTAGCCGTCAGCTCGCAGGGCTCCACGCTCGACGCGATGGAGCACGGCCTCGACGGGCTGGTGCCCAACCCGTACATCAAGGCCACCGACTGGGGCTGGCAGATCGATCCGGTCGGCCTGCGCTACTCGCTGTGCGAGATGTACGAGCGCTGGAACAAGCCGCTGTTCATCGTCGAGAACGGCGTGGGCATGTACGAGACGCCCGACGAGAACGGCTACATCGCCGACGACTCGCGCATCGAATACCTCAAGAGCCACATCGCCGAGGTCAAGAAGGCCATCGACCTGGACGGCGTGCCCGTCATGGGCTACACGGTCTGGGGCTGCATCGACGTGGTGAGCTTCACCACCGGCGAGATGAAGAAGCGCTACGGCCTGATCTACGTGGACGGCGACGATGAAGGCCACGGCTCGTACAAGCGCAGCCGCAAGAAGTCCTTCGGCTGGTACCAGCACGTCATCGCCACCAACGGCGAGGAGCTGTAAACCCGAATCCCGCCGCGCGCGAGCAGGCGCGGCGGGATGGCGTTACGCTCGGCGACCTGGTGCCTGGCAGCAAGGGCGAGGGACTGCGTTTCGCTGCGGCCACCATGGGCGTGCCGCTCGCCGACACGGTGGCGATCGGCGACAGCGACAATGATCTGACCATGATCGAGGTGGCCGGCATCGGCATCGCGATGGGCAACGGGGAGCAGTGCGCCAAAGACGCCGCCGATTGGGTCGCCGATGCGGTGGACACGAGCGGCCTCGCGCACGCCTTCGAGCGGCTGGGCGTGGTGTAGCAGCCCCAGCCCGCGCACGGCACGGCTTTCCGGCAAGGAGCGTAATCCATCTGACTGTATTACGATGGAACATGATTCGTACACCGACGTCGGAGGTATCGCCGTTATGACATCCAAGCAGAACAACTATCTGCGCGAGCGTGAAAAAGCCAATGCGCGCTCGCCATTCTCCAAACGAACGCCGGAACGTGTGATCATGTGCGCCGGTGCCGTGTATTCGGTCGGCATGGCCATCTTCTTCGCGCTGTCGTACTTCGGCGTGATTTCCAGTACGTCCGAGGCCGCCCGGACGTCGGCTCAGGCTGTGACCGCGCTGAGCCGCAACAGCAGCAACACGGCGCTCATCATCCTGTACGCCATCGTGACGGCGGGAGTCGCCGCGGTGACCATATATATGGCCGTGAAGCACATGCAGCCCGGTCCGCGGTTCAAATGGACGGTCGGCTGGATGATCTTCGTGATGGTCTTCTCACTGTTCACCGCTGACATGGTGGGGCTGATCGCGTTCGGCGTGGCCTTCGGCATGTACATGACACGCGATTGGCAGCTGCTGCGTGCCGTCAACGCCGCGAACGCCGGCAAACGCTCGTCGAAGCGCTGACGCATGACCTCTGACACGACCAGTCAGCGTCGCGACGGGCAGGAGCTCGCCGCGGACGTCGACGCACTCGCCAACCAGGCGGTACTCGCCGACGTCGAACAAGAAGCGAAAAGCCGCTCCGGCAAGGATGCCGCGGACAGGCGGCTGCCGCTGATCGCCCGCATCTACGGCGTGCTCGTGCTGCTGCAGGGCGTCATCACTCTCCCCGTCATTGTGCTGATGGCGGGATATTCGGTGCATGAGATTCTCGACGGCCGTGTGACCGTCGACGTGCTGAACCTGACATTCATCCTCACATGCGCCCAGACGGTGGTCTCCAGCGCCAACGCGGCATGCCTGACCGTGCTGGGCGTGCTGCTGATCCGCAACCGACGGCGGTATTCCGCCTGGTGGTCGTATATCGTCATGATGGTGACGTTCGCCGAGGGACTGCTGTCGCTCGCATTGGACGGGTTGGGCGCGAATCTGCTCGTGCCGTCCATCCAGATGACCATACTGGTCGCGCTCGCCATAACCCTTGACCCGACTCTGCTGGAGGAACGGCGGCTGCAGCGCGCGCTCAAGCGCATGGATGAGCGCGACGAATACGAGGCGGCGCTCGCCAAGGGCATGGTCGGCCGCGACATGAGCGGCAAGGGCTATATCTCGCTGGATTTCTTCAACCTGTTCTGGATTTTCGTCATCGGCTGCATGATCGGGCTGGTGGTCGAGACGATATATCACTGGTATTACTACGGCGAATATCAGGATCGCGCTGGCATGCTGTGGGGGCCGTTCTCGCCGATCTACGGGTTCGGCGCCGGATTCATGACGATTCTGCTCAACCGGCTGTGGCGTTCGAACTGGGTGCTGATCTTCTTCTCCAGCGCTCTGATCGGCGGCGTGTTCGAGTACTGCTCCAGCTGGTTCATGGAGGTCGCGTTCGGTATCAAGGCCTGGGATTACACGGGCGAATGGCTGTCGATAGGCGGGCGCACCTCCGGCAAGTACATGGTGTTCTGGGGGATTATGGGGCTTGCCTGGATCAAGTTCGTGCTGCCGTACCTGCTGAAGTTCATCAACCTGATTCCGTGGAAGGTACGGTATTCGCTGACCGCCGTGGTGTTCGTGCTGCTGTTCATCGACGGCATGATGACATTGATGGCGTTCGACTGCTAGTACGGGCGCATGGCGGGGCATGCGCTGGATTCGCCGATCACGCAGTTCTTCGCCGACCATTTCGGCAACGATTTCATGGCGAACCGGTTCCAGACCATGTCCATCGACCCGTCCAGGGCAGGGCGCATGTAGGTCGTGGGCCGTGCGCGGGCGGAGTGCAAGACCGCCCGAAGTCCTACACTGGTGCACCGGAAGCGCCTGGAGAAGGCGCGGGAAGGGTGGCAATGTCCAGCAAACTGGTGTTTCTCGATATCGATGGCACATTGGCCGACGAACGGCATGAAGTGCCGATCTCCGCGCAGGAGGCATGCAAGGCGGCCCGGTCGCGCGGCCACAAGCTGTTCATCTGCACCGGACGCTCGATGCCGAAGATCGAACGCGGCATTCTCGATCTCGGATTCGACGGCGTGATCTCGGTGGCCGGAGCGTAGGCGGACGTCAACGGGCGGGTGCTGTTCCGGCATGACATCGCGCCCGAAGCGATCGACGCCGCAACCGCGTATTTCGAACGGCACGGCATCGAGAACTACCAGTGGCAGGGCGCGGACGGCATGTACATCTCGTGCGGGTATGCGCGGCATCTTGAATCCAAGGGGTCGGCCGTGTGGAAGAACGGTCAGTTCGCGCGGTACTGGCATCTGATCGACGACATCGCGGTGCCGGACGGTTCCACGCTGGGGCATGTCATCCATGCGAGCAAGGGATCGTATTTCTCCGGAGCGGATCCCGATGTGAGTTTTGATGACGTATCGCGTGATTTGGGGGAGTGGTTCACGCTGGTTCACGGCTCGTACGATGATATTTCGCCCAACAACGGCGAGTTGCTCATCAATGGCGTCGACAAGGGCACGGCCCTGTGCGATGTGGCGAAGGACCTCGGCTACAGCATCGCCGACACAATCGCGATTGGCGACAGCGACAACGACACCGCGATGCTCAAGGCCGCGGGCACGTCCGTGGCGATGGGCAACGCCACTCACGGCATCGAGTGTTTCTGCGACATGACCACCACCGACATCCACGACGACGGTATCGCCAACGCCTTCGTCACCCTAGGCCTGATCTGATTCAGCGCGTCGTGGGGCGACTGCTGTCTTGCCTCCGCTGGCGGGCTGAGCCGTTAAGCAAACAGCGGAGCTGTTTGTAGGCGAAGTCGAGCTGACAGGCGAGTAGCAGAATGGTCGTGCGTAGCACGTCCGTAGTTGCAGGGCCCGGAGGGCTGCCGCGTAGCGACTGGGGGTGGTCGTCAGTCAGCGCGCGCAAGATGCCGCCTGCGCGCAACGCCGTACTGGACATTGTCCGGTGTTCGCGTGTATCTTGGTAATGTTGCCCCTTTAGCTCAACGGTTAGAGCAGCGTCCTTTTAAGTCGTGGGTTGTGGGTTCGAATCCCACAGGGGGCACGGTTAAGTCCTTGGAAATCGGCGTTTCCGGGGACTTTTTGCTTGCCGTTGACTTTCGACCCTGGTAGGGGTCTGATGGGAGGTGCTTCCTTCTGTCGATTCATTGCTCGTGTTGAAATCCAACATTCGGATATTATGAAAATTGCCAATACCCGCCTGAAGCCGTGACTGCTGCTCTTACATGTGGCGGGTCTTTTCATCTGCGATATCAGAGGGGAGTGTGGCGATGGCGTCCATTACCGTACATCCAGCCACGCTCCGGTGGCTGTAGCACATAGAGATGGTCTTGCCGAGCTTCCTCAATGGCTAAATGCGGATGCTCCGTTGGACTTGTCTTTTACCAAGCTATCCACGATTGGTTCTGCGTTGCAGATGCCGTTTGGTGCGTTCCGTGGTTCCTGAAGCTCGTGAAGACGAGCTGATTAGATATCGGACGATTAACAATCAGGGAGTCGAAGTGAGCCGGAATCTTCGAGATACGATTGTTACTATGCGCAATCGTCAGGATTGGGCGCGTGATGAGATGATTGCTCAAGGGTTCGGGGAGAATCTGCTGGTGGGCAGTGTGCCGTCTCACGCAACCGCAGATGAACTGGCTTCGCATATCCGTGGAGGACTGTCTTTGGCGGCCGGCTGGTGTCGGCATAAAAGCAATGCCGAACGGTTCCGCTTCCTGCGTGGCAAGTCTTCTGATGCGGGTCTTATGGTGATGGTCGATTCTCGGGTAGGCTCATCCAGCGCACGCCGTTTGGACGTGCGTGAGTTTCGTGCATTCGTGCTGTTGGATGACGTGGCTCCATTGATTTTCATCAACCGCAATGATTCCTCCATAGACGGCGGCAGCGGTGTCGAACGCAAAATCAATCAGGCAGTTATTCTGACAATTGTGGACGATGAGGCGGCATTCCGCGCGTATTGGAAGAAAACGATCGCAGACGGTGCTCGCGTGCAGGATGTAGCGGATGATTGTGCGAGAAGGCGGCCTTGAACGTCTGCCTGAACTTCTTCATGGTCTGCGCGGGGCTTCCGAACTGCTTGCGTAGCTGCTCCCAAGTCACCGGCGAGGGATGACGCAGGTATGGCATCCTCCCGTTAAGCCATAAGCAGATGTCCAGGGAGAGAGGGGATCCGATCTGGATTGGCTACAATGTATTAGACAGTCCGATGAGGGACGAATGACATGAGATTGGAGGCCGACGATGGCCGGCCCGA
>PPYF01425136.1_pt1 | contig 18978 bp, 17 predicted proteins | sample 1559871 | NCBI WGS metagenome assembly PPYF01 (sample SAMN08240021, study PRJNA423297) | Human gut metagenome, whole genome shotgun sequencing project. | reverse complement strand
ACGCACACTTCGGAGAATTTCTTCGCGATGGCTTTGTAGATTTCCCAGTCGCTTTTCGCTTCCCAGGCCGGATCGACCGCCGCAGATAGCGGGTGAATAAACGGATGCATATCCGAAGTATTCATGTCGTCTTTTTCGTACCAGGTCGCCGTCGGCAAAATGATGTCGGAATAGAGACAGGTGCTCGACAGACGGAAGTCCAGCGTCACCACCAGATCCAGCTTGCCTTCCAGACCGTTGTCCTGCCAGTCCACTTCTTCCGGCTTCACGCCGCCCTGCTGCCCCAGGTCTTTGCCCTGGATACCGTGCTCCGTCCCCAGCAGGTACTTGAGCATAAACTCATGACCTTTACCGGAAGAACCGAGCAGGTTAGAACGCCAGATGAACAGATTACGCGGGTGGTTTTTACCGTTTTCCGGCTGTTCCGCAGCGAAACGGATAGAACCCTCTTTCAGGGATTTCACCGTATAGTCCACCGGATTCATCCCGGCTTTTTCTGCTTCGCGAGCGATAGTCAGCGGGTTAGTGCCTAACTGCGGCGCAGACGGCAGCCAGCCCATGCGTTCTGCACGGACGTTAAAGTCGATCAAGTGTCCGGTATAGCGAGATTTATCCGCCATCGGCGACAGCAGTTCTTCCGCAGTCACGGTTTCATAACGCCACTGGCTGGAGTGGTTATAGAAATAAGAGGTACTGTTCATGTGACGCGCCGGACGCTGCCAGTCGAGGGCAAACGCCAGCGGCTGCCAGCCGGTTTGCGGACGCAGTTTTTCCTGACCTACATAGTGCGCCCAGCCGCCCCCGCTCTGACCGACACAACCGCAGAAAATCAGCATGTTGATCAGACCACGATAGTTCATGTCCAGGTGATACCAGTGGTTCAGCCCAGCGCCGACGATAATCATCGAACGACCGTGCGTTTTATCAGCGTTATCGGCAAATTCACGGGCGATGCGAATAATCTGGCTACGAGAAACGCCGGTAATCTGCTCTGCCCAGGCAGGGGTGTAAGCTTTCACATCGTCATAGCTGGTTGCACAGTTAACGTCGTTCAGGCCACGTTCCAGACCGTAGTTTGCCAGCGTCAGATCATAAACGGTGGTCACCAGGGCGGTGCTGCCATCAGCCAGTTGCAGGCGTTTCACCGGCAGCTTATGCAGCAGCACGTTTTCCAGTTCCACTTTGTTGAAGTGTTCCGTGCCATCGCCACCAAAGTACGGGAAGCCCACCTCAGCGATCTCATCCTGGCTACCCAGCAGGCTCAGTTGCAGCTCGGTTTCTTCGCCAGTTTTGCCGTCGCGCTGCTCAAGATTCCATTTGCCCTTCTCGCCCCAGCGGAAGCCAATAGAACCGTTCGGCGCAACCATTTCACCATTGGTATTAAAGGCGACAGTTTTCCATTCCGGATTGTTTTCCTGGCCCAGTGCATCCACCAGATCAGCAGCGCGCAGCATACGACCCGCAGCGTAGTAACCGTCGCGCTCTTCCAGCATCACCAGCATCGGCATGTCGGTGTAGCGGCGCACATAGTCGGTGAAATACTGGCTTGGGTTGTCGAGGTGGAATTCACGCAGCATTACGTGACCCATTGCCAGCGCCATTGCCGCATCGGTGCCCTGTTTCGGTGCCAGCCACAGATCGCACAGTTTGGCGATTTCAGCGTAGTCTGGTGTGACGGCAACAGTTTTGGTTCCTTTGTAACGCACTTCAGTAAAGAAGTGAGCATCCGGGGTACGCGTCTGCGGCACGTTTGAACCCCAGGCGATGATGTAGCTGGAGTTGTACCAGTCAGCAGATTCCGGTACGTCAGTTTGCTCACCCCAGGTTTGCGGAGACGCAGGAGGCAGGTCGCAGTACCAGTCGTAGAAGCTTAAGCAAGTACCGCCAATCAGCGAGAGATAGCGCGCACCCGATGCGTAAGAAACCATCGACATTGCCGGAATTGGCGAGAAGCCAGCGACACGGTCCGGGCCGTAATTTTTGATGGTGTAAACGTTAGATGCGGCGATCAGTTCGTTCACTTCCTGCCAGGAAGAACGAACAAAACCACCGCGTCCACGCGCCTGCTTAAAGCTTTTCGCTTTATCGGCGTCTTCAATGATAGAAGCCCATGCCTCAACCGGATCGCTATGCAGCGCCTTCGCTTCACGCCACATTTTCATCAGGCGTTTGCGCATCATCGGGTATTTCAGGCGGTTAGCGCTGTAAAGATACCAGGAGTAGCTGGCACCGCGCGGGCAGCCGCGAGGTTCATGGTTTGGCAGGTCCGGGCGAGTACGCGGATAGTCAGTCTGCTGGGTTTCCCAGGTGACCAGACCGTTTTTGACGTAGATTTTCCAGCTGCAGGAGCCGGTGCAGTTTACCCCGTGGGTAGAGCGGACGATTTTGTCATGCTGCCAACGCTGGCGATATCCATCCTCCCAGTCACGGTTGGTATTGAGAAGCTGGCCATGCCCATCGGCAAAGGTTTCACCCTTCTGTTTGAAGTAGCGAAACCGGTCCAGGAATTTACTCATCGGTTTTCTCCTGTGGGAGCCTGTCGGCCCTCTGATAAATCGACATTGCTAATGTTTAAGGGCAAGGTAACGCTCTGAAACAGCGTGGGAATTGATAACGATCAAGAGTGATGGGGATGAAAAATAAAGTAAATTCCTGGAATACCCCTTTAGGATAATTAACATTTATAGCATAACAGACTGTAAATTAAGACATTTTACACCTGTAGTTATTTAAACCATTAAGATTTTTATGCAGATGGGTATTAAGGAGTATTCCCCATGGGTAACATATTAATGACTCTTAATGAAATCCAGCGAAATAAGCCATACAACATTAGTATGTTGTAACTAAATGACGCATAAAAAAAGCGCGACATCATGCCGCGCAAAGGATAATCAAATATTACGATTTATTTTTTAGAATGCCGACCATATACCGCCCAGGTAATCACCACGCAGGCGATATAGAAAATCAAAAATACTTTCATTGCGCCGACTGGCGAACCCGTTAATGCCAGCGAGCTACCAAACGCTTTCGGGATAAAGAAGCCACCAATCGCGCCAATCGCAGAGATGAAACCCAGCGCCGCCGCCGTGTCGGTTGCCGCTTCACGCATCGCACGTTCGTCAGAACCCCCTTCTGCTTTCACACGATCCATTGTCAGTTTACGGAAGATCACGGAAATCATCTGGAAAGTGGAACCACTACCCAGCCCAGCGGTCAGGAACAGCGCCAGGAAGACTGCGAAGAACGCCATGAAGCTTCCGCCCTGTCCGTCAGTCGGTAAGGTCAGGAACAGCAGGCCGCTGAAAATCGCCATCAGGATAAAGTTCACCAGCGTGACACGAGTTCCGCCCAGACGGTCAGATAATGCACCACCTGCAGAACGCGCCAGCGCACCAATAAACGGCCCGAAGAAAGCGTATTGCAGAATCTGAACATCCGGGAACTGCGTTTTTGACAGCATCGCAAAGCCCGCGGAGAAGCCGATGAAGGAGCCGAAGGTTGCCAGATACAGCAGGCTCATAATCCACAGATGACCCCGTTTGAGTACCGGCAACTGCTCCTTGATGGAGGCTTTCGAGGTAGCAAGATCGTTCATGCCAAACCACGCCGCAATGGTGAAGATGGCAAGGAACGGCACCCATATCCAGGACGCATTCGCCAGATACAGCTCAGTCCCATCCGGCTGTTTGACGCCCTGGCTACCAAATACTGCGAAAATCGACAGTGATACCACCAGCGGAGCAACCAACTGCATGACGCTGACGCCCATGTTGCCCAGACCACCATTCAGACCCAGCGCGCCACCCTGCTTCTGTTTCGGAAAGAAGAAGCTGATGTTTGCCATACTGGATGCGAAGTTCGCGCCAGCAAAGCCGCACAGCAGAGAAATGATGATGAAGACGCTATAAGGCGTGGAGGTATCCTGCACGGCAAAACCCAGCCAGACGCAAGGAATAATCAGAATACCGGTGCTGAACGCCGTCCAACGACGACCACCAAAGATAGGAACCATAAAGGAGTATGGAACACGTAATAACGCGCCAGAAACCGAAGGCAGCGCAGTCAACATAAATAGCTGATCGGTCGTAAAATTAAAACCGACTTTCGGTAAGTTCACCGCAACAGCGCTGAACAACATCCATACGCAAAACGCCAGCAGCAGACAGGGAACGGAAATCCACAGGTTGCGGCTGGCAATACGTTGACCGCGTTGTTGCCAGAACGCAGGATCTTCCGGTCGCCAATCTGTAATGACAGCTCCAGTAGCCCTTTCGGGGGCGGATGAGTGACTCATAGACACCTCTGATACTCGTTTCGATGTCTGCCACCTTAGTGTCTGTAGCTAAAGGCAATTTGATGTAAATCAAACGATAAGATAACTTTATCTATCATTGATATTTATCATTATCCATAGTGAGTACAGTGATTTCATAAAAATTATGAGATTTTTCACGGTACTGTAAAATCCCTACCCTTACCGATGTAAAGCGACTAACCACACGGCAAATAAGGAGTAACTCTTTCCGGGTATGGGTATACTTCAGCCAATAGCCGAGAATACTGCCATTCCAGAATATATCGTCACATTCATTAAGGTTATTGCTCATTTAAAGCCTGAAGGAAGAGGTTTACATGCTTAAACGTTGTCTCTCTCCGCTCACCCTGGTTAATCAGGTTGCGCTTATTGTGTTGCTTTCTACTGCTATTGGACTGGCAGGGATGGCGGTTTCTGGCTGGCTGGTGCAAGGCGTTCAGGGCAGCGCCCATGCGATCAACAAAGCGGGATCGCTGCGCATGCAAAGTTACCGTCTGTTGGCAGCAGTGCCATTAAGCGAGAAAGACAAGCCCTTAATTAAAGAGATGGAACAAACAGCATTTAGCGCCGAGTTGACTCGAGCAGCAGAACGAGACGGGCAACTGGCGCAATTACAGGGTTTACAAGATTACTGGCGTAATGAACTGATCCCTGCACTGATACGTGCACAAAACCGCGAAACGGTGTCAGCGGATGTCAGCCAGTTTGTTGCCGGGCTTGATCAGCTGGTATCTGGTTTTGACCGCACCACGGAAATGCGCATTGAGACAGTGGTGCTGGTCCATCGGGTAATGGCGGTATTTATGGCACTTTTACTGGTATTCACTATTATCTGGTTGCGGGCGAGATTGCTACAACCGTGGCGGCAACTGCTGGCAATGGCGAGTGCCGTCAGCCATCGCGATTTTACCCAACGCGCAAACACCAGCGGGCGCAACGAAATGGCGATGCTTGGAACTGCGTTGAACAATATGTCTGCAGAACTGGCCGAAAGTTATGCCGTACTTGAGCAGCGGGTTCAGGAGAAAACCGCCGGGCTGGAGCATAAAAATCAGATCCTCTCTTTTTTATGGCAGGCTAACCGCCGTTTGCATTCCCGCGCCCCGCTGTGTGAACGCCTGTCACCTGTACTCAACGGATTACAGAATTTAACCCTGCTACGTGATATCGAACTGCGGGTGTATGACACTGATGATGAAGAGAATCATCAGGAGTTTACCTGCCAGCCAGATATGACTTGTGATGATAAAGGCTGCCAGCTCTGCCCGCGCGGCGTATTACCCGTTGGCGATCGCGGCACAACCCTGAAGTGGCGGCTGGCTGACACTCATACGCAGTACGGTATTTTGCTGGCGACCCTGCCGCAGGGGCGTCATCTTAGCCATGATCAACAACAACTGGTGGATACCCTGGTTGAACAACTCACCGCCACGCTGGCGCTGGATCGCCATCAGGAACGTCAGCAACAGTTGATCGTGATGGAAGAGCGTGCCACCATTGCGCGCGAACTGCATGATTCTATTGCCCAATCTCTCTCTTGCATGAAGATGCAGGTGAGTTGCTTACAGATGCAGGGCGATGCGCTGCCAGAAAGCAGCCGCGAACTGTTAAGTCAGATCCGTAACGAACTGAATGCATCCTGGGTGCAGTTGCGTGAATTGCTCACCACATTCCGTTTGCAGCTCACCGAGCCTGGATTACGTCCGGCGCTGGAGGCGAGTTGCGAAGAGTACAGCGCCAAATTTGGCTTCCCGGTGAAGCTGGATTATCAATTGCCGCCTCGTCTGGTGCCTTCGCATCAGGCAATCCACTTGTTGCAAATTGCCCGTGAGGCATTAAGTAACGCCCTCAAACATTCGCAAGCGAGTGAGGTCGTGGTGACGGTGGCGCAAAACGATAATCAGGTCAAACTGACCGTCCAGGATAACGGCTGCGGCGTGCCTGAAAATGCCATCCGCAGCAATCACTACGGCATGATAATAATGCGCGACCGTGCGCAAAGTTTACGAGGCGATTGCCGCGTCCGCCGTCGTGAATCAGGTGGCACCGAAGTGGTGGTCACCTTTATTCCCGAAAAAACTTTCACAGACGTCCAAGGAGATACCCATGAGTAATCAGGAACCGGCTACTATCCTGCTGATCGACGATCACCCGATGTTGCGAACTGGCGTAAAACAGCTTATCAGTATGGCACCAGATATCACCGTGGTTGGCGAAGCGAGTAATGGCGAACAGGGTATTGAACTGGCGGAGTCTCTTGATCCCGATCTGATCCTGTTAGATCTCAATATGCCCGGCATGAACGGTCTGGAAACGCTGGATAAACTGCGCGAAAAGTCCCTCTCCGGGCGCATTGTGGTATTCAGCGTCTCTAACCATGAAGAAGATGTGGTCACCGCACTGAAACGCGGCGCGGATGGCTATCTGTTAAAAGATATGGAACCGGAAGATCTGCTGAAAGCGTTACATCAGGCAGCTGCTGGCGAAATGGTATTAAGCGAAGCATTAACGCCTGTTCTGGCCGCCAGCTTGCGCGCTAACCGTGCCACTACTGAGCGCGATGTTAACCAGTTAACCCCACGCGAGCGCGATATTCTCAAGCTAATTGCCCAGGGTTTGCCGAACAAGATGATTGCCCGCCGCCTGGACATCACCGAAAGCACAGTAAAAGTTCACGTCAAGCACATGCTGAAGAAAATGAAGCTAAAGTCTCGCGTGGAAGCTGCGGTATGGGTGCATCAGGAGCGCATTTTCTGATTACGGTTCCCAGCGCAGTTCGTCGTTTGACAATGCGTCGAACGGTTCGACAAGCGTTAGCGTGATCTCATTGGAGGAGACACGCTGCCCCTGGTTATCTTCCACCATCACTGACAATCGCCAGTGATTGCTTGCGCCTTCCCCGTTTTGCCAGTCAGGCATGATCAGCGTCCAGCCCTCCTCACTGTTGGCTTGTGCGCCCGGCGTCAAACTTAATATCTGCGTATCGCCCTGCCAAATCAGTTGCCGAATACCGTAACGACTGCGGATTTGTAATTTCAGCGGCACTGTTTCGCCAGGTTTTAGATCCCACGGCGGTGTCGCCAGAAACACCGTCAACGTTTTTCGCTGTCGGTACTCAAGAGTCGGAAGATTATTTCGCTGCGGATTGTCATAGCGACTACCACGTAACGACTGACTTTCGGCAACCTCGCCCGCAGAAAGTTGTTTTTTGAGCGGTACACCAAAGCGGTAGTTAAGATTCAGCCCGAGGTTATTTTGATTCTCGCCACTTTCACCCTGTTTATGCTGGGCCGTCACAGTGACTAAGGGCACAGGGGTGTAATTTAATCCCAGACTCAACGCGACGGGATTGTGATAACCCGTACCAGAGTTAAACAAATCGACACGATCACCAAAATACTGTTCTACGCTGACACTGGTATTGAGGTGTTGATAGAACGGCATGCGCATCCGGGCTGTCAGGTCGTACCCGCGCGCCATCCGTTGTTCCTGCGTGGCTGTCTGTTCATGCCATGCAGCAAACGGCTGATAAAAGTTTGCCGATAGTCGCAAATATTCGCCCCACGCTTCAGCGCCAAAGCCCGCTCGCTGAAGATTTTCGTCCAGCAAGTTGTCATAAAAAGTGTTATAACCCACCAGCCAGCTGCCGCGCGCCCAGCGTTGCCCAACGCCCACATTGCTCACCAGCCCATCATCCTGCTGAGTAAGACTAAGCTGGCTCCAGGTGAGATAACGATCATTATCTTGTAACGGCACAAACCAGCTTCCACGACTGCCGGTGAAATGTCCTTCGTTATCCACTTTGACGTCAACACTGGCATTTCCCCACGGTGATAGCCAGGACTCTACGTGCTGATTAACCTGTTGACTAAGCGCGTCGCGGACCTTTCCCAATGCGAAAGCTTTTGCCTGCTCGCCAGTATCCAGCCCGTTATCATTCATACTGGTTTCGCCGAAATCTTTCACAATTTCAGCAAAGTGTTTTTCCCCATCATGATTTTCAGGTGCCATGCCTAAATCCGGCAGACCATCATTGTTATTATCAAAGGGATTTGCCGCTTTTTGCTCGAAGGTAGATTGTGCGTTAGCTGTACCGCCTGCCGCCAGCAAGAGTAAATAAAACGGAATAATGCGAGGAACGAAACGGCTCAAAACGTCGGTAACTTCCGGTAAAAATGAAAAACCATAGCCTTAAAGAATAACGATTACTGGCACCTTTTGTCGTATTTTCTCGCGCTTTCAGGAAAATCCTTAAAAATGTGACCGATTGGTCAGACGCTGCAGAAGCAGTAAGATAGAAGATGAGTGTCTAATTCCCTGAATACAGGAGTAAATAATGCAAAAAATCGTGATCGTTGCCAATGGCGCACCTTACGGGAGCGAATCCTTGTTTAACAGCTTGCGGCTGGCCATTGCGTTACGAGAGCAGGAGAACAATCTGGATCTGCGTCTGTTCCTGATGTCTGATGCGGTCACAGCCGGGTTGCGCGGGCAAAAACCAGGGGAAGGCTACAACATTCAGCAAATGCTGGAGATCCTTACCGCTCAGAATGTACCGGTGAAATTGTGCAAAACCTGTACCGACGGGCGCGGGATTAGTACACTTCCTCTGATTGATGGGGTGGAAATCGGTACTCTTGTTGAACTGGCGCAATGGACGCTGTCAGCCGATAAAGTGCTCACATTTTAATGTTTGAGGGGGCGTCTGACGCCCCACTATGAGGGAAGTTTACTCAGGCGAATCCCGGCCGTAACACACCATCCGGATAATTCTCCGCCAGCAGTTTTTTTACCGATACCAGCAAATCATTCAGCCCATCGTCCTGCATTCCCAGTTTGATAAGCTCCTGTTCCAGTGAAAACAGGTATTGTGCATTGGTTCCCAGCGGACCGCTCGCCGCCGCAATCAACGGCGCTATGACCTGAGCGCGAGTGTCAGATTCATATTCTGGATGTCGCGGGTCCATAATAAACACAATGGCGCTTACTGTGCGTCCATCATCAAGATCAAGCTGACACCAGGTTGGCAGATAACAGCCGGTAATCATCTCGCGCTTCCACAGCAGGGTTAGTTCCTGCTCCAGTGTCTCTTCTGGCAGTCGATAGGCGACGCCTGTGGTGCGTCCGCCCTCTTTCAGTGCAAGCATTCGTCCCGGCTGGTGCGCAGTCCCGCGCCCGGCGGTCAGGCGCAGGCAAAACGCGCGATGCCATCCAACCAGTGTACCGGTGCACGACTCGGTAAACTCCAGTGCCGGATTCCACATCAACGATCCATAACCGAAGATCCACACCGGTCCCTCATCAGGTCGACAAGCCAGCGTCGCCGCCAGCGAAGCCGCCCGTTGTTCTGCTGACCATAAGAGTGATTCTTCAATGGCACCAAATGCCGTTTTACAATCGGCATTCATCAAGAAATCACGCGTTATCACCTTACACCTCCGCCACTGCATACTTCCCTGCGACAACTTTTTGGTGTCTTCCGGACATTTTTACTGCTCATTTTGAAACCACTAACGGGACAATATGCAATCCACGGACCACTTGCAAGGCAACACCGCACGAATAGCTTTAACTAAGCTACCGGTTTTACGATTTTTTATGCCATTTATCATCATCCCCTTTGGCATATTCATGCTTCACAGCAGCCCAGGCCACTTTATGCGCTGTTTCTTCGCGACTGGCGTCATCACGCCGATCTTCTTTATCTTTATATTGATCCCATGCGCTGTTGAACGCTTCTTTATAGATATCCTGGACATGAGACGGAAGCACGTGCTTTACGCTTTCCGGCAGATCGTTTTTCGTTTTATACGGCATCGTTGACTCCTTTTACAAAGTTGAACATTAAGTGTGGTCAACAATATCTACTCTTGCCAAAACATAAGAATTTTCATGTCAGACTCTTCTTAAGAAGTGCTAAAACAAACATTGTCTAAACGTATTACTTATTTTTATGCCCAAATGAGTAAAAAATCGACAGCGGGGTAAAAATTCGTAAAATGTTACCGATATCCAGACACTTTCTGTTATTTTTCCTACCTATTTTTTACATTTTCGATAAATTCATCTGCAAAGGGATAACCATAATGTCAAATGCTCAAGAGGCGGTAAAAACCCGCCACAAGGAGACTTCGCTTATTTTCCCGGTTCTGGCGCTGGTAGTGCTGTTCCTGTGGGGAAGCAGCCAGACACTACCAGTGGTCATTGCCATCAATCTTCTTGCGCTTATTGGTATTTTAAGTAGCGCCTTTAGTGTTGTCCGTCATGCGGACGTATTAGCCCATCGCCTGGGAGAACCTTACGGTTCGCTTATTCTTAGCCTTTCAGTGGTTATTCTTGAAGTCAGTTTGATTTCAGCTTTAATGGCAACCGGCGACGCCGCGCCAACGCTAATGCGTGATACGCTCTATTCAATCATTATGATTGTTACAGGTGGGCTGGTTGGCTTTTCATTATTGTTGGGCGGACGTAAGTTTGCCACCCAATATATGAATCTGTTTGGTATCAAGCAGTATTTAATTGCGCTGTTCCCCCTTGCGATAATCGTACTGGTATTTCCAATGGCGCTGCCTGCGGCGAATTTTTCAACAGGTCAGGCGTTACTGGTAGCATTAATTTCTGCGGCAATGTATGGCGTATTTTTGCTGATCCAGACCAAAACGCATCAAAGTTTGTTTGTCTACGAGCACGAAGATGACAGTGATGATGACGACCCGCACCACGGTAAACCGTCTGCCCATAGCAGCCTGTGGCATGCCATCTGGTTGATTGTCCATCTGATTGCCGTTATTGCAGTCACCAAAATGAACGCCAGCCCGCTGGAGACATTGCTCGACAGCATGAATGCGCCTGTCGCCTTTACTGGCTTAATTGCCTTTATGACGGGTAACGAATTGCAGTTTGCACTTGGTGCGCCAGAAATGGTGGTGATGGTGGCCTCTTTAGTACTGTGCCATATCTCCTTCTCCACCGGACGAACTAACGTGCTCAATGGCGCGGCGCATCTGGCACTGTTTGCAGCTTATTTAATGACAATATTTGCCTGACATTTATATCTCCTCCGATGGCGGAAATCGGAGGAGATAATAAAAATTATCTGCTTATAGTATTTCTTCATACTACCTGAACAGATTGTTAATCAGATTTGCGAGCCTGTACCACAACCTGCACGAAACCACTGCAACAGCTGATGAAAAGCCGGAACGCGTACAGCATTGCGCACATTTCAGGGATGAAGTGAATATAAATTGAGACGTAGTATCGACACCAAGCCGGCGTTATCCGGTGAGGCGCAATGTTGTGGGGGCTTTATCCCTGGCGGCATTGGTTGCTGGAAAGAGAAAACCCCCGCACGTTGAGAGGTCAAACCTGACAACAGAACGGGGGCTAATCTTGAACCATCAACAATTCAAGAATAGCCGCAAAATGTTGTCATTACAACAAAAAGGCGGCTATATGACGCTCGCGCAGTTTGCCGTGATTTTCTGGCACGACCTGGCAGCACCGATCCTTGCGGGAATTATTACCGCAGCGATTGTCGGCTGGTGGCGTAACCGGAAGTAAGGTGAAAACGGGCGTCAGGCTGTCGTGATGGCAATATGCGCCCGAAACCGGCCGCAGGGATAACAGCCTGCGGCCTTTTTTGTATCCGGCACCCATGAAAAAAGTCTTAACGCAGAACGCTAAGACTTTATTTTTCAGGCAAAAAAGATTACTTGCTGGTATCCAGTTCTTCGAAACCTTTCACCAGATCATCAATCGCTTTCATTTGCTTGAGGAACGGTTCCAGTTTAGCCAGCGGCAGCGCGGATGGACCATCACATTTCGCATGTTCCGGATCCGGATGCGCTTCAATAAACAGCCCCGCCAGACCTACCGCCATACCGGCTCTTGCCAGCTCAGCCACCTGAGCACGGCGACCGCCGGAAGCTGCGCCAAATGGATCGCGACATTGCAGTGCGTGGGTAACGTCGAAAATCACCGGCGAATTACCAGACACTTTCTTCATGATGCTGAAGCCCAGCATATCAACAACCAGGTTGTCATAGCCGAAGTTAGCACCGCGATCGCAAAGAATCACTTTTTCGTTGCCGCCTTCTTTGAATTTATCAACGATATTACCCATCTGTCCCGGGCTGACAAACTGCGGTTTCTTGACGTTAATTACCGCACCGGTTTTCGCCATGGCTTCAACCAGGTCAGTCTGGCGAGCAAGAAACGCCGGCAACTGAATCACATCTACAACATCAGCAACGGGCTGTGCCTGGCTTGGTTCGTGAACGTCGGTGATAATTTTCACGCCAAAAGTCTGCTTCAACTCCTGGAAGATTTTCATCCCTTCTTCCAGGCCCGGTCCACGATAAGAGTGGATGGAGGAGCGGTTGGCTTTGTCAAAAGAGGCTTTGAACACGTAAGGGATACCCAGTTTCTGGGTCACGGTTACGTAGTGCTCGCAAATGCGCATCGCCAGATCGCGAGATTCCAACACGTTCATACCGCCAAACAGTACGAACGGCAGGTCATTTGCTACGTTGATGTCGCCAATGCTAACCACTTTTTGTTTCATAGGATCGCCTTAATCTTGAGTAAAATGTCGATTAATTAATGCAGCACAATATGTTTATGCGCGATGTTATTTATTTGCGCACGGATCATTTCGCTGATCGGGTCTTCCGGACACTGTTCAACGAAATAACTTAAATCGTTCAACGCAACGTGTTCGCAATCCAGTTGCGCATAAATCAACCCGCGATCGCGAATTTCATAGGGATCTTCCGGGTTGAATTGTAATAAAGCTTCGCTGGTGCGTAACGCCAGCTCCATCTGATTTTCTTCCATCAACGAAGCTTTGAGTGTATCCAGCAATTTGCGGATTACCTCAATGTTATCAGCTTCATCAAGGTCTTCATAAAACAGTTCCGCCGACGGGCTGATATTTCCCTTTAACCACACATCCAGCATATGTTCGCTTAACGATTCACCGTTAAAAGGATTAATCAGCCAAATTTCGCCATCCGGACATTCAATGCGCAATATCAGCTGCGTAGGGAAAATCACCGGCAGCAGCGGCAAATCGAGACGATTCGCGACCCATAATAAAACCGCACCTAATGATACCGCACTGCCCTGTCGATTCTTTAACACCTGGTCCAGCCATAATGCATCGGAAAGACGATAAACGCCGCGTGAGGCTTTAAACCCCCATTCGCCGTAAAACAGCGCGATTAATTTTTCTAGCTGCTCTTCTAATGGCAGAAGCTGGCTAATTTCTTCCTTCGCCAGACTAACGAGACGCTCCAGTTCGTCGTAAACATCTTGCGAGGGAAAATCGCGGCGGATTGCTTCGCAAGCCAGGATCATGCCTTCGCACAATGGCGCTTTATTAAATTCGAAATCAGCTAACGATCTCATGACTTACCCCAGTAACGGTACTTTTGTGGTGGCGAGTTTAATGATGATGTACAGCACCACCAACGCCAGCGGGAAGGCAATAATGCGCGCCTGCTGACTGTGCATACGACGATAATCGAGTGCAATAAAACCCAAAACAATATAAATGATAACTCCAAACAGCTTTTCAGTCAGCCACTGTGCCTGCCCGGAAAATGGCTGGATGTGCGCTTTAGCCATCAACGCAATGCCGCTTAACAATAACAGCGTATCGACAACCGGCGGCACAATGCGCGTCCAGCGAGCAAATGCCTGTGGATGCTTCTGATAACGTAGCCAGAAACGTAAGGTCAATAGCCCAACAGAAAGCGCGATACTAATGAGATGAACGCTAAGCAACGTAGAAAAACTTGTCATTGATAATAGCGGCCGAGCGTTACGCGCTCGTTATCCCCATAGTCACGGCAGGTTTCGACGTCATGATACCCCGCGAGGATAAATGCCTGTCGCACCGCTTCACCCTGCTGCCAGCCATGCTCCAGAAGCAGAAAGCCGCCGGATACCAGCGCGTTACGCGACTGTTCGATGATATGCACGATGTCTGCCATTCCACTGTCTGCCGCAACCAGCGCAGTGAGCGGCTCAAAGCGGACATCGCCTTGTTGAAGATGTGGGTCCTGCTCGTCAATATACGGCGGATTGCTGACAATCATCGCAAACTGCTGCCCGGCTAGCGCGCTAAACCAGTCGCTTTGCAGAATGTGGATATTTTTGATAGCCAGATGCTGGGCATTACGTTGCGCCAGAGAGACAGCATCTGGCATACGATCTACAGCGGTAATTTCGCAGTCCGGACGCTCGCTGGCCAGCGCCAGCGCAATCGCCCCGGTACCCGTCCCGAGATCGAGAATACGGCAAGGTTGTTCAGGCAACCGCGCCAGTGCCTGCTCCACCAGACACTCCGTATCCGGGCGCGGAATTAAGGTCGCTGGCGAAACAAATAACGGCAACGACCAGAATTCTCGCACCCCGGTTAAATGAGCAATGGGTTCACCATCGCGACGACGCGTCAGTAGCGCATCAAGTTGCTGACATTGTTCGTCAGTCAGCTGCGTTTCACCAAAGGCGAGAATAAAAGTACGCCCTCTGCCGGTAACATGCTCCAGCAGGATTTCAGCATCACGCCGCGGGCTTTCGCTCGCCTGAAGTTGGCTTATTGCTTCACGTAACCAGTGTTGATATTCCATTATTCCTGCTCGGACAACGCCGCCAGTTGGTCGGCCTGATGTTCCTGGATAATCGGTTCAATCAGCATATCCAGCTTACCTTCCATCACTTCATCCAGGCGGTAGAGCGTCAGGTTGATGCGGTGATCGGTAACGCGCCCCTGCGGGAAGTTGTAAGTACGGTTACGGTCGCTGCGATCGCCACTCCCCAGCAGGTTACGACGGGTAGACGCTTCGGCCTGTTGCCGTTTTGCCATTTCAGCAGCGTGGATGCGAGCACCGAGTACAGAAAGTGCTTTAGCTTTGTTTTTATGTTGTGAACGTTCGTCCTGACATTCAACAACAATCCCGGTCGGCAAGTGAGTAATACGAATTGCCGAATCGGTGGTGTTAACGTGCTGACCACCCGCCCCTGACGAGCGGAAAGTATCAATGCGTAAATCTGCTGGGTTGATGTCCGGCAGTTCTGCATCAGGCAGTTCTGGCATTACCGCAACGGTACAAGCAGAAGTATGAATACGACCCTGCGATTCCGTAGCAGGAACACGCTGCACGCGATGACCGCCAGATTCGAATTTCAAACGACCATATACACCATCACCGCTAATTTTGGCGATGATCTCTTTATAACCACCATGTTCACCCTCGCTGGCGCTCATGATTTCTACACGCCAGCGGCGGGCTTCGGCGTAACGGCTGTACATACGGAACAGATCGCCAGCGAACAGCGCCGCTTCGTCGCCGCCGGTTCCGGCACGGACTTCGAGGAAGGCGTTACGTTCGTCATCAGGATCTTTTGGTAGTAACAGAACCTGTAATTGCTGTTCCAGTTGCTCGTTCTTCATGGCGTTCATGCAGGGCTTCCAGTTTGGCAACGATAGAAGGCTTCATAGGCGTAAATGCACCCTGTAAAAAAAGAAAATGATGTACTGCTACTCCAGCCCGAGGCTGTCGCGCAGAATATTCAGGCGTTCGTTATCCCCGTCACGGGCGGCCTGTTGAAGTGATTTTGTTGGTGCATGGATCAGGCGGTTAGTCAGTTTCCATGCCAGATCCTGCATAATGGTTTGCGCATCGCCGCCCTGTTCAAGGGCCGCTAACGCTTTAGCAGTTAACTCATCACGAACCTGCTCTGCCTGGCTACGATAATCGCGAATAGTTTCGCTGGCGCTTTGTGCTCGAAGCCATGCCATAAATTCACTGGCCTCCTGGGCGACGATAGTTTCCGCCTCCACAGCAGCAGCTTTCCGTTGCGCCAGGTTGTGCGAAATAATGCTTTGCAGATCGTCAACGCTATAAAGATAAGCATTCGCCAGTTTACCAACTTCCGGCTCAACATCGCGCGGAACGGCAATATCCACCAGCAGCATTGGTTGATTGCGACGGCTTTTTAATGCGCGCTCCACCATGCCTTTACCGATAATCGGCAACGGGCTGGCGGTGGAACTGATGATGATATCGGCTTCGCGCAGACGTTCGTCGATATCGCTCAGGGCAATCACTTCCGCGCCAACCTCATCTGCCAGAATTTGGGCACGTTCGCGAGTGCGATTGGCGATAATCATCTTCTGTACTTTGTGTTCGCGCAGATGACGCGCCACCAGCTCGATGGTTTCGCCCGCGCCAACCAGCAGTACCGTCACCGTAGAGAGCGATTCAAAGATCTGCCGCGCCAGCGTACAAGCCGCAAAAGCGACAGACACAGCACTGGCACCGATATCTGTTTCAGTGCGAACGCGTTTCGCCACAGAGAAAGATTTCTGAAACATGCGTTCCAGTTCGCTGGCCTTCATATGACCTTTTTGCGAATCGGCAAACGCTTTTTTCACCTGACCGAAGATCTGCGGCTCGCCAAGGACGAGAGAATCAAGCCCACTGGCAACGCGCATTAAATGACTGACCGCATCGTTATCCTGATGCCAGTAGAGGCTATTACGCAGATCGTCTTCGTTGAGATTATGGTAATCACACAACCAGCGAATGAGCGCCTCTTGCAGGTCATCCCGTTCTTCAACGCTGAGATAAAGTTCTGTGCGGTTACACGTCGACAGCACCACACCGCCCTGCACCATCGGCTGCGCAAGCAGGCTGTCAAGCGCCTGATCGAGCTTATCCGGCGAAAACGATACACGTTCTCGCAGCGATACAGGTGCCGTTTTATGGTTGATACCGAGTGCTAAAAGGGTCATGTCTGCGGGAAATAATACCAACGTTGATAGGGTTAGTCTGCTTGCATCATACAGGATGCGTAAGATCAATAAAAGAGAGCGCCCCCTTTTGGAGTAATTGCCGAAAGCCGTTAGATTCTGGCAATTAAGACAACGTGAACATAGACGATGGCTAACGGTAACGCTAGCATTAAGGGTTATAACTGCAACGTATCTCAAGGACTTGTCATTATTATGCCCCTGCCCGATTTTCGCTTTATCCGCCTGCTACCGCTGGCTGCTCTTGTGCTCACTGCCTGTTCCGTTACCACGCCCAAAGGTCCTGGCAAAAGCCCGGATTCGCCACAATGGCGTCAGCATCAGCAAGACGTGCGCAATCTTAATCAGTATCAAACTCGCGGCGCGTTCGCTTATATTTCTGACCAACAAAAAGTGTACGCCCGTTTCTTCTGGCAACAAACTGGCCAGGATCGCTACCGTCTGCTGCTGACTAACCCATTGGGCAGCACGGAACTGGAGCTGAATGCTCAACCGGGTAACGTGCAGTTAGTCGACAATAAAGGTCAGCGTTATACCTCCGATGACGCCGAAGAGATGATTGGCAAATTGACCGGAATGCCAATTCCGCTCAACAGCTTGCGCCAGTGGATTTTAGGTTTACCGGGTGATGCGACTGACTACAAACTTGACGACCAGTACCGCCTGAGTGAAATCACCTACAGCCAGAATGGCAAAAACTGGAAAGTTGTTTACGGTGGTTATGACACAAAAACTCAACCTGCGATGCCAGCCAATATGGAACTCACCGACGGTGGTCAACGCATCAAGTTAAAAATGGATAACTGGATAGTGAAATAATGCGGACACAGTGGCCCTCTCCGGCAAAACTTAATCTGTTTTTATACATTACCGGTCAGCGTGCGGATGGTTACCACACGCTGCAAACGCTGTTTCAGTTTCTTGATTACGGCGACACCATCAGCATTGAGCTTCGTGACGATGGGGATATTCGTCTGTTAACGCCCGTTGAAGGCGTGGAACATGAAGATAACCTGATCGTTCGCGCAGCGAGGTTGTTGATGAAAACTGCGGCAGACAGCGGGCGTCTTTCGACGGGAAGCGGTGCGAATATCAGCATTGACAAGCGTTTGCCGATGGGCGGCGGTCTCGGCGGTGGTTCATCCAATGCCGCGACGGTTCTGGTGGCGTTAAATCATCTCTGGCAATGCGGGCTAAGCATGAATGAGCTGGCGGAAATGGGGCTGACGCTGGGCGCAGATGTTCCTGTCTTTGTTCGTGGTCATGCCGCGTTTGCCGAAGGCGTTGGTGAAATACTAATGCCGGTGGATCCGCCAGAGAAGTGGTATCTGGTGGCGCACCCTGGTGTAAGTATTCCAACACCGGTGATTTTTAAAGATCCTGAACTCCCGCGCAATACGCCAAAAAGGTCAATAGAAACGTTGCTAAAATGTGAATTCAGCAATGATTGCGAGGTTATCGCAAGAAAACGTTTTCGCGAGGTTGATGCGGTGCTTTCCTGGCTGTTAGAATACGCCCCGTCGCGCCTGACTGGGACAGGGGCCTGTGTCTTTGCTGAATTTGATACAGAGTCTGAAGCCCGCCAGGTGCTAGAGCAAGCCCCGGAATGGCTCAATGGCTTTGTGGCGAAAGGCGTTAATCTTTCCCCATTGCACAGAGCCATGCTTTAAGCCGGGCAAGCTGAGTTTCGGTGACAACGTCACCTTGTTCCAGACGTTGCATCGCGCTCTTTAATACACCGCCTGGAAAGAATCATGCCTGGCCCGCACAGTTTTCGGCAGATTCTTTCCACCAATGGACGCATGCCTGAGGTTCTTCTCGTGCCTGATATGAA
>PPYF01387092.1_pt1 | contig 18983 bp, 22 predicted proteins | sample 1559871 | NCBI WGS metagenome assembly PPYF01 (sample SAMN08240021, study PRJNA423297) | Human gut metagenome, whole genome shotgun sequencing project. | reverse complement strand
TGGAGTTAACTCCATAACCTTGGGAGTCAACTCCAAAGCTTATGGAGATAACTCCAAAGGCTATGGAGATAGAATACATCCGTATAAAAAGACTTAACCATAGGGCAGGAAAGGGTTGATCAATGACCTGCAACAACTAAATGCCGTACTCCTCTATCTTTCTATATAAAGTAGTCAAACCTATTTTCAATAAACGTGAAGCCTCGGTCTTGTTTCCTTTAGTATGTTGCAGAACTTTAGCGATATGACGTTTTTCCATAGCGGCCAGTTCAAACTCCGAATAATTCTTGCCGGAATAATCTTCCTGCCGGGCATTCTGTATTTCAATGGGAAGATCTTGTAAGGTGAGCTGTTTGTCGCAGACAATCATGCTGCGTTCTATCACGTTTCGCAATTCACGGATATTTCCTCTCCAGTCGGCAGCTTTCAAAGCTTTCAAGAACTCCGGAGCCATCCCTTCCACCTGTTTCCCCAGTTTCTTTGAAAAGAGTTGGATAAAGCTTTCCGCCAAAAGTTCGATGTCTTCTTTGCGCTCACGAAGAGGAGGGAGGTGTATCTGAAAAACAGAAAGACGATAATAAAGATCTTCACGGAAATTACCTTGTTCTATTTCTTTTTTCAGGTCCCGATTGGTGGCGGAGATAACGCGGACATTCACTTTCGTCGGTTTCGTGTCGCCTATCTTGATGTACTCTCCCGCTTCGAGCACACGAAGCAATTTGGCTTGCAGCTCGAAAGCCATTTCACCTATTTCATCCAAAAAGATGGTTCCGTTATCGGCCACTTCGAACAGCCCCTTCTTATCTTTCATCGCTCCGGTAAACGAACCGGCTTTATGACCGAATATCTCGCTTTCAAGCAGATCTTTGCTAAAAGCAGAACAGTTTACAGCCACAAAAGCATTCTCTTTGCGAAGACTGTTGCGATGGATGGCTTGTGCAAAGACCTCTTTCCCCGTGCCTGTTTCTCCGGTCAGCAAGACTGTAACATCCGTTGCCGAAACCTTTCGGGCCAATGCTACGGCTTGTTGCATACCCTCCGACTTCCCTTTTATAGCGTCAAAAGAGAAACTTTGGGTCTCTTCTGTTTTCACTTTTTCCCCTAGTAACCATATCCACTCCATTGCCGTCCGGCAAAAACACATCACACAACACCACTTGGGGATTATGTAACTTAAGTTGTTTCAATGTAGACTGGCAATCGGCTGCCTGGAATACTTCGTAACCTTCCAATTCCATCATACGCGAAAGAAGTTTGCGTATTTGCGGTTCATCATCAATAATTAAAATACTATCCATATATTTATTCTGTTTTGCGTGACAAAGATAGAATAAAATGAACGCTCGACAAAAGGATAATACTTAATTTCTGTTTTATAGAAAACGCTTTCTGATTAGCTTTTTTTAATCTCGGACTTTCTGAACCACTCCCGTAGGGAGTAAACAATAACAAGCTGTAAAAAAACATATTTACTGATCAATAAAACTCATCTTATGATGAACCTTTTTATATTTTGTTTCGTTAAATATACCGGATGACATCTCAATTTACTTCCGTCAATTCCTCCCTATTCTTAATTAATTTAAACTATTATAGACTATGAACAAAATAGAAATAAAAGACTTGTATCTTGTTTTCGGTCCGGAAAAGCGCCGGGAAATAGCTATGGTGTTCCAAAATTTTGGTTTGTTACCTCATCGCAGTGTTTTAAGCAATATTGCATTCGGGCTCGAACTCCAAGGAGTTCCCAAACAGGAACGTGAGAAAAAAGCCATGAAGAGTATGGAAATAGTCGGGCTGAAAGGATATCAGAATCAGATGGTCGGACAACTTTCCGGCGGAATGCAGCAACGTGTGGGATTGGCACGCGCTTTGGCAAATGATCCGGAAATATTACTGATGGATGAAGCCTTTTCCGCTCTGGACCCATTGATCCGCGTACAAATGCAAGATGAAATGCTGGCACTGCAATCCAAAATGAAAAAGACCATCGTCTTTATCACGCATGATTTGAGCGAAGCAATTAAACTGGGTGACCGCATTGCCATTATGAGAGATGGAGAAGTGGTGCAAGTCGGAACTTCAGAAGAAATTTTAACTGAACCGGCCAATGACTATGTGGCAAGATTTGTAGAAAATGTGGACCGGAGCAAAATCATAACGGCAGGAAGTATTATGATATTGGTTCCTCTATCGTCCATCGTAGTAGAGATGACCGGAAAAGATAAAGAAGAAATTAATGAACTTATTCAAAACGCTATCGAATTATGATAAACATAGGAAAATATATAGAAACAGCCATCAACTGGCTCACAGAAAACTTTGCCCCTCTTTTCGACGCCATCAATGTTGGAATAGGCGGGTTCATAGATGGGTTCCAAAACATATTGATGTGGATACCTTTTTATGTAACAATAGCATTGCTGGCCATCCTGGCTTGGTATAAATCGGGAAAAGGAGTCAGCATTTTTACCATTTTAGGATTATTGCTGATTTGGGGAATGGGATTTTGGAACGAAACCATGCAGACTTTAGCATTGGTGCTTTCGTCTACCATCATCGCTCTTATCATGGGACTTCCCTTGGGAATATGGAGCGCAAACAGCAAACGATGTGATAAAATTCTGCATCCTATCCTCGACCTGATGCAAACGATGCCTGCTTTCGTCTATCTGATTCCTGCCGTACTCTTTTTCGGGCTGGGAACCGTTCCGGGAGCCTTTGCCACCATTATTTTTGCCATGCCTCCCGTAGTGCGTCTGACCAGCCTGGGTATCAAGCAAGTACCGAAGAATGTTGTAGAAGCTTCGCGCTCTTTTGGTGCGACACCTATGCAATTATTATTCAAGGTACAATTACCGCTGGCATTGCCCACTATCATGACCGGTATAAACCAGACAATCCTGATGTCGCTCTCCATGGTGGTCATTGCCGCTATGATTGCAGCCGGAGGGTTAGGGGAAATCGTACTGAAAGGTATCACGCAGATGAAAATAGGTTTAGGTTTCGAAGGCGGTATCGCAGTAGTCATCCTGGCCATCATTCTGGATAGAATAACACAAGGACTTGGAAAACAAAAGAAAGGGAAATAAGCATGAAGAAAATACTATATTTTTTGTCTTTCCTCCTGCTGCTTACCTCTTGCAGCGGGAAAAAAGATGATAAGACAATAAGCATTGGATACATAAACTGGGACGACGGCATCGCCCTGACCTATTTGACGGAAGTGATTCTTGAACAACAAGGTTATCATGTCGTTTTAAAGAATGCCGATCCGGCTCCTATCTATGCAACAATGGCCCGTGGCAAAGTAGATTTGCTGATGGATGCTTGGTTACCGGCTACACAGGCCGATTATATGAAACAATACGGAAAGAATCTGGAAATCTTAGGCAAGATCTATCCGGATGCCCGTATCGGTCTGGTAGTCCCCGATTATGTGGACATTCATTCCATTGAGCAATTAAATGCCAACAAAGAAAAATTCGGAGGCGAGATTATCGGCATTGATGCCGGTGCAGGGATTATGCATGCTACAGATATGGCCATAGAAAAATACAATCTGGATTACAAATTGCTGGAGTCTAGCGGACCGGCCATGACCGCAGTACTAAAAAGAGCCGTTGACGAGCATCAATGGATTGTGGTGACGGGATGGACTCCCCATTGGATGTTCACCCGCTTTAAATTAAAATTTCTGGAGGACCCGAAAGGTATTTTTGGTAAAGCGGAAACAATTACGGCCATTGCCCGCAAAGGATTTGGTGAGCAACACCCGTTTGTGGCAAAACTGATAGAAAACATACATCTGAGCACCGAAGAAATCAGCAGCCTGCTGGATGATGTATCACAAAATGAATATAATGAAAAAGAAGGAGCGGAAAAATGGGTAAAAGAACATCAGGAGCTGGTAGATTCCTGGATTCCCCGGAAATAGAAATATCTCACTTACCTTGAGGGCCGCGCCCAAGGTAAGTGAGAAAACAAACGAACTTTGTATCAGCTCAACTATGCCATATATTTTAATAAGTTTCTCGAAAACAAAACCTATCTTTGCAACATAATAAAACACATATAAATTATGAATGTTATCAAATCAAGGTTCGTCTATCACTTAATGGCAATAATCACAGTAGCTATCTGGGGAACTACTTTTGTTTCTACTAAGATTCTAATCCAACATGGATTAAGTCCTTCCGACATCTTCTTTTATCGTTTCACTCTGGCCTATCTTTGCATGTGGTGTATTTCTTATAAAAAACTATTTGCCAACAGAGTAAAAGATGAATTGTTACTTTTATTGGCCGGATTATGTGGAGGAACTATTTATTTCATTACTGAAAATACGGCTCTCGGCATCACATTAGCCTCCAACGTGTCTCTGATAGTATGCACATCACCTGTTCTGACTCTTTTTGGGATTTGTCGCCTCCATGCTCTGCTTCATAGCCTGGAATGCTTGTGTCAAGGAATTGGGAGCCGTAAAAAGTACAAACTATATTTATATCGTCCCTTTGGTAACTCTTCTTACTTCAGCGGTCATTATTAATGAAAAGATAACTTGGATAGCCCTTACCGGCTGTTTTCTTATCTTGTGTGGTGTATATTTGGCAGAACGGAAAACAAATCCTACATTTGAGGCGAAATCTTAAAGCCCTTTAATTATGAACGAGATAGACAAAATGCGTAACAGTCAGCTGGCCGATATGGAGAAACCGGAAATACAGGCCAGTTTCATACACGCCAAAAAACTAGTGGCCCAATTACGGATGATGAGTACATACGATGATGGTTTCAGGGAAGTGCTGGAAGAATTAGTGCCGGGTATCCCTTCCACTTCTGTCATCTGTCCACCATTTTACTGTGATCATGGACACGGCATCCGCTTAGGAGAGCATGTCTTTGTGAATGCCAACTGTACATTTTTAGATGGTGGATATATCACCATAGGAGCACATACATTGATAGGGCCCAATGTACAGATCTATACTCCACATCATCCGGTAGATTACATAACCCGACGCGAACCCAAAGAGTATGCATATCCCGTAACTATCGGAGAAGATTGCTGGATAGGAGGAGGAGCTATTCTTTGTCCCGGAGTAAAAATAGGTCATCGCTGTATTATCGGAGCCGGAAGTGTCGTAACTAAAGACATTCCCGACAATTCCGTTGCTGTAGGTAATCCGGCCAAAGTGATTAGAAAAGTTGATTAAAAAAAGAAAACAGATAATTATGAAAGTTTTGGCCCCACATAATTATCTGTTTCTCGTATTCAGCCAATATAAACATTGACGCTCAGAAACAGGCAATCGTCTCCGTTAGAACATTCAAAGTCTATTTTATTCTCTCTGGCCAGCCAACCTATAGCTGCATTCAAATCTCTGTCAGACAATTCTGAAGCTCTTTTTAAATCACAATAACTCCACCGTTTATTGTCATTCAGCAGTTTCCAAACTTTTCCTGCGTTTACTCCAATTTGATGTTTATCCATTTTGATGTTCAATTAAAGAAGTTAATAATAGAATGCTTAGTTTTTTGCGGTAAATATAACCTTTTATTAAAATAAAATAGACTCTCCTACATAAAATTCATGTAAAAGACATGATTATTTAACATTTGTTTCTGTCAAATTTCATGTAAATTCTCTTTTTATGAAGATATTTATTGCCGGATGAGCCATTTTTACAAATATTTCCTCTAACTTTGTAAGTCAATTAATCCTTTGATATGAAAAGAAATAAAATAAACTGGAGAGTTCCCAAAGGTATGGAACTCACAGAGTTAGATAAAAAGGTTCTCTATTATCAAGATAGAGGTCATTTAGTACCTTCACGTGAACTGATCAAGACACCGGAACAGATTGAAGGAATACGCCGTAGCGGTATTGTCAATACCGGAGTGCTAGACCTTGTAGAACGTGAGATCCATGCAGGCATGAGCACATTGGAAATAGACAAGCTGGTTTATGAATATACGAAAGATCACGGTGGCATTCCTGCAACCTTAGGTTATGACGGTTTTCCCAAAAGTTGCTGCACCTCTATCAATTGAAAAACATGCTAAAAAAAATGGATTCTCAGTAGTGCGTGATCTCTGCGGACACGGAGTAGGCATAGAGTTCCATGAAGAACCGGATGTAGAACATTTCGGGAAAAAAGGAACTGGTATGCTATTGGTGCCGGGAATGGTTTTTACCATTGAACCAATGATCAATATGGGAACATGGGAAGTCTTCATTGATGAGGAAGATGGCTGGACTGTAGTCACCGAAGACGAACAGCCGTCTGCACAGTGGGAACATACTTTCGTTATGACAGATAACGGACTTGAAATTCTGACACATTAATATATATAATAAGGTATAGAAATATGGATACAATTATATTAGGTATAGAATCTTCCTGTGACGACACATCAGCCGCAGTTATCAAGAATGGCGTATTGTTGTCCAACGTAGTGTCCAGCCAGGCTGTTCACGAAGCTTACGGAGGGGTGGTTCCCGAATTGGCGTCACGTGCCCATCAACAAAACATTGTACCGGTGGTGCACGAAGCCTTAAAAAGGGCAGGAGTTACCAAGGAGCAACTAAGCGCCGTTGCATTCACCCGAGGACCCGGCTTGATGGGATCATTACTGGTCGGAGTATCTTTTGCGAAAGGTTTCGCACGTTCATTGAATATACCAATGATTGATGTTAACCACCTGCAAGCCCATGTGTTAGCCCATTTCATTAAAGAATCGGAAGAAGACAACAACCAACCTAAATTCCCTTTCTTGTGCCTGCTGGTGTCAGGAGGAAACTCACAGATAATATTGGTAAAGGCCTATAATGACATGGAAGTTTTGGGACAAACTATTGACGATGCAGTGATGGACAAGCTGAGAAAAGCAGCCAAAAATCTCAAGATAAATGAAGTGGCAGTAGCCGGAGGGGTATCAGCCAACAACGGGCTTCGTAACTCATTCCGCGAGCATGCCGGGAAATATGGTTGGAATATCTATATCCCGAAGTTCAGCTTTACTACGGATAATGCCGCAATGATCGCAATTACCGGTTATTACAAGTATCTGGACAATGATTTTTGCACTATAGACAAGCCCGCTTATTCACGGGTAACTATTTAATATTAAAAAACCGTTTTCAACATGTCAGTAGAAGGTAAATTTTTAAGTAAAGAGATTAACGATTTGTTTTGGAGAGAGGGCCTGACACTCGTTACTGCCGAGAGTTGCACGGCAGGAAGTGTGGCGGCCGCTATTACAGCCGTTGCCGGAAGTTCACAATTCTTTAAAGGTGGAATTATCGCCTATTCCAACGAAATAAAGGAAAGTCTGTTAGGGGTAAACCACGAAACTTTAGAAACTCACGGAGCTGTAAGTGAAGAAACCGTTATCGAAATGGTAAAAGGAGCGATGAAATCGATGAATTCTGATTGTGCTGTAGCAACTTCAGGTATCGCAGGACCCACAGGAGGTACTCCCGACAAGCCGGTAGGTACCATTTGGATTGCTGCCGGATGTAAAGACAAAGTGATTACACTGAAATTGGAAGGCGACGAAGGAAGAAACAAAAACATTGCAAATGCAACCCAAAATGCACTGCAACTGCTTCGAAAGTTGTTCCAAAACGAAGAAAATGAGCAGTAATTGCAGAATTATTTGCAAAAACTCTTGTTTTATACAAATAAAAGTGCTTATTTTGCACTCCGTTTGAAATAAGTATTGAAAAAAACTATAAAAATAAGATAGCAATGTCGAAGATTTGTCAAATTACCGGAAAGAAAGCCATGATTGGCAACAATGTTTCACACTCTAAGAGAAGAACCAAAAGAACTTTTGATGTGAACTTGTTTACTAAGAAATTCTACTATGTAGAACAAGATTGCTGGATTAGCCTGAACATCTGCGCTAACGGCTTACGTGTGATTAATAAAAAAGGCCTGGATGCAGCGCTGAATGAAGCGGTAACCAAACCATGGCAAAGAAAACAGTCGCAACCCTTCAGACAGGTAAAGAAGGACGTTCTTATACTAAGGTTATCAAGATGGTTAAATCTCCGAAAACAGGAGCTTACATCTTCGATGAGCAAATGGTACCTAACGAAAAAGTTCAAGACTTTTTCAAGAAATAATTCAGTCGGAATGACTGGTAGAAAGTTCCTTTCATATATTATGGAAGGAACTTTTTTTATACCACAATGTTATCATCATAATACATTATGACCAATCATTGTGACACTTTTTTTTGTCCGTGTAAGAGATTAGTTATATCTTTGTAGCATAAACAGATAAATCAGACTCCAATATGGGATTTTTTAATTTTTTCTCAAAAGAAAAGAAGGAAACTTTAGACAAAGGATTGTCCAAAACCAAAGAAAGTGTATTTAGTAAGATTGCCCGTGCCGTAGCGGGTAAATCAAAAGTAGACGATGAAGTATTGGATAATCTGGAAGAAGTGCTTATCACTTCGGATGTAGGCGTTGAAACAACTCTGAATATCATCAAACGCATTGAAGAAAGAGTTGCCAAAGATAAATATGTAAACACTCAGGAACTGAACAAGATTCTCCGTGAAGAGATAGCGGCATTATTGACTGAAAATAACACGGTGGATTCGGATGATTTCACTGTTCCGGAAGGTAAGAAGCCCTATGTCATCATGGTGGTAGGTGTAAACGGTGTGGGTAAAACCACAACCATTGGTAAATTGGCATATCAATTTAAGAAGGCGGGCAAAACCGTCTATTTGGGTGCCGCTGATACATTCCGTGCTGCCGCCGTAGAACAATTGGATATTTGGGGAGAAAGAGTAGGAGTGCCTGTTATTAAACAGAAAATGGGATCAGATCCCGCATCTGTAGCTTTTGATACCTTAAGTTCCGCCGTAGCTAATAATGCAGATGTAGTAATCATTGATACCGCAGGCCGTCTTCACAATAAAGTAGGTTTGATGAACGAGCTTACTAAAATCAAGAATGTGATGAAGAAAGTTGTTGCGGACGCACCTCACGAAGTATTATTGGTTTTAGACGGTTCTACCGGTCAAAATGCATTTGAACAAGCCAAACAGTTTACTTTGGCGACAGAAGTTACTGCTATGGCAATTACCAAATTGGACGGAACAGCCAAAGGGGGCGTTGTAATTGGCATCTCAGAGCAGTTCAAGATTCCCGTAAAATATATTGGATTGGGCGAAGGCATTGAAGACATGCAGGTATTCCGCAAAAAAGAATTTGTAGACTCACTATTTGGAGAGACTGAATAATAAATGAAACGTAACACAATAGATATCATCACCTTAGGGTGTTCCAAAAACTTAGTAGACTCAGAAAAGCTGATGCGTCAGCTGGAAGCAAACGGTTATAAAGTAACTCACGATTCCGACAAACCGCAAGGAGAAATCGCAGTTATTAATACATGTGGTTTCATCGGTGATGCCAAAGAGGAATCGATCAATATGATATTGGAATTTTGTCAGGCCAAAGAAGAAGGGAAGCTCAAAAAACTATATGTGATGGGCTGCCTTTCAGAAAGATATCTAAAAGAATTGGCATTGGAAATTCCTCAAGTAGATAAATTCTATGGTAAGTTTAACTGGAATGAGTTGCTGGCAGATTTAGGCAAAGCATACAAGTCGGAATTTGCCTTTGAACGGACATTAACCACACCCCATCACTACGCTTATCTGAAAATATCAGAAGGCTGTGACCGTAAATGCTCTTATTGCGCCATTCCTATTATTACAGGACGCCACATTTCACGGCCGATGGAGGAGATTATTGATGAAGTGAAACTACTTGTATCCGAAGGAGTAAAAGAGTTCCAAATTATAGCCCAAGAATTGACTTACTACGGCGTAGATTTATATAAAAGTCAGAAATTGCCCGAACTCATCGAAAGAATCGCCAATGTTCCCGGTGTAGAATGGATACGTTTACACTATGCATATCCGGCCCATTTTCCGGAAGAATTATTCCGTGTTATGCGCGAACACGATAATGTATGCAAATATATGGATATTGCCCTGCAACACATTAGTGACAATATGCTGAATAAAATGCGCCGGCATGTAAGTAAAGCGGAAACCTACGAATTAATCGAAAAATTCCGTCGGGAAGTACCCGATATTCACTTACGTACAACATTAATGGTAGGACATCCCGGTGAGACTGAAGAAGATTTTGAAGAATTAAAAGAATTCGTCAAAAAAGTACGATTCGACCGGATGGGAGCCTTCGCTTACTCGGAAGAAGAAGGAACATTCGCCGCTAAAGAATACGAAGATTCCATTTCTCATGAAGTGAAACAACAGCGTTTGGATGAATTAATGGCACTTCAGCAGGAAATAGCCGGCGAACTGAGCCAAACGAAAATAGGTAAAGAATTTAAAGTCATTATAGACCGGAAGGAAGGAGATTACTACATAGGCAGAACCCAGTTTGACTCTCCCGAGGTAGATCCTGAGGTCTTGATAAAAGCTGATGACGAGTACTTAAAAATAGGTGAATTCTATAAAGTGAAAATAACAGCCGCTGATGATTTCGACCTATACGCCAGCATTTTATAGACCTTTTCCCTTATAAAGTTTGGATAATGTTTGTTTTTTTACTAATATAGCAACCAAATTAACACTTTAAGCTTTGAATAACAAAGAATTTATATCTGAATTATCACGTAAACTAGGATATACGAATAAAGATACATCACAATTGGTATCCTCAGTCATTGGTGTTATGACCCAGGAATTGCAAGATGGCAACAACATTGCAATCCAGGGATTTGGTACGTTTGAGGTTAAGAAAAAGCTGGAAAGAATTTCTATTAACCCGGCTACTCAACAACGTATGCTGATTCCCCCCAAGTTAGTGCTGACTTACAAACCCAGTGTAACTTTAAAAGAAAAGTTTAAATAAAATAGTCCTTATTTATAATATTATCATGAGCGAGAAAGTAACCATACAAGATATCATCGAACTTTTGGCTGAGAAACACAGCATGACTAAAAAAGATGCTGAAATCTTTGTCAAAGGAATGTTTGAACTGATAGAGGAAGCTTTAGTTACTGAAAAGTATGTAAAGGTTAAAGGACTAGGTACGTTTAAACTTACAGAGGTGGAGAGTCGTGAAAGTGTAAACGTAAACACGGGGGAAAGAATTGAAATACAGGGCCATACAAAAATATCTTTTACTCCGGATTCCAGTATGAAAGATTTAATAAATAAACCATTCGCTCATTTTGAAACGGTTATATTAAATGAAAACACCAAACTGGAAGATACCGAAACAGAAATAGAAGGAGAGGAGGAAGATACCTTTGACGGAAACGCGCCTAAGCCTAAACAAACAATTGCGGCTAAAGAGGTTGAGTTCATAGAAGCGGAAAATACAGAAGATTCTCCAAATGAGAATGCCATTGCCGCTGAAGACACTACTCCGGTTATTGAGGAAACAATTATTGAAGAACCTGCACCTTCTGTTGAAATTACAGAGGAAGAGATACAAATTATAGAACCGGAAAAAGAATCGGAAGATATTGTCACTGAAGCAGAAAAGGATATTGTTGCTGAAACAGCTGTTCCCCAAACGGTTTCCCCTTTAGCAGAGACAATAGAAGGAAACGAGGTAACAGACAAACCTCAAGAAGAAGTTATGACTATCGCCGATGCAGCCATACTGGCTGCTCGTAAAGCTTGTGAAGAAAAAACATCCTTGGAAACAATAGCGTCAGAAGAGGCAACCCCGTCAGAGAAAACAGTAATAACTCCTGTTACTTCTGATTTTGAAAAAGAACAGAAGATAGAGGAAACAACAGAGACACAAGAAATCTCAGAAGAGAAAAAGAACAGAGTTTCCCTGGGAGTTATTCTTGCTATCATTTTGATTGCCTGCATTGCAGGTGGCATATATTGGTATTTGCAATCAGATAAAACTTCGGATTTACAATCGCCGGCTACAATAAAAAACACCCAAGAACAATTGGAAGAGGATATTCCTGCAATTCCGGTTAATGACTCATTGATGCAAGGTAAAGATACCGCAAACATATGGACGAATGTTGCCGGAAAAGAGACCATCAGTCAATCACAGCAAACTGTATCTCCTAGTACGGAAAAGAGTTCAGGCGTTGCGACAACCGCAAATGTTGCAAAAGAAACTTTAGCCGATACTGTAGAATATGACATAACAGGGACTAAAACTAATTACACATTACGAGAAGGAGAGAGCCTGGTAAAATTAGCTGTGAAATTCTATGGTACAAAAAAGCTATGGCCCTATATCGTGAAACATAATAAAAACATCATTAAAGATGCCGACAGAGTACCCATAGGGACTACTCTGCGTATTCCTGAACTAACTCCTAAAAAATAAGCCTTCTTGCATTTTGCCTGCTTTCGGCATAAATAAAGCAGGCAAAATACAAGAAGTAAAAAAAAGTGCGTTCAACTGATATTCTCACTCTACAAACCTTATCTTTGTATTTTAAAATTCTTTAGCCCAATAACCTTTAAAAAGTAGAGATGCACTTTACTTTTTTAATAAAAATTAGTTGCCGCTGTTAATTAATTAGCGTAATTTTGGCTGCGTTAAATGAACAAGGCTATTTACAAGCCCGTTATTAGATCAATAAAGAAATAACTAAATAAACAAAATTATGGCTGAAGCAATTGACATTCGCGAACTAAACGAACGAATTGAAAGACAAAGTGCGTTCGTAACCAACTTAATGACTGGTATGGACCAGGTTATTGTAGGTCAGAAACATTTGGTAGAATCATTACTTATCGGTTTACTGTCCGATGGTCATATCCTGTTGGAAGGTGTTCCGGGTCTGGCAAAGACTCTGGCGATCAAAACGCTTGCATCTTTGATTGATGCCAAGTACAGCCGAATCCAGTTTACTCCGGACTTGCTGCCCGCCGACGTTATCGGTACCATGATTTATAGTCAGAAAGACGAACAATTCATAGCAAAGAAAGGTCCGATTTTTGCAAATTTCGTATTGGCCGATGAAATTAACCGTGCCCCGGCTAAAGTACAGAGTGCTTTGCTGGAAGCCATGCAGGAACGTCAAGTCACACTGAGCAAGGAAACCTTTATGCTACCCGAACCTTTCCTTGTAATGGCTACTCAGAACCCGATTGAACAGGAAGGTACCTATCCGCTTCCCGAAGCCCAGGTAGACCGTTTTATGCTGAAAGTTATTATCGACTATCCGAAACTGGAAGAAGAAAAGAAAATCATCCGCCAAAATATCACCGGAGAGAAAATCGAAGTTCGCCCCATTCTGAAAGCAACAGATATTATGGAAGCCCGTAAAGTGGTGCGCCAAGTCTATCTGGACGAAAAGATAGAGCAATACATCGCTGATATCGTATTCGCAACCCGTTTCCCTGAAAAATATGACTTGAAAGAACTGAAAGACATGATTGGTTTCGGTGGTTCACCGCGTGCATCTATCAATCTGGCATTGGCAGCACGCAGTTATGCGTTCATCAAACGTCGCGGTTACGTGATTCCCGAAGATGTTCGTGCAGTTGCTCACGATGTGCTTCGCCACCGTATCGGCTTGACTTACGAAGCAGAAGCCATGAACATGTCTTCTGATGAAATTGTAAGCAAAATCCTGAATAAAGTGGAAGTACCCTAAGGATTGTGTTCTGAGGCAGTTCTTAATTGCTTGACAGTTAGGAAGAAGACTTGGAAACAAAAGGTTGAGTACAGAGTTCCACATGGGTGGGACCGCCATTCCACCCATGTGGAACTCCCGTTTCATCTATGTGGGACTGCCGTCCCACCTGGGTGAAACACCAAATGCATCCGTTTGAAAAACCATTCTCGATAGGAGAAAAAACAGAAACCGATGCACCGGATAAATAAACAACATAGTACGAACAGTATGGAAACAAGTGATTTATTAAAACGGGTTCGCCAGATTGAGATCAAGACACGCGGACTTTCGAACAATATCTTTGCCGGACAATATCACTCTGCATTCAAGGGCAAAGGTATGTCATTCTCGGAAGTACGTGAATATCAGTATGGTGACGACGTACGTGACATTGACTGGAACGTAACCGCCCGCTACAACAAACCCTTTGTCAAGGTGTTTGAAGAAGAGCGCGAATTGACGGTTATGCTCTTGATTGATGTTTCGAACAGCTTGGATTTCGGTACGGTGAAGCAGTTGAAGAAGGATATGGTGACCGAGATTGCCGCTACATTGGCATTCTCGGCCATTCAAAATAACGATAAAATAGGAGTTATTTTCTTTTCAGACCGGATTGAGAAATTCATTCCGCCTAAAAAAGGCCGTAAACATATTCTTTATATCATCCGTGAACTGCTTGATTTCAAGCCCGAAAGCAAGCGTACAGATATAAAGATAGCTGTGGAATATCTGACCAACGTAATTAAAAAACGTTGCACCACCTTTATGATAAGCGACTTTATAGATGAAAACGACTTCCGCAATGCTTTGACCATTGCCAACCGGAAACATGATATCGTAGCTATCCAGGTATACGACCGCCGCATGGCAGAGTTACCTGATGTGGGACTGATGAAAGTACGCGATGCCGAAACCGGCCACGAGCAATGGATTGACACCTCGTCACGAGCTTTGCGTCGCGCACATAATGACTGGTGGATACAGCGTCAGGGAGTATTGAATGAAACATTTACCAAAAGTAATGTGGACTCTGTATCTATCCGCACGGATCAGGATTATGTGAAATCGTTGCTTAACTTATTTGCTAAACGAAATTAAAGAATATGAATATACTGAATACTAGCAAAAAGTTCTTGAAAGCTGGAGTTTGTGCAATTATGCTGATAACAGCCGGACAGGCACAGGCACAGCAGGTTACGGTAGACGCCAGCATTGACTCGCTGCAACTTCTCATTGGCGAACAGGCTAAAGTGAAGCTGGAAATCAGCATGGATGCCACGCTGCATCCCGAACAATTCTTCGGACCGAAGACCGTTCGCGAAGTACCTATCACCTGGGATGACGTATCGGCCATCGTATGGCTTACCTTGCTGATGCTTGCTTTGGGCGGACTGGCTTACTATCTGTTTGTACGCTACAAGGATAACAAGCCTATCATCAAGAAGATCAAGATTGAACCGAAGTTGCCGCCACACCAGCAGGCGTTGAAGGAAATAGAGCGTATCAAGGGAGACAAAACCTTGCGTACAGCCGATCCGAAAACCTATTATACCGAGCTGACGGATGTACTCCGTACTTATATGGAAGAACGATTCGGCTTTAACGCTATGGAGATGACTTCATCCGAAATTATTGATAAGCTACAGGAAATCAACGACAAAGAATCTATCAAGGATTTGATGTATTTGTTCCAGACTGCCGACCTGGTGAAATTCGCCAAACATTCTCCGTTGATGAACGAAAATGATATGAATCTGGTAAACGCAGTAGACTTCATCAACAATACAAAAGTGGAACCAGACCCGAATGCAAAGCCCGAACCTACGGAAATCACCGTGGAGGAAAAGCGAAGCAAACAGGGCAGAATGATTCTGCTGGGCAGCATCAGCATCATTGTTATTGCTATTGTGGTAATTCTGTATAAGGTGCTGAGTGGTGTATATAACCTCTGGTTTTAACAAATAAATACTAGGAACAATGATTTTTGCAAATATTGAATATCTATTTCTGCTGGTTCTGCTCATACCTTATATAATATGGTACGTCATGAAGCGGAAGAAAACCGAGCCTACGCTTCAGGTTTCTACCACACGCATGTATATGAAGGCACCCAAAAGCTGGAAGATTTACTTGCTGCATGCTCCGTTCGTACTCCGTACGGTGGCTATCATCATGGTAATCCTGATCTTGGCACGCCCTCAGACCACAGACAACTGGCAGAATACCGAAATAGAAGGAATCGACATCATGCTGGCAGTGGACGTTTCTACCAGTATGCTGGCCGAAGACTTGAAACCCAACCGACTGGAAGCTGCCAAACAAGTAGCTTCCGAGTTTATCAACGGCCGCCCCAATGATAATATCGGTCTGACCATCTTTGCCGGTGAGAGTTTTACCCAATGTCCGCTAACGGTAGACCATGGGGTGTTGCTGAATCTGTTCAACAGCATCAAAGGCGATATCGCCCAGCGCGGACTGATTGAAGATGGTACTGCCATCGGTATGGGCATTGCCAATGCGGTGACCCGTCTGAAGGACAGCAAGGCTAAATCGAAAGTGATTATTCTGCTGACGGATGGTAGCAATAACCGTGGAGATATTTCTCCACTGACGGCTGCCGAGATAGCCAAACAGTTCGGAATCAGGATCTACACCATCGGTGTCGGTACAAACGGAACTGCTCCTTATCCGATGCAGACCTACGCAGGGACGCAATATGTGAATGTCCCCGTCGAGATAGACGAAAAGACTTTGACCGAGATTGCAGGTACAACGAACGGAAATTATTTCCGTGCCACCAGCAATTCCAAGTTGAAGGAAGTCTATCAGGAGATAGACAAACTGGAGAAAACGAAGTTGAACGTGAAGGAATTCAGCAAACGCGAAGAAGAATATCAGGTATTCGCCTGGATTGCTTTCTTCTGCATTTTGCTTGAACTCTTGTTGCGTAACTCAGTATTAAAGAAAATACCTTAAAAAAAGAAAGTCATGTTTCGATTTGCAGACCCGAACTTTTTATATTTACTCATCCTATTGCCGTTTTTGGTGGCGCTGTATTTGTATTCCAATTATCACCGCCGCCAAAATATTCGCAAATATGGTGATCCGGCATTGCTGAAAGGGCTCATGCCGACTATTTCCAAGTATCGTCCTGACATCAAGTTCTGGCTGACTTTTGCTGCGTTGACATTGGTTATACTGATGTTGGCCCGCCCACAGTTCGGCTCAAAGATGGAAACGGTGAAACGAAGTGGAGTGGAAGCTGTCATTGCCTTGGACATTTCAAACTCCATGCTGGCAGAAGATGTGACTCCCAGTCGTTTGGACAAATCAAAGAAATTGATTTCCAGACTGGTAGATACGTTCAATAATGATAAAGTGGGATTGATTGTTTTTGCAGGTGATGCTTTCACGCAATTGCCCATCACAAGCGATTATGTTTCCGCCAAAATGTTCTTGGAAACCATTAATCCGTCATTGATAACCACACAAGGTACGGATATCGGTGCGGCCATCCGCCTGGCAATGAAGAGTTTTACTCCGCAAGAAGGAGTGGGACGTGCAATTATTGTCATTACCGATGGTGAAAATCATGAAGGTGGGGCAGTAGAAGCAGCCCAAGAAGCAGCCGAAAAAGGTATGCAGGTATTTGTATTAGGAGTAGGTTCACCGGATGGTTCTCCAATTCCAGCTGAGGACGGTAGCAACAATTTCCGTCGCGATAAGGATGGAAATGTTATCGTCACCCGCTTGAATGAGCAGATGTGCCAGGAAATAGCCAAGGCTGGCAATGGAATGTATATTCGCGTGGATAATACCAACTCTGCCGAGAAGGTATTGAACAATGAAATCGCCAAACTGTCAAAAGCTGATGTAGAAAGTCAGGTTTATACTGAATTTGATGAACAGTTCCAGGCTTTGGCATGGCTGGTGCTTATCCTGCTGGTGGTAGAAATGCTTATTTTGGAACGGAAAAATCCGCTTTTCAAAAATGTCAGACTATTTAAATAAGGAATGCTTATGTTACAAAAAACCTATATCACTCTGTTATTCTTACTTGTGGCAAGCAGTGCCTTCGCCCAAAAAACAGAAAGAGATTATCTGCGCAGCGGAAACAAGCTGTATAACGACAGCTTGTTTATCAAAGCGGAGGTAGATTATCGTAAGGCATTGGAAATTAACCCGAAATCAACAGATGCCATGTTCAATTTGGGAAACTCGCTCTTGATGCAGCAAAAAGCAAAGGAAGCGATGGAACAGTTTGAATCTGCTTCTAAGGTAGAGAAGGACAAGGATAAACTGGCACAGATTTATCATAACATGGGAGTTATCCTTCAGTCGTCCAAGCAGTATCCACAGTGTATAGAGGCTTATAAGGAATCTTTACGGAATAACCCGAAAGATGATGAAACTCGTTATAACTTGGCTTTGGCGCAAAAGCTGTTGAAAGACCAACAGCAAAATCAAGACCAGAATCAGGATAAGAATCAAGATCAAAAACAAGATCAGAAAGACGACAAAAAGGATCAGAACAAAAACCAGCAAGAACAGGATAAGAAAGACCAACAAAATCAAAATCAGCAGCAACAGCAGCAAAATAAGGATGAAATGTCCAAGGAAAATGCCCAACAATTATTGAATGCTGTGATGCAAGATGAAAAGAATGTGCAAGACAAAGTTAAAAAACAACTGCAAATTCAAGGAAAGAAGTTGGATAAAGACTGGTAATTTCTTAATTTTGGCAAATAAAAAAATAATTAGATAGCAATGAGGAAAGTAATTCTCTTATTCATATTAATAACATCGGTGCTCGGAGCATGGGCAGACGGAAATGTGACGTTTACCGCTTCTGCGCCTGATGTAGTAGTAAGCGGGGATCAGTTCCGGCTGACTTATACGGTCAACACTCATAAAGTCAGGGATTTTCGTGCACCTAATATCAAGGGGTTCGATGTCTTAATGGGACCAAGCCGTTCACAGCAGAGTAGTACACAGATTATAAATGGTAATGTTACTTCTACCAGCTCCATTACTTTTACTTATATTTTGATGGCTGATAAAGAAGGAACTTACACCATTCCTGGTGCTACTATTGTGGCAGACGGACAAAACAAAACTTCAAATTCCGTACAAATCAAAGTATTACCGCCTGATCAAACAAATGGTGTTGGAGGTGGAAACAATAGCGGTGGAAGAACTTCTTCACGCAGTCAGGTTGCCGGAAGCAAAATAACCAATCAAGATTTGTTTATTACCGCAACAGCAAGTAAGACTACTGTTTATGAACAGGAAGCCATCTTGTTGACATACAA
>PPYF01507012.1_pt1 | contig 18984 bp, 20 predicted proteins | sample 1559871 | NCBI WGS metagenome assembly PPYF01 (sample SAMN08240021, study PRJNA423297) | Human gut metagenome, whole genome shotgun sequencing project. | reverse complement strand
GAGGGGTAAGTCCGGTTCGGGGGCGAGCATTTGGAAACCTACCATAGAAATATGACAAGGCGCTGGGTGCTTAGCCTACTCAAGACCGTGCGTAAGTTCTTCGGTGAGGCAGTTGTGGTAACGCAGGAGGTCGAGGACATCATATCTTCCTCTATCGTCAAGGGTACCATCATCAACAACAGCGACTGCAAGATTCTCCTCGACCAGCGTAAGTATGTGAACAAGTTCGATGAGATACAGGGTTTGCTCGGACTCACCGACAAGGAGCGTGCACAGATTCTCTCCATCAACCTCTCCAATGCTCCCGGCAGGAAGTACAAGGAGGTGTGGATAGGTCTTGGCGGAGCACAGTCGGCAGTCTATGCCACGGAGGTATCCCCTGAAGAGTACTACTGCTACACCACCGAGGAGACCGAGAAGCTGGAGTTGCAGCGGCTTACCGAGAAATTGGGCGGAAATATCGAACTCGCCATCAAGCAGCTTGCCGAGAGCAAGCGAAGCAAGTAACCCTTTTTATTCACCCTTTAATTCGTAACAGTATGAGATTGAAAATTTTTATGCTCTGTCTGGTGGCTCTCTTTGTCAGCCAGACATCGAGGGCGCAGTGGGTGGTGACAGACCCTGGCAACCTCGCACAAGGCATCATCAATGCCACGAAGAACATCGTGCATACATCCTCTACGGCAAGTACGATGATTCAGAACTTCCAGGAGACAGTAAAGATCTATAAGCAGGGAAAGGAGTACTACGATGCTCTGAAGAAGGTGAAGAACCTTGTCCGCGATGCACGCAAGGTACAGCAGACCATCCTGCTTGTAGGCGACATTACCGACATCTATGTGAACAGCTTCGAGCGTATGCTCAACGACCCCTACTTCACGGTGGAGGAACTCAGTGCCATTGCTCTGGGATATACCAAACTGCTCGAAGAGAGTGCCCACCTGTTGAATGACCTTAAATCGGTGGTTAATGAGAACGGGCTCTCGATGAGCGACAAGGACCGTATGGATATCATCGACAAGTGTTACAGCGAGATGCTCCAATACCGCGGGCTGGTGCAGTACTACACCAACAAGAACATCGGGGTGTCCTATCTCAGAGCGAAAAAACAGAACGATGTTGACCGTGTGATGTCCCTCTACGGCTCGCCGAGTGAACGCTATTGGTAAACCTGAAACCCTACGACTATGGTACTATTAGCAGTAAACTTTGACAATCTGCATCAGATACTCCAGAATCTGTATGTGGATATGATGCCCCTCTGTTCGCAGATGACGGGTGTCGCCAAAGGACTTGCCGGATTGGGTGCTCTCTTCTATGTCGCCTATCGTGTCTGGCAGTCGTTGGCACGAGCCGAGCCTATAGATGTCTTTCCGCTCCTGCGTCCCTTTGCTCTCGGACTGTGTATCATGTTCTTCCCGACATTGGTGTTGGGTACGCTCAACAGCGTAATGTCGCCCATAGTGACGGGAACGCACAGAATCCTTGAAACGCAGACCTTCGATATGAACGAGTATCGTAAGCAGAAGGATAAGCTGGAATTTGAGGCGATGAAACGCAATCCCGAAACGGCCTACCTTGTGGATAAGGAGTCCTTTGACAACAAGCTCGATGAACTGGGAGCGTTGGATGCTATTGAGGCTTGCGGAATGTATATGGACCGTGCGATGTACAATATGAAAAAGGCTGTTCAAAACTTCTTCCGCGAACTGTTGGAGCTGATGTTCAATGCCGCAGCCCTTGTCATAGACACGCTGAGAACATTCTTCCTCATAGTCCTCTCGATACTCGGCCCCATATCCTTTGCGATAGCCTGTTGGGACGGCTTCCATGCCTCACTCACGCAGTGGTTTGTCCGATACATCAGCATCTATCTGTGGCTGCCCGTGAGCGACCTTTTCAGCAGCGTCCTCGCACGCATACAGGTACTGATGCTACAGAAGGACATAGAGCAGTTGTCCGATCCCAACTTCATCCCTGACGGGTCGAATGCGGTCTATATCACCTTCCTCATTATCGGCATCATCGGATATTTCACCATTCCGACAGTGGCGAACTGGATAATCCAGGCAGGCGGCGGTGCAGGTAACTACGGCAGGAATGTAGCCCAGACAGCAAGCCGCACGGGATCGATAGCAGCAGGTGCGACAGGTGCCGCCATCGGCAACATCGCAGGAAGATTACTTAAACGATAACCTATTAAACAGTATTCAAATGGAATTCAAATCACTTAAAAACATCGAGACCGGCTTCAGGCAGATACGCTTCTTCGGCATCGCCTACCTCTTTGTCTGTGCTTCGCTTGTGGGCTTCTCGCTTTGGAAGGCATACAGCTTTGCCGAGGCACAACGACAGAAGATATATGTCCTTGACGAGGGCAAGTCACTGATGCTGGCTCTCTCGCAGGACTTGGAGCAGAACCGTCCTGTGGAGGCAAGGGAGCATGTGAAGCGTTTCCACGAACTCTTCTTCACGCTTGCACCCGACAAGAGTGCCATCGAGGGTAATATCCAGAGGGCAATGTTTCTGAGCGACCGCTCGGCATACGAGCACTACAGCGACCTTGCGGAGCAGGGGTATTACAACCGTATCATCTCAGGCAATGTAACCCAGCGTATCGAGGTAGATAGCATAAGCTGCAACTTCAACCACTATCCCTACGAGGTGGTGACATACGCAAGACTATCCATCATCCGCGAGAAGAGTATCACCGAGCGTAGCCTAGTGACCAAAGGGCGACTTCTCAACTCCACACGCAGTGACAACAACCCTCACGGATTCATCTTCGAGGCGTTCCGTGTGGTGGAGAACAAGGACCTGAGAGTCTATGACAGATAACCCAATTATTCACCAATAACATTTACAGCGATGAAAAAGTACATTCAAAAAATCAAGGATTCAATCAACAAGTCTTGGAACAACAAGACATCGAAGACCAAACGCCTCATCATCTACGGCCTCCTGCTGGCATATTCGGGATTTGCCCTCTATGTAATCTTTATGCCTGCTCCCGATTACGGGTATGAGGAGTATGTCAGAAGTGAGCCGCCTGCCACCAATCTGATTATCGAGGAGGAGGTAACTCCTGCCGACAGCCTCTCGGATGAGAAGATACGGGAGATGGAAGAGTTCTTTAACCAATTTAATTCAGAGAGCTATGAGTAACGATGCTAACGCTCTAAAAAGAAAGGAGCAAATCAAGAAGATTCTTGTGTATGGCGGAATGGTTATGCTATGTCTTGTGTCATTCTACTTCATCTTCAAACCATCAAAGGAGCAGGTACAGGCGGAACAGCAGAAGGTAGGCTTCAACGCCGAACTTCCCGACCCGCGAGGTGCAGGCATCGAGGCGGACAAGATTGCTGCATACGAGTTGGAGGATATGCGTGTCAAGCAGGAGCAGAAGATGCGTACCCTTGAGGACTTTACGGCAATGACCACCGATGACGAGGAGGAAGAGGTGGTCGAGATACCCGAAGAGCCGAGATACACAGGCGGTGGCTCGTCCTATCGAAGTGGTAGTAGCAGTCGCAGTAACTCGTTCTCATCTTCCACATCTGCCTACAATGACATTAACGCCACACTCGGCAGTTTCTACGAAGAGCCGCGTGAAGATCCCGAAAAGGAGGCTCTGAAAGCGGAGCTTGAAGAGTTGAAGCAGTCAATGGCACAACAGCAGAACAGCCAGCCGACATATGCCGATCAGGTGGCACTCTTGGAGAAGTCATACGAGCTTGCAGCGAAGTATATGCCAAGCAATACAGCCGCCACCTCCGAGGGCGCAGCCGAGGAGGTGGAGAGCACCACACGAAGCGGCAAGGCGAAGGCACAGCCCGTAGGTCATGTAACGACTCCCGTAGTGTCGGCACTCGCTCAGCCTGTGAGTGACTCGGCGATGATAGCAAGGCTGTCGCAATCCGCAGGCGGAGGTTTTCATACCGCCGTGGGTGAAGCACCTGCCGAGACTTCACGAAACACCATCAAGGCGTGCGTGCATGGCGACCAGACCATCACAAGCGGTCAGAGTGTGCGACTGCGACTCTTGGAGGCAATGCGTGTCGGGAAGTATGTACTGCCACGAAACACCCTCATCACGGGTGAAGGCAGCATCAAAGGCGAAAGGCTCGACATAGAGATTCTTCAGGTGGAGCATAACGGAACAATCATTCCCGTAGAACTTACCGTCCACGACAATGACGGACAGGCGGGAATCTTCATACCCGGCTCCATGGAGGCAAGTGCGGCAAAGGAGATGGCAGCAAATCTGGGACAGAACCTCGGAACAAGCATATCCATCACCAACCAGTCTGCCGGAGACCAACTGCTATCCGAAGTAGGTCGTGGTGCCATACAGGGCGTGTCGCAGTATATCTCCAAGAAGATGCGTGAAGAGAAGGTACACCTCAAATCAGGATATACCCTGATGCTTTATCAAAACAATCAATAACCCATTAAAACATTAAAGACATGAAAAAGATTTTTGTAATGCTTGCCCTCACGATGGGCGTTGTAAGTGCCAATGCACAGTCGGTTGATTCAACCGCAGTAACTAACACGGTAGCCGGTGATGTTACCCTCACTACGGACATCTATCCACAGCAGGAGGATGGTGACATCTATCACGGTTTGACAAAAAAACTGACCTTTGACCGTATGATTCCGCCTTACGGCTTGGAGGTGACATACGACAAGACTACTCACATCATCTTTCCTGCAGCAGTACGCTATGTCGATCTTGGCTCGCCTAACCTTATCGCTGGCAAGGCCGACGGCTCGGAGAATGTGATTCGTGTGAAGGCTACGGTAAAGAACTTCCGCGATGAGACCAATATGTCGGTGATTACTGAGAGTGGCAGTTTCTACACCTTCAATGTGAAGTACTCGGATGAGCCTCTGCTCCTGAATATCGAGATGAAGGACTTTATTCACGATGGCAGTGAGGTGAACCGTCCCAACAATGCTCTCGACATCTATTTGCAAGAGCTTGGCAGTGAGTCGCCTAAGTTGGTACATCTTATCAGCAAGGCTATCCACAAGGACAACAAACGCCACATCAAGCACATCGGCAGCAAGGCTTTCGGCATCCAGTATCTGTTGCGTGGACTCTACACCCACAATGGTTTGCTCTACTTCCATACGCAGGTGAAGAATACATCGAATGTGCCTTACGAGGTGGACTTTGTGACCTTCAAAATTGTGGATAAGCAGGTGATGAAGCGTACAGCCATTCAGGAGCAGGTCATCTTTCCTCTGCGTGCATACGACTATGCCACAACCGTTGCGGGCAACAAGGATGAGCGTACCGTATTTGTCTTCGACAAGTTCACCATCCCTGCCGACAAGGTGCTTGTGGTGGAGATGCACGAGAAGAGCGGTGGCAGACACCAGACCTTCACCGTTGAGAGTGAGGACATTGTAAGAGCAAAGGTAATCAACGAACTTAAAGTGAAGTAACCATGAAAAAGTATCTGTTTCTACTTGTTGCAGTCGTATCGCTTGCCCTGTCATCAGGGCAGGCATACGCCCAGCGTTATCTCCCGAAGATGAAGGGTGTGGAACTCAGAGGCGGCTTTGTAAACGGCTCAAAATCTCCGCTAAACTACTACACGGGAATAGCGATGTCGGGATATACCAAGAAGGCTAACCGCTGGGTGGTGGGTGCAGAATATCTGCTCAAAAACTACGACTATCGGGGTACATCCATTCCTCGCGCCCAGTTCACAGCCGAGGGCGGTTACTACCTGAAGTTCCTGTCCGATCCTACAAAGACCTTCTTCCTCTCTATCGGTGGCTCTGCTTTGGCAGGCTACGAAACGGTGAATTGGGGCGACAGACTACTACACGACGGCTCTTCGCTGCTTGCCAAGGATGCCTTTATCTATGGCGGTGCCATCACCCTTGAATTGGAGAGTTATATAACAGACCGTATTGTACTGCTTGCCAATGTGCGTGAGCGTGTCCTCTGGGGAGGCTCACTCGGCAAGTTCAGCACTCAGTTCGGCTTAGGTGTCAAGTTTATTATCAATTAAAATTAAAAACGTTATGAAAAAGTTATTTTCCTATATGATGGTTTGCGGTGCCATGATGACCGCAGTATTGGGCTTCACATCTTGCGAGGATGACCTCGATGTTCAGCAAACCTATCCTTTTACGGTTGAGACAATGCCTGTACCCAAGCGATTGGTGCAGGGCGAGACAGCGGAGATACGCTGCGAGATTGTGCGTGAGGGGTATTTCTCAGATACTCGCTACACAATCCGTTACTTTCAGCCCGATGGCGAGGGAACATTGAGAATGGATGATGGTATGGTATTACTCCCGAATGACCGCTATCCGCTTGACAGAGATGTGTTCCGTCTGTACTATACCTCGGAGTGTGAGGACCAGCAGACGATAGATGTCTATTTCGAGGATAACCATGACCAGGTGTATCAACTTACATTCACTTTCAACAACGAGGCGAAGGAGGAAGAGGATACCACAGAGGGTAACACTATTACTCCCATAGGAACTATCGTCTCTCCAATCAACATCAATCCTTAACCAACGGTGGCAGGCACTCGCTTGTCGGGTGTCTGCCGCCATAACCAATCACTAAAAGAGAATCTATGAGAATAAAGTTGATGATTATATGTCTGACCCTGCTTTGCGGATATGCCAAGGCACAGACACGAGGTGGCGACTCTTCGCCACCACTACCCAAGGAGGTTTCAGCGGAACTGTTCGACAAGGCGGTAGGACTCATCAAGGAGTTTGAGGGGTGGCACGACCACACCAAGCACCCGTACATCGGTTACGGTCATAAACTGCTTCCACACGAAAACCTGACAGCCGATATTACCGAAGCACAGGCCGATTCGTTGCTCAGAGCCGACCTATTGGAGCGATACAAGTATTTCCGACAGTATGGGAAAGATGCTCTGCTACTAACAGTGTTGGCTTACAATGTGGGTTATGTAAGCGATTTTATTATGTAAAACCATTGTATGTAAGTGCCTATATATCAATATTGTAATTTATAATAGCTGTTATTTTCTTTACATAATTGTTACATAGGATAAAATCATTAAAGAGAAAACATTTTAAATCATCCACAACATAAAGGTATTGAATATATTAATTCAATGGTGCAAAGTCGAAAGATTTTATCTGACTTGTTTATCATAAACATTTATTGTACATTTGCACAGCATATTCCAAATAGCAGACACAGATCCTATCTTTATTTATAAGGTTAAATAAATGAAAGGAGGTGTTTGATATGCGGATAATGTGCAATTGCATTTACAAACCAGTATCTGTGTCCGATTATTATCGGTTTCGCTATGGGAAGTGGGAATACGTTTCACCGTATTGTCGTCGTCGTCCGAGACGATAAATGCACATCTTCGGCAGCGAGATGTAAAAGAGCTGCCATTTATACTCATTTCCTCATAATAAAGGCTCTCATATCTTCAATTGACTGGCGAATTTCAGTTTCTGTATAAGGCTCATTATGACAATTCTCTGGATGATGAATCTGATGGCGAATTTTTTCTGTTAAAGTTTTTTGCTCTGTCTTAGTTGTACCATTTGGTAACTCCCTAATATAGTCGACTGTTGTTTTGCCATTTTTATATTCTTCAATCCATTTTATTCCATCTGTTTTGTTCGAATAAAGATAACTATATAGCTCATCATGATACTCTTCTGTCACTTCTCCAAAAGACGTGAAATTTATTTCATTTAAAGACGGATATGGCAACTGAGATGGTTCAATAGCCTGAACTATTCTTTCCTCTCTGTCTTCTTCTTTTTCTTTTACCAATCGAATGTTATCAAACTTTAGTTGTTTTACAACATAAGAACTATGGGTTGTCAATACAACTTGTACATTCTCATTGTTGGCTAAATCTATTAAAGCTTTCATCAGAATCTTTTGGTGTGCAACATGCTGAGAAGTTTCAGGTTCTTCAATAGCGTATATTAGACCATCTGATTCTGTATTACTTTGCATTCTTTCGGCTTCAGCTCTAAAAAAGTTCAAAAGTATTAAACGTTTTACACCGCTACCACGCTTATTGATAGGAATGTCATTATCTCCTGCAATAGATACATTTTTGAATAAATCAGACCATTTTAAATCAGTGAAAGACGGTATATTAGGGCTAAGACTATTTGCTAGCTCTGGATTCATTTCTCGTATTTTATCTAACGTATGATTTGAGACTTCTTGTAGTTTAGTTGTAACATGTTCTGCTATTTGCTGACACATTTGGGCTACATTTTCCTCTTTTAGTATCGATTTTACAGCCTCTTTTAAAGGATCCTGTATTTCTTTATCATGGTCATTATTACTACGATCAGCTTGAAAGAGTGAATATACAGGAAGAAACTTCTTCAAACTTTCCCAAATCGTCTTTCCGTCTTCTTTCGTTACATCAATTTCCTTTTCTTCTAAATTGAGATTATCTGCAAAATGGTTCCATATTGCTGTGCGTATTACAGCCTTTCTAGTCTGATCTTCACATTCTATGTTCTCTCGATTTAATATTGTTTTAAGATCAGTAATTTTCTTGCTTAACAAATCGCAACAAACTGCATTGGTCGGATGTTTAGCTCGAATATAAACTTTTTCCCTTCCAGCTTTTGGATACCTTTTCACTATTTTTAGAGTATTAGATTCTGTTAAAAGATATTCAGCTGCAAGTGTAGTTCTATTGCTATCATCTATAACTAAACTATCTGGTAATTTGAAAAATTCTACAGCAATTATTATTTCATCGTCACCTTCACTAGAAGCACGTTTATTTATATCTTCCTTATCTAGGGAAATACATCCCTTTCCTTCATTAAAGAAAATGTCTAAGGCTTCCAGAATTGTAGATTTTCCAATATCGTTACGACCAACAAAAGTTGTTAGATTGGAGAAAAGAACTGTAGTCTCACTTCTATAGCCACGAAAGTTTTTAAGTGTTACTGATTTTATTAACATATCGATATTTTATATAAACTTGTCACATAGTGTCGCTCGCTTAATAATTTGTAGCCTACTAATATAAAAATATGAGTGGGGAAATATTTTGCTGCAAACTTAACCGAAAGCAAAATTACTGATTTTTATTTTTCAAAACGCTCTTTTCCGAATAAATTGTAGCCTTATTCCACGAAAATAACAACTGTGCCTGAACCAGAAGATTTCAATAGCAGTTTGGATTTGCATAGAATAATTCCAATATATCGTAAAAAAGAAAGATTATATAAATCTACATAAGATGGTTATGCAAACAAACGCGCATAGAAGATGTTGCTAGATAACTGATTATTACGTAATTGTAAATAAGAATGTTTGCATTGTATTCAAATGAGTGAAGAGTGGTTCTTCTATTTACTACTCTTCACTCTACTTGTTATTTTATTTATATTTTACTTGCAGAGCTTTTAAGAATTCCATTAAATCTCCATCTTTTTGCCATGCAGTTTTACTTTCCTGAATAATACCAGGAGCCAGTTTTTCCAATGCCTGTTCTTTTAATTTTTCACTTGCCCTAGCATATATTTCCGTTGTTGTTGTAGAAGCATGTCCAAGAAAGTCACGAATATAGACGAGATTTATACCCGCTTCCAACATATGCATGGCTTTGGAGTGCCGGAAAGTGTGACAGGATATATTACTTGGTATCAATTCCAAATATTGTTTCCTCGCATTTTTAGCATGTCTTTTCACAATATCTAATACGGCCATTCTCGTCAACCTTTCTCCTTTTGGATTAGGAAATAACGGATGGCATCTATATTGTGAAGCAAAAAGATTGTTCTCTTCCATATACAACCTTAAATTTTTCACTTGATTAGTAGAAAGAGGAACTACTCTAATTTTATTGCCTTTCCCATGTAATTTTACAGTAGTAGTTTCTCCTAATCTTATATTTTCTGGGGTTAGGTTTATAATCTCTTGAACTCTTGCACCGCTATCATACAATAGCCCCATAAGAATAAAGTCTCTACGCCCTTTACGAGTTGATAAATCCGGTTGTTCAAGTAATGCCTGTACTCCTTCCGTAGTCAGATAAGACATTTCCTTAAAAGGTGTTCTTTTCTGTTTGATACTCAATATAGCTTGCCAATAAGCCATGCCCTTAACTTCCCGATATTGAAGATATTTGAAAAAAGACCGTAGAGCACTTAAACGATTATTTCTTGTTGATATTGAGCATTTTCTCGTTTCTTCCAGCCAATGCAAAAATCCTAAAACTCTTTCTTTTGTAATTTCTTTGAGGAATAGTTTTTCCGGTGCTATTAATTCAATCTTATACATGTATTGTATAAAAAGCATGAATGTTGCACTATACTGTTTTACCGTTTGATAGGAACAGCCACATTCCATTGTGAGGTAACGGTTTAAATAATCTGTGAGATATTTTCCAAAATCTGTCATACACTAAAATTTTAATACATAATTAATCTGTCATTTCATCCATGTTTGGAAAAATATGATTGTGAGTCATATCTACTTGTCTTACAATTTCAGGAAACATGGTCTCCACTATTCTGACATATTTATTTGTAGCGGCAATGGATTGATGTCCCATATACGTCATTAGTATCAGCATCACATTATGTATATCTTTCCCTGATTCACATAATTGCACAAATGAATTTACACAGAATGTATGTCGAAGGTCATGCAGACGAGGTCCTTTTCGATTTTCATTTCGTACGATGGCGGCACGTTCTAAAATATGATTGAAAATGTTTGAAATAGTTTTTGATGAAATTGAAGTATCATTACATTTTACAAAAAAATAGTTCTCTGGATTAATACTAAGCCCAAATTTCTGTTTTTTAGTTACATAATCACGGCATATTAGTGCTAAGGAAGGAGAAAGAGGGACATATCTGTCTTTCCCATTCTTACATTCTCTAAGTAATAAGCATTCATTTTTGAAATCAATATCACAGTGTTTCAATTTTATAGCCTCACCTATACGGATTCCTGTACCGTACAGCAGACGGATTAGGCATGGTATGGAAAATCGAGCTGAATTGATTACGTGGTGATAAGCATTTATTCTGTCGCACTCCTTGAAGATTCTTTCCATTTCGTCAGGTGTGTAAATGTAGGGGACAAAATTTGATTGATGTTTGGGTAATATTGGAATATATGAATCATATCCAATTGTTTGCAGGAAAGAAGAGAATCCTCGAAGAATGATAATCCTATAATAGCGGTTATCTTCAGATTCTCCAGGGAATTTACAGCACCAAGCATCTGCCAAATCTTTGGAAATCCCAAGGACCTTCTCGTTTCTATCATTGGCAAACTTGTCAAAGCGCTTTAACAAACATTCCATTACAGTCGTTTTGCAACCTATATTATTCTTGTATTCTATATATTGGGTAATTAACCCAGAGAATACACTATATAATTTACCAGTTCTCTTTCTCATATATTTCTAAGTAAAATATTTCAGGAATTTGAGGTACTTCAAGTGCGCATTGTCTTAGATGCTTCAAATCAACTTTTACATAACTCATGGTGGTTAATAAATTGGAATGTCCGAGAATTTCAGAAATAACGCTTGGGGATTCACCATTCTCAAACAAATTAATAGCAAGACTATGACGTAAAGAATGAGGACCATGTTTACGTGTTGATATATCTATCCTGGCAGCCAACATCCACTCTGAGACAATCCTGCTCAATGCCTGGGGGGAAATCCTTTGATATGGAGCCATATGTTCCAAAAAAACATGCGGACTGTCAATATCAGGTCTTCCGAACTTGATATAATCAATAATAGCACTTCCTATTTCCTCTGATAATGGAAATGAAACAGGCTTCCCCGTCTTTGCCTGCACAAGGGACAAACGATTGAACTCCCATTCAAAATTGGCATATGTAATTCCTACTATATCCGAAGCGCGGAGTCCATAACGTGCTGCAAGTAGAAGCATTGCATAGTCGCGTTTTCCTTTAGGACAAGATCTGTCTATTGCGTCCAGCATTTTTTTTATTTCCTCCCTGCTATAATATGATGGTAATTGAGGATTTTTGGGACGATGAAGGCATAAAATCCTATCCCAGCGGGAAAAATTGCAATCTGCTAATAAATTACGCTCACAAGAGTATCTGACAAAGGCTCTTACAGAAGAGACGACGTGATGCCAAGGACGTTTCTTTCGCTTCAATTCACGTAAAAATAACAAGCAATCGGGAATACCAAACTCTTTAACCAGTTTGTTGTTTTCTTTTAGAAAATCATACAAGTCTCTCAAATACAAGTGATGTTTGCTCACTGTTAGAGGGCTTTTAATTCTCCTTTCATGACAAATAAATTCATTGAATTGTATGCCTAAATCTCCTTTGAATTCAAACATGGGACTTCGCGGAGTTGGTTTTCCAATGATAATTCCTGTATGCAGAACTTCATTCATTATTTTTATATGTCTAACCATGTTCTTCTCAAAATCAGACAGTTGGGCGTATGCCATACCTTTGTGACGAGTTTTCAAAAAATCTTCTCCTACACGAGCAGAATAGATTTCAATTTTATTTTCCAGCATATAACATTCCAGTTTATTATAACTACTCTTAAATGCACAAATAGTTAAAGGTGCATAATGCCTTTCACGCAGTTGCTGGACAACTTGTTTCCTTAAATCATAAAAATTACTTTCTTCCATAAAACATTATTTATTGTTTGATATTAATTGAAACTCCATCTATTTGATTTGATGGAGCTTCAATATATCTCTTATTAGGAAATAATGCTATGATTTTACCTAATAAGTTAGGAATATTATGTAAAAAGTAATCCTGTGAAAAATGAATATACTATTTGTTAATCAATGATTTATATTTTCTTTATTTACATAATATATTCGCTTACATAACCCACATTATGTAAGCTTTTACATAATGTCGGACATTCACGCTTGCTTGGCTATGGCAAACGCCCCAAGAGTAACCTTATCAAGAAAATAGAGTCCGGCGACAGGAATATTTACGAAGAGTATATCTCGTATCGTTGCTACAAAGGCAAGCCAATTCCCAGCATCGAACGCCGCAGAAAAAGAGAGTTTCAATTGCTATATATCCCGTAGCCGTTATTTAAAGAGCCTTCCCTTAAGCAATTGAGAGAAGGCTTTTATTGTAAAACAAAGATTAATTGAATATACTATGGTATCTATAAAATTAAAGTTCAGACCTTCAACGATTGAGGGGAAAGTAGGTAGTCTATACTACCAAGTGATTTATATGCGAAAAGTACGGCAAGTTTCAACTAACTTCCGAATTACCCGGAGTGAATGGGATTCTAAATTGGAAGATCTTATCATTAAGGATGATGACTCGTCTCGTGCAAATTATTTGCAATATGTACAAAATCACATAGAATACGATAAGAAGTGTTTCAAGCGTATTGTAAAGAAATTGACCATCTCAGATTCTCCATTTACCGTTGATACGATTGTAGATGAGTTTCATAAGCAATCATTTGAAATAACCTTGTTTTCGTATATGGAAAAAATGATTGCTAAACTCTGGAGACAAGGACAACATCGCACAAGTGAAACATATCAAGCCACCCTTAGCAGTTTTAGAAAGTTTAGAGAAGGTGTAGATGTTTGTTTTGATGACATTGATTCGGAGATGCTTATTTCGTATGAGTATCATTTAAGAGCGAAGGAATTGGCTCCCAATACAATCTCTTTCTATATGAAACGCTTGCGTGCGGTATATAATAATGCTGTGGAAGATGGCTATGTAGAGAATAAGAATCCATTTAAGAAGGTGTTTACTTCATCAGAAAAGACTGTAAAGAGAGCTATTCCGTTGAAGTTCGTTCGTAAATTGAAAGATTTGGATTTGAGCTATTCTCCATCCAAGAGTTTTGCCCGTGATATGTTCCTGTTCAGTTTCTACACACGAGGAATGGCATTTGTGGATATGGCATACTTACACTACTCAAATTTTGTTTTATGTTAAAATCGTTTTTGTAAAGAGTAAATAACTCTCTTAGCTATTGTTTCGAAGTTCCGTGAAAATCTTTACGGCTTCTACGGCGGCACGGACATCATGCACTCGGAGGATGTCGGCACCTCGTTCGAGGGCGAGGGTGTTGAGAACTGTCGTGCCGTTGAGGGCTTCATCGGCAGAAGAATCAAGTAATCGCCAAACCATGCGCTTTCTTGAGATGCAAACGAGAAGTGGCAGATTGAATGTGTCCTTAAGCTGCTGTTGGGCAGAGAGTAATGAGTAGTTGCCGGCGATGATATCCTTTCCAAAACCGTAGCCGGGATCAAGAATGATATCCTTTACTCCGATTGAGTTGAGGACCTTGATTTTCTTGAGGAAGACAGAAACTGTATTCTCAAGATCCGCTTGAAGCGACATTAATATATAAGGTACTTGCAATCTGGCAACTTCAAGAAGAATGTCCGAAGGCTCATTCTCATTCGCGTCAACATCCACTTTCGCATTTTCGTTGGAGGTATTGTTGTAGTAGCCACGTCCTTCTGAAATGTCGTTTATGATATCTGCTCCGAATTCCTCAACTGCCATACGGGCTACTGATGGACGGAAGGTGTCAATAGACACGAGGGCATCTGGCTGCTCTCGACGGACAATGGCGAGTCCGTTACGCATACGGAGAAGTTCTTCTTCCTCGCTGACATCAGCAGAACCAGGGCCAGTAGAGAAGGCACCAACATCAATGATTTTGCCTCCTTCAAGGATTATCTGATTGGTACGTTCTGCTATTTCCTGTTCTGTCTGCTTGCGACTTCCTGCATAGACACTATCTGGAGTCACATTTAGTATTCCCATTACCTGTGGGGTTGATAAGTCTAATGTCTTGTTATGAACTGATATCTGCATTTTGGCATTAATTTTTGTTCCACTCCACAAGCACCAAAGGTGCGTTTTCATTTTGTGCGTGGGAATTTCAAATGCAAAGGTAGAAAAAATGTTTTACAAACTTGCGTTAATTTCTGATAAATATTTGCAAGAACGTGAAATTTTCAGTAATTTTGTGCACAATATGAAAGATGAAGAGTTCTTCCTGCAAAAATTGCAGCATCATGACATAAAGCCGACAGTCAAGCGGAACATCCTGCTCGTCCCGGAATGTCATAAAGCTATTGAGTGTAGCAGTATAGGTTTCCGATGTTCGGACTTTTCCCAACTGTTTCAGTTGAGCTATGACACCATGCATAAAGGTAAAGAGAGAGGACTCCTTGGTCAGTTTATGGAACATGGTGATCACGTCGTCAGCTGTGAAGCGACGACGCTCCGTTTCCAACGAGCGGACAACCTTTTCCAGACGAGCCACGTCCCATGCCAGACGTTCTTGAATACCCAACAGAAGGTTAGAACGATTACCATTTACGATAACGCTTTCCGCCTCTGCATCCCATTCCTCTGCAAAGACCTTGTAATCTGTATTCAACTGACGGACTACTCGGTTGTGGATAATCTGGAAATAGAGACCTCCCTCCTTGCCATCCACTGTGGATGGTCTGAACTTTATCATTATTGATGTCATATTCATACCCTAATTGCTTGCTTCTTTATCTGGTCAGCTCCCCTTACATCGATAGATGGCTGGGGTATTAGGCTGCCCCTCCCTACTTTTGAGTGGACAGAGGCAAGCCTCTTATGCATATCCTTCTTTGTGTGAAGTCGCCAGCTGTCTTTCATTTTGAATATTGTTGTTCGAAGAACCATAAAAGTCATAGAAACCCTAAAAGCTTGCTGTTTTATCTGGCTAGTTTCCCCGACATCGATAGTAGGCAGGGGTATTAGGCTTCCCACTACTTGAAAAATGTGGCATCGGCAAGCCGATTTTACACGCTTGATATTACCCTCTGGTATCGGCTCCGATATTCATGGCCTGCCATGTGTGAGAATAGTTTAATGCCAGATACTGTGACCTCTGCTTGCAGATTTATGTGGTCAGTCCACCGCCCGATGAAAATCGGAACGGGTAATGAGCTTCCCGATGCTTGTTTTATGTGGCAAGCATCGGGCAAGCCCTCTACTTCATAGCTACATTGCCTTCATCCACTCCTTGTCACGCAGATAGACATATAGATAGGAACGCAAACTCAGGTCACCTTGCAATCGCTGGGTATGTGCGAATGCAGCCGTTCGCTCACTTTCGCTAAGCTGCTGCCATACGCCAAAGGCTTGCGATTCGTTGTTGCCAACCTTCTTGTAGATGACCTTCAATCGGTCAAAGGAGGAGGTGACATCGCTAGCATTGATACCGTCAATACTGGTTGCATTGTCGGATTCTGTTGAATGGATGCCATCGTTAGATTGCTCAGAATCATCTGGAATGTCAACAACATTAACGCAATCAGCGTTGGATGATGCTATAGCTGGGTCTGCAATCGCTTTGGGGGAAGGTGAAGTAGTTGCGCTCGCTACATTCACTTTTTTTGAAGGTTCAACAATAGGGTCAGTTTGCCAGCTGGACTTGTTCGGCTTGCGCTTGTGCGATGCAAGGATTGCAGCATTCTGCTCCTCATCCGTCAAAGGGATGGGATTCTTGCGGTTCGCTTCCAGCCATTTGTCAATCTCGTCAAGATAAATGACCCATCGCTTGCCGGGTTTGGAGCCAGGGATTTCCCTGTTTGCGAGTTTCTGATAGATGGTCGCAAGGGGAATGTTGGTGTACTCGGCAACCTGCTCTGGCGTGACAGGGCGGTGTCTGTTCTCTCGCTGCTGAGTTGGTCTGTTCTGAAGGTTCAGCAGTAACGCCTTCATGCCCGATACTTCATCCCGAAGTTCGGCAACGACCTGCGGAAGGTCATTGAACGTGATTTGATTATTTGTCATTTTACAACACGACCCTTTAGTGGAATCGTGCTGCAAAGGAACCCCGTTATGAATCGGAGGGCAAGCCACTTTTTAATAACAGGTTCATCACGAAACAATCACGCAGTAGAGCCTCGTTTTTGGCTGTTTTTCATGGTTAAAACAGGTTTTTGAAGTGAATTTTGATAACATCGAATACGTAAGTATAATGAATGACAGTTGAGATTTTGGCCGTGTTTTGGGTAAGATTTATGACTAAAAAGGTATATACACAATAAAGCCACACCAGAGTTTTGTATCTGATGTGGCCCGTAATGTGATGTTTATGTTTTGATGCAGGATTGGTGAGAGATATTAACTTCAGCCTTTCTCTCCACCCAGTTGCAAAGGAATATGAAACAGCAGTCCGTCTTTCCCAGGGTAATCGCAGTGAATCTGGTCGCTGTTGGATGTGACAGTCAGGTTCCTGAGCGTATTGTGTGATAACGGCTCTCCACTGGCTGTTACGCATAATGAAGCAAAACGACGCTCGATATAACAGGCGCAATCATCGTTGCTGTAAACCTTGCCTTTACCAAGTCCCAATCTTGTTGCAATGCTCCAGACCATATGGCGGACATCGAAGCTGCTCAGCTTGGTCTTGTATCTCTTCCACTCAACTTCAGGGCGGTAGTTGTGATCCATCGCGAATCTCAACAGATCTGTACAGAACTCGTCCATGTCTTCCTCATATACAAATGGAGACATGATGTATAAAAGGTATTCATGAATGGTGTCCAGTTTCTTCTTCTGGCTTTCTGCCTGACTTTGGTAGAAGTCATCAATACCCTGCTGGTAGGTTACGCTGATATGGTTGTCTTTTGCGAGTTCTCCTGTCTCTGCCATATATGCCTCTTCTATAACCTCAGTCTCGCTTATCTCTTCAGCGGTTTCTGCTTCACAAGCGGTATCAATACCCTCTGACTCGTTATAGACAGGTATTGCCTCCAAAAGAAAAACAGGCTTCTGTGCCGTTGATTCATTTGTTGCAGTTTGATTATTGCAAGCATGAGTCTTGTTTTTCCACGTCTGCGCTATTCCCACGAAAGCATACTGTACTGCCATATACATTGACCATAGGACTATTACAATCATCATGTAGATGATATAAGCAGGAACAATGCCATTGGGAAGATTTGAGTCTGCCCATTGGCAAAGTGGAATTGAAAGAAGAAGAACTGCAACTCCCGGCAGTATTCTTGTGGAGATCCATTCGAGTCGGATGGATGCCTCCCGTGAAGTGATTGAAGATGGAGAATCTATTTTCATTGTCTTTATGTGTTATTGTCCGTTGTTTCAGGAAACGCGCTGCAAAGTTAAGAAGATTTTTGTACATAGCGTATGGTCTTTTCGTCTGTAGGCCAATGATTTATATTTATTTGTGAATCATACTTGAAGTGAGTATGATTTTCATACTCGACATTTTCCTCCTTTTTCGCAGTTGTTTGATTGCATGACAAAGGTATAACGAAAAATGAGAGCCAATTATGTTGGTTCTCATCTTTCCATGTGTGTGACCTTAAAATAGCATCTTTGGTTTCATTTCTGGAAGAAATAGAACCGAGAAAACTGTTTAGCCCTGTCCGACAACTTTCAACTGCGGAGTTATCTTTGGCTTCAACGTGATGCGATTGATAGACTCTCGCTTGCTTTCGTCTGCCATCGCTGCATAAATCTGAGTGGTGGAAACATTTTTGTGTCCAAGGATGTGCTGGACGGTATAAACACTAGTGCCAGCCTCGACCTGTAGCGAACCGAGTGTGTGACGGCTGCAATGATAGGTTATATGCTTGGTGATACCAGCTGCCTTTAGCCAGTTCTTCAGCGGTGTCTGGGTAAGGCTGTCGTTGAAGCCAATGAACACCTTATCGGTAGGCTTGCGGTTCCCATCATCGTCGTTGAACCCAATCAGTTCCAATGCCTCGTCACTGATGGGATTGTTCACCAGCTCTTTGGTCTTCTGCATACGTAGCGTGACGTACATGCCACCGTCACCGTAGGGCTGAATCTTGTCCCAAGTCAGCTGTTTGATGTCGCTCTTGCGAAGTCCAGTCAGACAAGAGATGTAGATACTAATTGAAAAGTGCGCTGTATTCTAATTGAAAAGAGCTCCATCCATAACTTGTTACAAAATTACTATA
>PPYF01545242.1_pt1 | contig 18988 bp, 19 predicted proteins | sample 1559871 | NCBI WGS metagenome assembly PPYF01 (sample SAMN08240021, study PRJNA423297) | Human gut metagenome, whole genome shotgun sequencing project. | reverse complement strand
CGGCGCAAGAGGTACAAGCAGTCCCCTGAACCGACAATGTTACCCACCGCACTTCATGCGCGAGTGCATACCGCCAAATTTGCACTTGCCCGCCCCGCGCCAAGGGATCCTTAGACCGTAGGTCTAAGCGACTTTCTTTCCCACATTTCTTTCTTCGCAGAAAGAAATGTGGCCGCCGGAGGCTTGCGCCTGCAGGCGCAACACCTGCACATTCCCGCGCCAAGGAAGTCTTGAAACGTAGTTTCAAGCGGCTTTCTTTGGTAGCTTTCTTTCAACGATGAAAGAAAGCTACTCGCGCCAGGGGGCGCGAAACTCCCCATTCCGGCACACAAAAAAACAGCCCTCCGGCCACCGCCGGAGGGCTGTTTTTCACAGATGATATTCCTGCTTGTACTCCTCATAGTACCGCGCGAAGGAACTGGACTTCATGGCCCGGACACTGTTCAGATACTCATGGGTGTCGAAGGAGTCGGACTCCAGCTCGATAATGGCCACGGCGATGTTGGAGCAGTGGTCCGCCACGCGCTCGTAGTTGGTCAGCAGGTCGTTGAACACGAACCCCTGGTTCAGCGTGCAGCTGCCGGACTGCAATCGGTCCACGTGGTGGGACTTCATCTCGTCGCACAGGCCGTCGATGATCTCCTCCAGCGGCTCCACCCGGGCGGCCCGCTGGGGATCGTTTTCCACAAAGGCGCCCACGGCGATGGACAATATCTCCCGGACGGCGGACTCTATCACGTCCAGCTCATGACAGGCCTCAGGGGAGAATTGCAGATCCTTGTCGTGTATCTCCTTGGCGGCCTCCGAAATGTTCAGTGCGTGGTCGGAGATACGCTCAAAGTCGGAGATGGTGTGCAGGTATTTGCTGACCTCCTCACTCTGGGATTGAGACAGGGACTTGCTGGTGATCTTCATCAGATAGGTGCCCAGCTTGTCCTCGTAGCGGTCGATAACGGACTCCGTTTCACCCACCATGCGGAAATCCTTGTCGGACCAGCGGTTCCGCAGGCCAACGGCCATCAGCAGGTTGCCCTCGGCCCGTTCGGCCATGGAGTTGGTCACCAGCCGGCTCTGCTCGATGGACAGCGCCGGGTGCTGCAAAAAGCGCTCCTCCAGCCGGTCCATCTCCTGCTCCTCGGCGGCGGAGCCGTCGTCGGGGAACAGCAGTTCCACCATGCGCTCCATCAGCCCGATGCAGGGCAGCAGCACGATCACGGTGGCCAGGCGGAACAGGGTGTTCATCAGTGCGATGGACACAGAGGACAGGACCGCGTCCAAAAAGGTGAAGTGGATAATGGCGTTGGCGCCGTAGAACAGCAGCGCCCAGATCAGCACGCCCAGCACGTCGATCAGCAGATAGATAAAGGCGGTGCGCTTGCCGTTGAGGTTGGCGCCCAGGGCGGACAGCAGCACAGGCACCGCCGCGCCGATGGCGATGCCCATGACGATGGGCAGAGCCACCTCAAAGGTGACAGCGCCGGTAATGGCCAGCGCCTGCAAAATACCCACCGCGGCGGAGGCGCTCTGCAAAACGCTGGTGAACGCCAGACCCACCAGAATACCTAAAATGGGGTTGGAGAAGCTGGTCAGGATGCGGATAAAGGCCTCGCTCTCCCGCAGGGGGGACACCGCGCCGGACATGGCGGACATACCGTACATCAGCACCGCGAAGCCCAGCAGGATCTCGCCCACATAGCGGTTGCTGGTCTTGCCGGTGAACATCCGCAGGATGATGCCGACCACGGCCACGATGCCGGTGAGCACCTCGGTGCTCAGCAGCTGCACCACGCCGCTGCCGCCCTCCAGGGAAGACAGGCACAGGATCCACCCGGTGACGCTGGTGCCCAGTATGGCGCCCATGATCACGCCGATGGCCTGCTTGACCTTCATCATGCCGGAGTTGACGAAGCCCACCACCATCACAGAGGTGGCGGAGGAGGACTGGATCACAGCGGTGACGCCGGTGCCCAGCAGTACGCCCTTCAGCGGTGTGCTGCTCAGCTTGTAGAGCACCAGCTCCAGGCGGCTGCCGGCGACCTTTTTCAGGCCCTCGCCCATCAGGGACATACCGAACAAAAACAGTGCGATACCGCCCAGCAGCGATATGACGTCTGCAACGCTCATGGCCCATTCCCTCCCATGATAAAATCTTCTTATAGGTAGTATAACAGGTACAGGCGGTATTTGTCGACTGAAACTGTAAAAAAGCCGGTAGAAATTTTAGGTATTTCTTAAACCGCCCTTGTGCGCCTTGTCAAAGAGAGAAACTTCGGGTATAATGACAGTTACAAAAAAGCACAGTAAGGATACAATAAGGTATACAATGAAGTAAAGTGAAGGAACGTATATGTTTAAGCATTGTGTCATCGTTTTTTTCGTCTCCATGGTGCCGTTGATCGAGCTGCGGGGCGCGATCCCCTACGGCGTGGCTTTCGATCTGCCCCTGTGGCTGACGTATCTGATCGCCATCGCGGGCAATATGCTGCCGGTTCCCATCATTTATTTTTTTGCACGAAAAGTGCTTGTATGGGGGAGAGATAAGAGGTATATAGGAAAATTCTTCACTTTTTGCCTGGAAAAAGGGGAGAAAGCCGGGCGTAAGCTCCAGGCCAAAGCCGGCCGCGGACTGTACTGGGCGCTGCTGCTGTTCGTAGGGATACCCCTGCCGGGCACCGGTGCCTGGACGGGCACTCTTGCCGCCAGCCTGCTTGATATGGACTTCAAAAAAAGCACCCTCGCCTGCGCCGCCGGCGTCCTCCTGGCCGGTGCCATCATGGGGATGGAATTGGTAGACGTAGTGGACTCAAAATCCACCGCTGGCGACAGCGTACCGGTTCGAGTCCGGTCACCGGCACCAAAAAAGAGACATCCGTGAGGATGTCTCTTTTTTTGCCGCTGATAGAAGGGTATATACGAATTTGACAAAAATTACCAATATATCAATAGCTGCTTGACATTTCGCCGTAAGAATATATAATAGATACACGAACCAGCAGTGGTACCACTGCTCTTTGTTTCAATGCACAATTGAAACAAAGAGGTCTGTACAATGGGAAAGGAGGAGAAAATGAGGAGGATAAGCTGTTTTTTACTAATGCTTACCCTGCTGCTGACAACGGCCGTTGTTGCGTGGGGGACAGTGCCGACTGATGGGGAGGTGACTCCGAGTTTGGTGAATGTGTCTCGATCCAAGACAGCCACCGTACTGGATAAGAACTATCGGTCCACCGTTACGTTGTCGCTTCCCAGCGCAGAGGAAAAACTGGCCAGCGATGTGGTCTTTGTGCTGGACAAATCTACAAGCGCAGAATTGGAGGATAAGGCGTTAGCGCTTCTTGCCGACCTGGAGGAAGAGGTGAGGGAACGCGGTGTGATGGTCAAGGTCGGCGTTGTTATTTTCAATCAGGCGGCAAATGTTGCGTTCCAGCTTACGAGCTTACAGAGGGAAACTATGCTACCATTGAGGCTGCGATAAGGAAAACTATATCCAGCGGCAGCAATACGCATGCGGGACTTCTTGCGGGCAAGAACATGCTCGATGGCGATACGGCGGTCGAGCCGCACCGCAAGCATCTGATATTTGTCAGTGACGGCGTTACCTATCAGTTCTGCAAGGGGGATGATCATACTACCCCGTATACGCGCAGCTTTGATGGCAGCCTAATCTCGAATGGTGTTAACCAGTGCGGTACGCTAAGTGAGTTGAACGTGCAGTACGGGTACAGTGACGAAGAAGCAGAAACGTCTATTCCCAAGGGCAGCATCGATAACTGGATGAGCGATATTGCCCGAAGAATGGGGACAGACAATGACAACGAGAATTGGGACTATCAATATACTGGGCAGGCTCCGACCGAAAATAGCAAACTGCTGCAGAACAAGGAAAACGTTTCAAATGTGGAGAAAGCCCTGCACCTGACAGAGAGTACCTACAAAGCGATGCAGGAGAGGGGCTATCAGTGCCATGCCGTGTTGGCAAGGGAAACACGGCAGTGGGGTATCGCCTTTATGAACAGACTGGCGGGAGGGAGAGCAGTCGCTTTTGACTCAATCCAACATAAAGTCCTCTACGCTGTTGATAAGGGTTCCGCTGTGGCGGATACTGTCGGCAAGAGTTTCGATCTCGTTCCCGGCACGTTTTGTCTCACCGTTGGCGGGCAAGAACTGCAATATAAGCAGGATGGAAATGTGACCTACTTCGGCGGCGACCGGAATGAGAGGAATTACCGCTTCAAGATAGAGTACGACGGTGCCGCCGACAGCTTCACATGGAAAATCAACGAACCGGTCTCCAACTTTGCCCCGGTCAAGCTTTCCTACACTGTAAAGCTCGCCGGTACGCTCGCCGCCGGCACCCACGGTGTGATGGATCTGAATGGGGACGGTTATGTGGATGACACCACCACACACGTAGACGTGTCAAAGGCGCTTTATACCAATGAGAGCGCGATCTTGACACCGGTAGCCACAGACGGTGGGCAGGGTGAGGCTCTGGAGTTCCCCAAGCCCTCCGTGTCCTACACGGCGGCCGCCTATTACTACAGCGAGCCCCCTGCACCTGTAAAAAGGACGGTCAGTCCCACGACCTTTGACGCGGGAATTGCCGTATACGCTGAGGTCGCCGCCCTGTCGCTGGCCGGCGCGGTAAAGCTGTGCGGGAGGCGTGGCCGCCGCGATGCCTAAGAGGATATCCCTCCCACGGCTGATGTCTTCCACCCTGCACCGGCAGGGGAATACAGAGAGCACCCCGAAAGGGGTGCTCTCTGCGTCCGGCATTAATTTGCTGTTTATTTACGATTTTCCCTCTACCAAAGCGGTGGAAGATGTGGTATGATATTTAAGTGAGAGTATGACCCGGAGGGAGGTGCTGCTGTATGCGGCGTTTTAAACGGTATATCTGCCTGGTCGGGCTGCTGGCGCTGCTGGCAGCGGCATTGACTGGCTGCGGTTTCTCTGACGATTCAGTGGAGGAACTGTTTACCCTGCCGCGAATGGCGGAGGAGTACACCGGCCTGACCCAGGAGCTGGAGGCACTGATCACACAGGGTTATGAGTATGCCTCGCCTACCGGCGGGCGGAATATCCAGTCGGTGCAGATGGTTGACCTGGACGGCGACGGACAGCAGGAGGCCCTGGCCTTTTTCCGCATGAGCAGCGACGAAAAGCCGCTGAAAATATTTGTATTTAAGATCGAGGGCGACAGCTATGCCCGCTACTGCACCATCGAGAGCAGCGGCACCGCCATCGACAGCGTATACTATCAGGACCTGAACGGCGACGGCCGGCGTGAGCTGATCGTGGGCTGGCGTATCAGCGCCGAGGTGCAGACCGTGGCGGTGTACACCGTGGCGCGGGAGCCAGTGGCGCTGATGTCCAGCGGCTACACGCGCTTTACCATACAGGATCTGAATGGTGACGGTATCCCCAGCCTGCTGGTGCTTCGTACCGATGCGGACAGCCAGCCGGTGGCGGAGTTCTACGGCTGGCAGGATGAGCAGATGGGCGTGGCCTACCGCTGCGTGCTGTCCAGCACCATGGCCTCGGTGAACCGGGGCAGCCTGGTCAGCGGTCGGTTGGATGCCGACACGCCGGCGCTGTATATCACCGGCGTGGATGAGCAGGGTATGGCCGCCACGGATATTCTGGTGTTCCGCCAGGATCTGGGACTGGTGAATCTGGCACTCAGCGGCAGCAGCACCGGCGTGTCCAACGCCGTGTTTCCCTATCGTCAGCTGCTGCCCCAGGATATCAACGGCGACGGGATCATCGAGCTGCCCAGTCCGGATACCAGTTGGACAGCGGAGCAGACGGACGGCCTGGTCAGTTGGCTTTGCTGCAACGGCGACGGTCAGCTGGCTACTGTGGCCAAGACATACCACAGCCTGTCCTGCGGGTGGTATTTCACCATACCGGAGAGCTGGTGGGACTGGAGCGTGGAGACCGCCACCACCAGTATCAGCAATGAAAATCAGTTCAGCCTGGCGATCAACGGGGATCCGGTGCTGAGCCTGTACACCATCACCGGTGAGAATCGGGAGAACCGCGGCCGCATGGGGAAGAGGGTGCTGCTGCGCCGCCAGACAGCCACCATCTACGCCGGCGAGCTGAATGACGCGGCGGCCTATTACGGCATGGATGAGGATCTGCTGCGCCGCAGCTTCAGCCTCATCGTAGGCAGCTGGAGCAACTGACAAGGAGGGGACTGCCATGAAAAAGGTACTGGTACTGGAGGACGAGTCCAGCATCCGCAGCTTTATCGTTATCAATCTCCGCCGCGCCGGCTACGAGGTGGTGGAGGCGGAAACAGGCGAGGAGGCACTGGAAAAGCTGAAGATCCACAGCGATGTCCGAGTGGCGTTGCTGGATATTATGCTGCCCGGTATCGATGGGTTTGAGGTTTGCCGCCGTATCCGCGCCACCAACGCTGCCATCGGCATCATTATGCTTACCGCACGGTCCCAGGAAATGGACAAGGTGACGGGGCTGATGACCGGTGCCGACGACTATGTGACAAAGCCCTTCTCTCCGGCGGAGCTGACCGCCCGCGTGGATGCGCTGATGCGCCGATCCGGCGGCGGTGTCGTGGACGCTGGTGAGATCGACCAGCCGCCCTTCCTGCTGAACACCCGCAACCGTACTCTGGAGAAGAACGGTCAGCGGATCAAGCTCACCCAGGTAGAGTACGCCATCATGAAGATGTTTATGGAGAACCCCGGCAAGGCGCTCTCCCGCGAGGAGATCCTGGACTTGGTCTGGGGCCACGACTATTTCGGTGAGCTCAAGATCGTGGACGTGAATATCCGGCGCCTGCGGCTGAAGATCGAGGACAATGCCACGAACCCAACCTATATTACGACGATCTGGGGCTTCGGCTACAAGTGGGGGCTGTGACAGCGGATCTTTTCCGCCAGTACTTCGTTGCAGCGGCTTGACGTACACACAGTACGCCTGCGCCGCTGTGGCTCGTCCTGGGAAAAAAGTCTCTCGCTGTCAGGCTTTGCGCCGCGCCCGTGGGTGCGCTATACCTTATTTTGCGATGAAAGGAGATGAACGCCTTGGCAGGAAAGAAGCATAAGGTGCAGGGCCTGCGTCGCCGGTGGCTCACCGGCAGCATGGGGCCGGTGCTGGTCATATTGCTGCTGGTGGGCGTGCTCATCTCCGTGGGTTTTGCCAGCAATTACTACAACAGCGCGCGCTCTACCCTGCGGGCAAAGGCCGCGGCGGGTGCGGACTATTTCAACACCTATGTGATGACCAGCTATCGGGAGTATTACCGCAGCGCGACGATCTACGCTGCTGCCTTTGACGACAGCGACAAGATCGAGCTGCAGTTCCTCAACAGTTCCGGCCGCGTGGAGGTCACGACCCGGGGCGTCACCACCGGCACCTACCCCAGCACGCCGGAAATACTGCGGGCGCTGGAAAGCGGCACGGTGCAGGACTACATCGGCCGTGACAGCGTCACCGGGGAGCGCATCCTGGCGGTGTCCGGCCTGCTGAAGTTCAACGGCCAGGTGGTGGGCGTTATGCGCTACGTTACCGCCATCGGGAACATCGACCGGCAGGTGCTGCTGACGGTCCTGCTGGTGGCCGGCGTCATGCTGGCGGTGGTAGGATTGATCGTCATGTCCAGTATGATCTTCATCAACAATGTGGTGGCCCCCGTGTCCGCCGTGTCAGAGGCGGCCAAACGTATCTCCGGCGGCAGCTACGGCGTGCAGATACCCAACAAGTACTCCGACGAAATGGGCGAGTTGGTGGACAACATCAACGATATGTCCCGCAAGATCGGCGAGAGCGAACGAATGAAGTCCGAGTTCATCTCCTCGGTGTCCCATGAGCTGCGGACACCACTGACGGCGATCAACGGGTGGGGTGAAACGCTGCTGGCAGACGAGTCCAACGACGTGCAGCAGATCAAGCGCGGCGTGCAGATCATGGTGAAGGAGTCCCGCCGTCTGACCAATATGGTGGAGGAACTGCTGCAATTTTCCCGCCTGGAGGATGGGCGCTTCACCTTGCAGGTGGAGGACACCGATCTGCAGGCGGAACTGGAGGACGCGGTGTACAGCTATCGGGAGCTGTTTCGTCAGGACGGCATTGCCCTGGAGTATTCCAGTGATCGGGCGGAGTACGGCGAGGTCATCTCCGGCGACCCGGAACGCCTGAAGCAGGTGTTCTGCAATCTGCTGGACAATGCGGCCAAGCACGGCGGCAGCGGCAAGCGCATCGCTGTGCATCTGAGCCAGCAGGAAGGGGAGTACGTGATCACTATCCGGGATTTCGGCCCCGGCATACCGGAGGCGGAGCTGCCTTATGTGAAGCAGAAGTTCTACAAGGGCTCATCCAAGGCTCGGGGCAGCGGCATCGGTCTGGCGGTCTGCGACGAGATCGTCCAGCGCCACGGCGGACGACTGGACATCGCCAACGCCGAGGGCGGCGGCACCGTAGTTACGGTGTATTTGCCGCTGAAAAAGCAGGCGGAACAGGAATTGTAAAAAAACAGAAAAAACTCGAACAAGTGTTGCATTTTGTTGCGAGCTGTGCTATGCTTGCGTCAGAAAGGAATTCAGCAGACCTATGGAAAAGAAAAAGAGCGCTTTCCGTACCAGTATCGGCGGACAGGCGCTGATCGAGGGAATACTTATGCGCGGCCCGGAGAAGGACGCAATTGTGGTCCGTTCACCGGAGGGCCTGGTCACCAAGGTGACCCAGCGCAAATTCGTCAAGGCCAACTACCCCATTCTGGGCGTTCCCATTCTGCGGGGCGCGGTGACGTTCATCGGCTCCATGATCACCGGCGTCAAGGCGCTGATGTTCTCGGCAGATTACTTCCCGGAGGACGAGAATGCCAAGCCGGACAAGCTGGAGGAATGGCTCAACAAGCACGTGCCGGCGGAGAAACTGCAATCGCTGTTGGTAGGCTTTTCAGTGGTGCTGAGCATCGGTCTCATGCTGGTGCTGTTCATGCTGCTGCCTACGTTTCTGGCGGGGCTGTTTCATGCCACGACCCCTGCACTCCATAACCTGATCGAGGGCGTGGTCAAGATCCTGGTGCTGCTGGCGTACATGATCCTCTGCTCCAGACAGAAGGACGTATACCGGGTGTTCTGCTACCACGGTGCGGAGCACAAGACCATTTTCTGCTATGAGGCGGGATTGCCGCTGACGGTGGAGAACGTTCGTGTCCAGCCCCGGCACCACCCCCGCTGCGGTACCAGCTTCCTGTTTGTGGTCATCATCGTGTCCATCATTGTCTCCAGCCTGGTGTTCCCCTACATCAACTGGCAGAGCGTGTGGGTCCGTGTGGGTGTGAAGCTGCTGCTGCTGGTGCCCGTGGTGGGCATCACCTATGAGTTCAACCGCCTGGTGGGGGCGCACGACAATGCGCTGACGCGCGTCCTCTCTGCCCCCGGTATGTGGCTGCAGAACTTTACGACCCACGAGCCGGACGACAGCATGATCGAGGTGGCGATCGAGGCCATGAAGCTGGTCATCCCGGAGGAGAAGGGTACCGACACCTGGTAAGCCGGGGTCGCGCGGCGGGGCGCAAAACAGCGGAGAGCGCCGAAAAATACCGAAGAAAGTGAAAACGGTACGTATTATGGCGATCACATATAACAATTTGTATTTGGACGTGCGGCAGCAATTCCTGCGGGCAGGACTGCCCGATCCCACGCTGGAGTCCCGGGAGTTGGTATGCTGCGCCTCCGGGAAGACCCGGGAGGCGTTGAGCCGGGATGGCCGGCTGTACGTGCCGGAGTCGGTGGAACAGCAGGTGCGCCGCCTGGCGGAGCGCCATCTGGCCGGCGAGCCGGTGGCGTACCTGATCGGCGAGTGGGAGTTCTACGGCCTGCCGCTGGATATCTCTGAGAGCGTGCTGATCCCCCGGCCGGACACCGAGGTATTGGTGGATCGGGCGCTGACGTACCTGAAGACCGTGGCCGAGCCCCGGGTGCTGGACCTGTGTGCAGGCTCGGGCTGTATCGGTCTGGCCCTGGCCAAAAACGCGCCGGAGAGCCATGTGGTGTTGGGCGAGCTGGACGAGGGTGCACTGCGTATCTGCCGCCAGAACATCCGCCGCAATGACCTGACCGGGCGGGTGGTGTCCCTGCAGCTGGACGCGCGGGAGAAGCCGCCGGCCCATCTGGGGGAGTTTGACTGCATCGTGTCCAATCCGCCCTATATCCCCGATGGGGACATCGCGGAGCTGGACGCGTCTGTGCGGGACTACGAGCCTCATCTGGCGCTGCGGGGCGGCGTGGACGGGCTGGACTTCTATCGAGCGATCGCCGGACACTGGACGGCAGCGCTCCGCGTGGGCGGACGGCTGTTGTTCGAGGTGGGAATCGGCCAGGCGGACGAGGTGCTGCGGATCATGCGGAGCGTGGGTTTCGGCGACCTGGAGATCACCCCGGACCTGAACGGTATTCCCCGGGTGGTGGAGGGTGTGCTGTGCTCGGAGCTTTGACAGCGTACGTTGGCTGTCCGTTTTTTGGGACAGTTGGGGAGATATATTAGATACATCAGAACTTGAGGAGGACGGAACTATGGCAGTCAAAAAAGAACCTGTCGCCACGGCACCGGTGGTATCCGACAAAAAGAAGGCGCTGGAGACGGCCATGCAGCAGATCGAGAAGATGTACGGCAAGGGGTCGATCATGCGCTATGGTGCGGAGAGTACGCTGAATGTGGAGTCCATTCCTACCGGCTCACTGTCGCTGGATCTGGCGCTGGGTATCGGCGGCCTGCCTCGGGGCCGTATTGTGGAGATCTACGGACCGGAGTCCTCCGGTAAGACCACGCTGGCACTGCACGTGCTGGCCGAGGCACAGAAAATGGGCGGCGAGGTGGCCTTTGTGGACGCGGAGCACGCTCTGGACCCCACCTATGCCAAGGCACTGGGCGTTAATGTGGAGGATATGCTGATCTCCCAGCCGGACACCGGCGAGCAGGCGCTGGAGATCACCGAGGCCCTGGTCCGCAGCGGAGCCATCGACGTAGTGGTGGTGGACTCCGTGGCGGCGCTGGTGCCCCGGGCGGAGATCGAGGGCGAGATGGGTGACAGCTTTGTGGGCCTGCATGCCCGACTGATGAGCCAGGCGCTGCGCAAGCTGACGGGAATCATCAACAAGACCAATTCTATCGTCATTTTCATCAACCAGCTGCGCGAGAAGGTGGGTGTCATGTACGGCAATCCGGAGGTCACCACCGGCGGCCGTGCGCTGAAGTTTTATGCCTCCGTCCGCATTGACGTGCGCCGTATCGAGACGTTGAAGTCCGGCGGCGAGGTCATCGGCAACCGTACCCGGGCCAAGGTGGTGAAGAACAAGGTGGCGCCTCCGTTCCGCGAGGCGGAGTTCGATATCATGTACGGTGAGGGCATCAGCAAGCTGGGCGATCTGCTGGATCTGGCGGTGAAGCTGGACCTGGTGCAGAAAAGCGGCTCCTGGTTCAATATGGGCGAGCTGCGCCTGGGTCAGGGCCGTGACGCGGCCAAGCAGTACTTCCGTGACCATCCGGACGAGGCGGATAAGCTGGAGACGGCGGTGCGGGAGAACTTCCACAAGCTGATGGGCAGCCAGTCCCGGGTAGCGGCCAAGGCCGCCGGACGGGCGGTGGACGTGTCCGCCGACGATTTTGACGACGAAGACTGATGCGGATCGAGCGCATTGAAAAATCAAAGCACAAGCAGGAGCGCGTGCTGGTGTTTCTGGAGGGGGGCGACCTTCTTCGGATCACCGGCGCGGAGCTTCTGCGCTTTGGTTTATACAAAGGTATGGACTTGTCGCCGGCGCTTGTGGTAGAATTACAGGCGGCGGCACAGCAGTCTCAGCTGAAGCAGACCGCGGCGCGGATGGCGTCGGGACGGATGCTGTCCAAAAAAGAGGTACAGCACCGTCTGACAAAAAAGGGCGCCACAGAGGAGCAGGCGGCGGACACCGCCGACTGGCTGGAGACGCTCGGCGCGGTGGATGACGAGGGCTATGCCGGCGTTATCGTGCGGCATTACGGGGCCATGGGTTATGGCCCGGGCCGGGTGAGGCAGGAGCTGCATCGCCGGGGCGTGCCCCGGGAGCTGTGGGACGAGGCGCTGGCACAGCTGCCCCCGGCGGCGGACGCCGTGCGGAAGGTGGTGGCTGCCAGACTGCGTGGGCGGCCCATGACACAGGAGGACAGCCGGAAGCTGGCCGCGGCATTGCAGCGGCGTGGGTTTTCCTGGAATGACATACGGCCCGTGCTCAATGAGTGGGGGCAGGAAATAGACGAGACGTGAGGTATACAACGTGAAGGTTGCATTTATTTCCCTTGGCTGTGCCAAGAATTTGGTGAACACAGAGCAGATGATGGCCCTGTGCCGCGATGCGGGGCATACGCTGCTGGAGGCACCCGCCGGTGCGGACGCTGTGGTCATCAACACCTGCGGGTTTATAGACAGTGCCAAGGAGGAGGCGATCGACACCATACTGTCCGTGGCGGCGTTGAAGGCCGAGGGACAGGTGGGCAAGATACTGGTGACGGGGTGCCTGACCCAGCGCTACCAGCAGGAGATACTGGACGAGCTGCCGGAGGTGGACGGCATCATGGGCACCGGCAGCTACGGTGAGATCGTGCCGGCGCTTTCCGAGATGATGGCCGGCGGTACGCCCCGGCGCTTTGCCGATATCCACGGGATGATCGACGAATTCGACCGGGTGCTGACTACGCCGGGGCACTATGCCTATCTGCGTATTGCCGAGGGCTGCGACAACCGCTGCGCCTATTGCGTGATACCTTCTCTGCGCGGGAAATACCGCAGCCGCCGCATGGAGGATGTGCTGGCCGAGGCGAAGCATCTGGCTGACGCCGGGGTGAAGGAGTGCATCGTCATCGCCCAGGATATCACCCGCTACGGCATCGACCTGTACGGCGAAAAGAAGCTGGCGGCGCTGCTGCGGGAGCTGTGTAAGCTGGACTTCCGCTGGATCCGGCTGCACTATCTGTATCCGGATGAGTTTACCGACGAGCTGATCGACACCATTGCCGCAGAGGAGAAGGTGCTGCCCTATCTGGATATCCCCATCCAGCACTGCAATGACAGGGTGCTGAAGGCCATGAACCGCCGGGGCGACAAGGCGGAGCTGCTGGCACTGTTCCGTGAGCTGCGGGCGCGTATCCCCGACCTGGTGCTGCGGACCAGCCTTATCACCGGTCTGCCCTTCGAGGATGAGGCGGCGTTTGAGGAGCTGTGCGAATTTTTACAGGAGGTCCGCATCGAACGGGCGGGCGTGTTCCCTTATTCTCCGGAGGAGGGGACGCCGGCGGCGCGTATGCTGAACCGGGTGGATACCGCCGAGGCCGAGCGCCGGGCGGAGCTGGTGGTAGACGTACAGTCCCGGATCATGGATGACTTCAACGACAGCCGTATGGGCACTGTGGCAGAGGTGCTGTGCGACGGGTTCGACCAGGAGGCCATGCAGTTCGTGGGGCGTAGCTACGCCGAGAGCCCCGATATTGACGGGCGCATCTATTTCACCGCCGACCACGAGGTAGAGGCGGGTGAGTTCGTGCCGGTGCGTATCACCGGTGCCATGGACGGCGAGTTGACCGGCGAGTTGGCGGAGTAAAAGGGGGCTTTCCCTTTGCGCGGCACTGTGCTATAATGCTGCGAGAGATAAAAGCGAAAGGTGGATACATATATGACTACGGCAAATAAACTGACGATCCTGCGGGTGCTGATGATCCCTGCGTTTCTGGTGGTGCTGTACTGGGGCTTTCCCGGCAGCCGCTACGTGGCGCTGGGCATCTACATCGTGGCGTGCCTGACCGACCTGCTGGACGGCTACATTGCCCGGCACTATAATCAGGTCTCCGATTTTGGGAAGTTCATGGACCCGCTGGCGGACAAGTGTCTGGTGATGGCGGCGCTGTGCTGGTTCGTGGAGGAGGGCACCTTCTTCGCGTGGGTGTTGGCCATCGTGCTGCTGCGGGAGTTTGCTGTGTCCGGTATGCGTTTGGTGGCCGTGGAGAAGGGGCGCGTCATCGCCGCCGGCTGGTCGGGAAAGATCAAGACCGCCAGCACTATGGTGTGTATCTGCCTGATCCTGCTGGGTATTCCTCAGGTGTTGAACTATGTATGCCAGGGTATCATTTTGGTGACAACGGTGTACTCCGGAGTTGAGTATTTTGCCAAGAACGCTGATGTGTTCAAAGAGGTCAAATGAAAAAAGAACGGCCGTGGGCCGTTCTTTTTTTGCGTGAATTTTTACAGCATTGTGACAAACAGAAGCTTCCCGCAGACGATTGCGCCAAACACGGCGCCCACCCAAGAGACGACGGTCCCAGCGATGCGTAAACCGCCGCGATAGCCGCTGTTTTTTGCCGCGTTCCCTGCGCCTATGCCGACAAACCCCAGAATGACGGCGATTGCACCGAGTGACAGCCTGCCCGAAAAAGCATACACAAGAATAGTAAGGCAGGAGATGATGCCCAGAACCAGACTGGCGATGGCAGAGCCTTCGCCGGGGCGGGTTTGTTTGTCCACAATAAGACCTCCCTCTGTTTTTATACATTGTATAACAATACGTTTTATTTGTCAATAAAACAAAATGTTTTGTCTATACTTTTTGTATCTCAAGCGATGAGGTGCAGAATGTATCAACGAATACGCGATCTCCGGGAGGATGCGGACTTGCGGCAGCAGGACATGGCGGAGTATTTACAGTGCACGCAGGTATGCTATTCTTATTACGAATCGGGAAAAAGAGATATACCGACGGATGTGCTGATACGGATAGCACGGTATTACAATGTCAGCGTTGACTACTTACTGGGGCTGACAGACCGGCGGGAGGCGTACCCGGCGCGGAAACAGAACACTTGACACGGCGGGGAAATGCTGGTAGTATAAGACGCAACCGAATAGCGCGTTGATCGGAAAGAGTACGCACCAGAGCTTTGCCAAGAGAGGGACGGCCACCGGCTGAAAGCCGTCCTGCCGAGCGGTGCGGAAAGTGCGTCCGGGAGCGCGAGGGATGTGGATGCCCTCCGCATGGCCTGCGTTATGGCCGGACTTGAGTGATAAACGAGAGTGGAACCGCGAAGTCTTTTTCGCCTCTCATGCCCTACGGCATGGGAGGCGTTTTTGTTCGGCATAATAATATAATGTAGATAGAAGGAGAACCGTTATGTATCTGTATAATTCCGCCACCCACAAGAAAGAGGAGTTCAAGACCCACACCCCCGGCCATGTGGAGATGTACACCTGCGGCCCCACGGTGTACCACTTCGCCCACATCGGTAACCTGCGCTCCTATATCATGGAGGACGTGCTGGAGAAATACCTGCGCTACGCGGGCTACGACGTGAACCGCGTCATGAACATCACCGACGTGGGACACCTGACCTCCGATGCCGACGAGGGCGAGGATAAGATGCTCAAGGGCGCCAAGCGCGAGCACAAGACCGTCATGGAGATCGCCAAGTATTACACCGACGCGTTTTTCGAGGACTGCCGGAAGCTGAACATCAAGCGCCCGGATGTGGTGCAGCCCGCTACCGGCCTTATTGACGACTATATCAAGATCATCACCAAACTCATCGACACCGGGTATGCATATCTGGCCGGCGGCAACGTGTATTTCGACACCAGTAAGCTGAAGCGGTACTACATCTTCAACGATCACAACGAGGAGGATCTGGCCGTGGGCGTCCGCGAGGGCGTGGAGGAGGACACCAACAAGCGCAACAAGAACGACTTTGTGCTGTGGTTCACCAAGTCCAAGTTCGAGGACCAGGCGCTGAAATGGGACTCTCCCTGGGGCGTGGGCTATCCCGGCTGGCACATTGAGTGCTCCGGTATTTCCATGAAGTACAACGGCGAGTATCTGGACCTGCACTGCGGCGGCGTGGACAACGCCTTCCCCCACCATACCAATGAGATCGCCCAGAGCGAGAGCTATCTGGGCCATCCTTGGTGCCCCCACTGGTGCCATGTGGCACACCTGAACACCGACCATGGCAAGATGTCCAAATCCAAGGGCGAGTTCCTGACGGTATCGCTGCTGGAGGAGAAGGGCTATGACCCGCTGGCCTACCGGTTCTTCTGCCTGCAGAGCCACTACCGCAAGAGCCTGGTGTTCACCTGGGAGAACCTGGACAACGCCACCGTGGCCTACAACAAGCTGCTGAGCAAGATCGCGGCGCTGAAGGATGAGGGCGAGGTGGACCGGGCTGCCTTTGACGAGTACAAGGCCAAGTTCATGGCTGCCATGGACAACGACTTGAACACCTCCATGGCTGTGACGGTGCTGTATGACGTGCTGAAGGCCAAGACCAACGACAAGACCAAGCTGGCACTGCTGGACAGCTTCGACACCGTGCTGGGCCTGAAGCTGCTGGAGAAGGCCGCCGCCCTCCGCGCCAAGCAGGCCGCTGCCCCCGCTGCCGGCGGGTTCACCGTCATCAGCGAGAACGGTGAGGCCAACGCAGAGGTGGAGGCGCTGATCCGCGCCCGTGCCGACGCCAAGAAGGCGAAGAACTTTGCCGAGGCCGACCGCATCCGCGACGAGCTGAAGGCCCAGGGCATTGAGATCACCGACGTACCCGGCGGTGCAAAGTGGAAACGTATCTGAATATAAAAAAGACCGCCTGCGGGCGGTCTTTTTTCGGCTGGGAACAAATCGCGGTGCATATCCGTCAAAGGGGCAGAAGGAAGAAAAGGAGGTATTTCCCATGAAGCGAGTAAGAGCGATATGCTGTGCGGTGCTGGCGGGGCTGATGCTGGCGGGCTGCGCCGTGCAGCCCCAGACGGACAACAAACGGGGAGGGGGAGCTGCCGTGGATCTGACGAAGTATGTTGTCAGGGAGGCGGCGTACCCAGCCTATCCCAAAGAGCCGCGGTTTGAAGACTACTTCGATGAAAACGGTGAGGGCGACTGGGACGCCTACGACGCGGCGTACACCGAGTACCGGGAGGCGCTGCAAAAGCTGGGCAAGCTGGATGCGGAGCCGGACGGCGGTGCGGTGTTGGCCTTTGCTAACAGGACGCTGGGCAGGATCTTCGCCGACAGCGAGAACCGGGTGTATTCGCCCATCAGTCTGTATGCGGCGCTCAGCATGCTGACGGAGATGACGGCAGGGGAGACGAAGCAACAGGTGATGGAGCTGCTGGGCGCGGCCGACAGCGAGACGCTGCGGCAGACGGTGCGCGACCTGTGGATGAGCGTGTATCTGGACGACGGGCGGTCGGTGTGCCGTCTGGCCAACGGCGCGTTCCTGCGGGAGAACGCCGACGTGAAGCAGGAGGCGGTGGACGCGTTGGTGGACTGGTACTATGCGTCCACCTACCGGGTGCCCATGGGCACGGAGGAGGCGGACAAGGCCATCGCCGGCTGGCTGAACCAAAACACCGGCGGATTGCTGTCCGAGGAGACGGGGAACATCCGCACCGATGGGAACGACCTGCTGCGGCTGTACAACACCATCTACTACAAGTCCGGCTGGCAGGACGCCTTTAAGAGCAGTCAGACGAAGCAGGACACGTTCACCGCCGCCAACGGCGCGAAGCAGAAAACGGAGTTCATGCACCGGACGGAGAGCGGCAGCTATCAGAAGGGTGACGGCTACACTGCCGCGCTCCGGTCGCTGAACTATGGCCGCATGGTGTTCGTGCTGCCGGACGAGAGCGTGACGCCGGAGAGCCTGCTGCAGCGGCAGGGCTTCCTGACGGAGCTGACCGGGGAGTATGACATGGCAGAGCTGGTGTGGTCGGTGCCCAAGTTCGATGTGAAGTCCTCCACCGAGCTGAACGAGATGCTGCAATCGCTGGGCGTGACGGATGCTTTTGACATGGCGGAGGCGGATTTTACCCCGCTGACGGACAACGGCGCGTTCCTCAGCAGCGCCATGCAGGCCGCCCGGGTGAAGATCGACGAGGAGGGTGTGGAGGCTGCGGCCTACACGGAGATCGTCTGCGCGGACTCGGCCATGATGGAAGTGCCGCCCACTGTGGAGATGGACCTGGACAGGCCGTTCCTGTTCGTGATCTTTGACAACAGCAATGTGCCGCTGTTCGTGGGCACGGTGAACACGATGGCGTGATGGGCGAAAACTACAAAAAATAAGTGAAAATTTTGTAGACAAAATAGAAAAATCCCCTTGACACAAGGGGATTTTTCCTTTATTATATGTGGGTACGCGCGTGAAGGGTGCTACACACCCGGAGGCGTTTGCAACTGCGATGAACCGGGAGATTGCTCCGCAAGGAGGTAACTTCCGGGGAGTATGTCCGATAATCGGGCGGCTGAGAGATCTCTGTACGTCGGCGTAGATCGCCGCGCCAGAAGGACACCGGCCTGGTCGCCGGTGTTTCTTATGAGCCGGAATGATACGCACGGAACGGCGTATAAGAAATTTCCCGCCGTACGGCATTGGTCAAAGCAACAAAAACCGTACGAATTTTATGGAGGAACAAACCAAATGGCAAAAGAAATGATCCGCATTCGTCTGAAGGCCTATGACCATCAGGTCATCGACCAGTCCGCAGAGAAGATCGTCGAGACGGCCAAGCGCACCGGCGCTACTGTGTCCGGGCCCATCCCTCTGCCCACCAAGAAAGAGATCGTCACCATCCTGCGCGCTACCCACAAGTATAAGGACAGCCGTGAGCAGTTCGAGCGCCGCACCCACAAGAGACTGATCGACATCACCAATTCCACCCCCAAGACCGTGGAGGCGCTGATGGCTCTGGATCTGCCCGCCGGCGTGGAGATCGAGATCAAGCTGTAACCCACCTTATATAATATCCCGCAAACGAATTTGCTTGCTACCCAGCCGGGGCGCTAACTTGCGTGAGGCGTTCCGGGGGTTACGTCGGCAGAGCAAGCGGTCTCTACCCAATGGAGATTGAATCTATGTCGACCAATAACCTTTAAGGAGGATCATACATGAAGGCAATCATTGGCAAGAAAGTCGGTATGTCTCAGATCTTCGACGAAAACGGCAAGGT
>PPYF01370586.1_pt1 | contig 18994 bp, 17 predicted proteins | sample 1559871 | NCBI WGS metagenome assembly PPYF01 (sample SAMN08240021, study PRJNA423297) | Human gut metagenome, whole genome shotgun sequencing project. | reverse complement strand
CTTCCGTTCAGAATTCATGACCATGACCTCCGGTACCGGTCTGCTGTACTCCACCTTCAGCCACTACGACGACGTTCGTCCGGGTGAAGTGGGCCAGCGCCAGAACGGCGTTCTGATCTCCAATGGCCAGGGTAAAGCAGTTGCGTTCGCACTGTTCAGCCTGCAGGACCGCGGTAAGCTGTTCCTGGGTCACGGTGCAGAAGTTTATGAAGGCCAGATCATCGGTATTCACAGCCGTTCTAACGACCTGACGGTAAACTGCCTGACCGGTAAGAAACTGACCAACATGCGTGCTTCCGGTACTGACGAAGCAACCACGCTGGTCCCAGCTCAGAAAATGACTCTGGAGCAAGCTCTGGAATTCATCGATGACGACGAACTGGTAGAAGTTACACCAACTTCTATCCGTATCCGTAAACGTCACCTGACTGAAAACGATCGCAAACGTGCGAACCGTGGTCCTAAAGAAGATTAATTTCTCTCTTTAGCGGATACAAAAACCTGCCAGCGATGGCAGGTTTTTTTTTGCCAGTGGTATATCTGACAGGAAGAGGATATCGACTCGTGGTCAGAAGCTTTACTATGGCTATGCGAGAGTTAGAAGAAGTATTTTGCCCCAACACGAATCTGATTCTGCTCCCGGTGATAGGGTTCCACATTACGATCTAACCAGCGCAATTCAAGATAGGGTAGCCAATTTTCATTGATTCGATACTTAAAGGTATTGGTAATTTCCCAATGATGGTCTTTACCGTTACTACTATTAAAGTCATTTACTCGCATGAAGTAATGTGGTTCAAAAGTATAGGAAAACTTGTCAGTAATAGTGAAGTTCCAATAATTACCGATCTCATAGGTATCGTTGTTGTCCTGATCGCCATTTAAATCGGTTGAACTGTAGTTATTATGATTATAACGGTTACGAACCGTGAGATTAAACCATTGGGTAAACTTATAGTTAATATCCAGATAAGCCGCACCGCCAGACCCAATGCTTTTATCATTTATTAACCCACCGGGTTGAATAGTTAATCGGTCAGTTGGTTTAAATAACGGATACCAGCCCTCAATTTCGTTATAGCCATGCTTTAACTCATCTTTACGTTGCAGTGTATAGGTGTTAGTCAGCATGATTCCTGCACCCATATCAGAGTTATAGCCCACGCGTAGCATGAACTCCATCTGATCGGACGCCAGATTATAGGCTTCGCGGTTTTCCACGTAGGCGCCGGCAAAAACAGAGGTTGAGACAATAGAGGATAAAAGAATCAATTTATTTAAATTTTTCATCGTAAATCCATTTTTTAAGCGTAGGGAGGCCGCTATCCATTAAGATAGATTAAGCGGCAATTATTTTTTATATTTCAGCAGTAGATATGCTGTTATGATTTTTAATTTCTGGCTGTCGTTTGTTTATTTTTCTTTGTGCTATTTCCTCAATAATAAAGGCAAAGCGTGATTCATTTAATTTATAAAATAAACCCATCGTGAATGCAGCGATAATAGCTAACCCACAGGGCCAAAGGAAAATTAGCTGCCGTAAGCCAAGCAACGTGGTATCGCTTTGGACAATGTTGGGAATATAGCCAATTTGTGTGAGCATAATTCCCGGTAGAAAACCTGCAAGAGCGGCAGAAATCTTGCGAGAGAAGGTATAGCCGGTGTAGACCGAACCCTCAGCGCGGATCCCTGTTTTCCATTCGCCATAATCAACCGTATCTGGGACCAATGCCCAGTTCAGACTGTTAACGAAAGCTGTGCCGAAAAAGGCTATGCATGAGAAGGTAACAAATAATAATGATGTACTGCCCCAAAAAAAGTTCAGGACATCACCGATAGCCCATAACGCTAAGCCACCCAGATAAACCTGTTTTTTCCCAAAGCGTTTTACCGCCGTAGGTACCAGCAATACCCCAAACAGAATGCAGCCCATACTGAAGAATCCCATCCACGATAGAAGGTGGATGTCGTTAAGCACGTATTGGGTGTAGTAAACCTGAATTGCGAGCTTGATGTTAAATGCAGCCAGCGTACACAGGTTAGCAATACACAACACCAATAGCGGAGGGTTGCGGAAAATGGCACAGAATGATTTGAGAATGCTCGGTTTGTGATGGGCTGGTACCATCTCGATATAACGTTCTTTCACTCCCTTAAAGCATCCCCACATACTGAATAGCCCACAGACAGAAAAGATCAGAGCCGCAATCAGATAGCCGAGAGAAGGTGAGTGAGTAAACAAGGCCTGAATCGGCATAAATCCAACGGTGCACAGCAGCAGACCGAGCGTTGCGCCTCCTTGTCGCCATGCGGCAAGTTCGGCCCGCTGGTGGGGGTTTTTGGTGATGGCGGGCACCATTGCTCCGTACGAGCAGTTCATCAAGCTATAAAACAAGCCAAACAGCATAAACAGCACCGTTGCCAGCGCAGTTTTAATCGTCAGCGTGAAATCCGTCGCTAAAAATTGCACCGTAGCGACAAGTGCGACGGGAAATGAGGCGTACAGGATAAATGGTCTGAATTTTCCCTTTGCGCCAATGTGACGCCGTGAATCCAGCAGAACCCCTGTCAGCATATCAGTAAAGGCGGTGAAGAATTTCGCCACCAGAAAGATAACTCCGCCATAGTACGCGGGCATCCCCAGTTCATCGGTATAAAACTTCAGCAGATACAGCGTACCGATACACAGCATCAGGTTTGAACCGAAGTCACCTAACCCGTAGGCGCACTTTTCTTTCAGGCTCAGTTTCAGCGTGAGTGGATCGTGGTTAGGCATAATTGCCTCTCAAAACGCCCCGAAGGGCGTTGCTTGTTATGGTTATTAAGCTGTTTGCTTCCGGGCTTCAATTTCTTCAACGATGCGAACATACATTTTTTCATTGAGATTGTAGAAGCAGCCCATCGCCACAATAGTGGTGACCGCCAGGGCGCACGGATAAATGAAAATCAGCTGCCGTAATCCCTCGACCGTACCTGGCGACTGGACGACATTAGGTACGTAGCCAATTTGAGTTAGCATCCAGCCGGGGAAGAACCCAGCCAGCGCCTGAGAGACTTTACGAAAGAAGGTAAAACCCGTGTAGACCGTGCCTTCAGAACGCACGCCGGTACGCCATTCGCCGTATTCGACCGTATCGGAGACCAGCGCCCAGTTCAGGCTGTTGACAAATGCCGAGCCAAAGAAAGCGAGACAGGAGAAAGCGACAAAGCTGACTGACCCACCGCCAAAGAAATAGTTGAGCAAATCGCCCGCAACCCAAACCAGCAATCCGCCGATATAAACTTTTTTCTTACCAAATCGACGTACCATTCCCGGCATTAAAAACACGCCGATAAAAATACAGCCCATGCTGAAAAAGCCCATCCATGAAAGGAGAATGGGGTCGTTAAGCACGTACTGGGTGTAATAAACCTGAATGGCGAGTTTGACGTTGAACGCGCCGAGCGTGCATAGGTTCGCGATGCAGAGAATAAACAGTGGGCGGTTCCCGGCGATGGCGCGGAAGGATTGGAGTAATCCCGGTTTTTGCGTTTTGTCGAGGGGCTTACTCTCAACATAACGCTCTTTTACCCCCGCATAACACAACCACATAAAAAGCAAACCGAACAGCGAAAACAGGGTGGCGGCGAAGATATAGCTCAGCTGCGAGTTGCCTTCGATAAGATTCATTACCGGCACAAAACCAACGGTACACAGTAATAGCCCGAGAGTTGCGCCACCTTGTCGCCAGGCCGCAAGCGAAGCGCGCTCATCCGGGTTCTTGGTAATGGCCGGGACCATTGCCCCGTAAGAGCAGTTCATCATGCTGAAGAACAGCCCGTACAGCATAAACAGTACAGTCGCCATAACCGTTTTACCGGTGACCTCAAACGGTGTACCGACAAAGTTGGCAATCGCCAGCAAAGTAACCGGAAATGCTGCATATAGAACGAACGGACGGAATTTTCCTTTCGGGCCGATTTTGCGGCGCGAATCGAGCATGATTCCGGTACCCATATCGGTAAATGCTGTAAAAAATTTGGCGATAAGGAAAATGATACCGCCATAAGTTCCGGGTAAACCAAGGACATCGGTATAAAACTTGAGTAAATAAAGCGTTCCGATGTCCAGCAGGATATTGGAACCTAAATCACCCATCCCATAGGCAAGTTTTTCTTTGAACGGCAAGCGTAGGGTTGCCGGGTTCGAGAGAGTCTGACTCATTATTATTCTCCATGTGCCCGCGAGTCTCCCCGCGGGCGAGCCGTGTTAGAGATTGCGTAACGTGCTAAACAGCGACGCCCATTCACTCTTCGCGCGATAAAACACCGGAGGCTTGCCAATCGGCGCGTCCACGGTAATTTCGCCGCCCTGATAGGTTTCTCCGGTCCATACATTGATCCAGCTATCGTCTGGCAGATACAGAGTCCACTCGTGCTTACCCTGTTCGTGAACCGGCGCCACCAGGAGATCCTTACCTAGCAGATACTGGTATTTCAGTTCATAGGTTTGCGCATCGTCTTCGTAATGCAGGAACAGCGGACGCATCACCGGTAGGCCGCATTTCGCGTTCTGGGAAACGGCCTGTTTGATATAAGGTTTCAGGGTGGTAAAGACGGCAGTCATACGGGCAAAGTGAGCAATGGTTTCGGCGTCGCCATCAAATTGCCAGTTGTCGCCGGGGCGGTTGCCTTCGTGGGTGCGCATCATTGGCGTAAAGGCGCTGAAATCACACCAGCGAAGCAGCAGTTCTTTCGTTCGCTTCATTTCAAACAGCGTGGTGTAACCGCCTATGTCACTATGGTGCAAACCGTGGCCGGTCATCGCCAGCGATAGCGCGGCAGGAACGACTGAGGCCAGGCCATCATCAAGACTCCAGTCGACGTTCTGATCACCGGCCCACATCATGGTGGAGTACTTCTGGCTGCCGGTATAACCCGCGCGCATAAAGAACAGCGTCTCGCCGAGCTTGCCGGTTTCCTCCAGAGCTTCGTAATTGCACTTGGCCCACAGCGCAGGCCAGGCGTTATGCATAATCTCGGCGCTCACACCGTTGTGCAAATAGGTATCGGTCGGCAGATACTCACCGAAATCCGCCATCCATCCACCGCAGCCAAGGTCAATGAGGTTTTGTTTGATGACGCCTTTGAACCACTCAAACGCTTCAGGGTTTGTCAGATCAATAACGCCCGCGTAAAACTCACCAAATTCAACGTGATAATCGTTGCCCTGCGCGTCTTTGGTCAGATACCCGCGCTTCGCGGCTTCGGCACACAAATCGCGGTCGCTTGCGACATACGGGTTGATGTAGGTGAGGTACTGCACGCCTTCGTGCTTCCACTGCGCGATCCGTTCATCAAGCTGCGGATAAAGTTCCTGATTCCACTTCCAGTTCCACATTACGCGCTTGCCGAACGAGGTCATGCGGATCCCGGACCAGTCCTGCGCCCAGATGCCGTTGACCTTCACGCCACCGTTGCGCATCGTATCGAGCTTTTGCTGACACACTTCGGTGCCGCCCTGAACGCCGAGCGTCACGCCGTCATACACCCAGTCCGGCAGTTCCGGCTGGCGGCCTAACAGCGCCGTGAGTTTTTCTAGCAGATCGATGTAGGTTTGCGCACATTCGAAGCGTAGCGTGGCGTTATCTTCCCAGAATGCCAGTTCATGAAACTCAGCATCGCTGAAATCGAAATTCATATAGCCGCTGTTATCGACGTGGCAGTAGTACTTTTGCGTACTAACGAATGTTGGCTGTGGGAAAAAGGTCCAGTAATAGTCACCGCCGGCGTTTTCTTTGCAGTCCGCAAGCCAGGTGACGTGGCTTTTTTTATTGCGCCCGACACCTTGTTCGCTGGTCCACAGTGGGAACGGTTTGCCACGCAGATCGAAGTACGAGAACTGCTCACCGCAGCCGTAGATATGGTCTTCGGGTTTGGCCGCGAGGCGCAGCCAGATACGGTTATGGCTGGCGTTATCGCTATGCAGTTTCAGCTGTAGGCGGCCTGTTTCATCCTGGTCGATGTGCAGCGTTGCGGCGGTCTCGCCGCGGGAAAAGCGAATCACCCAACCCGCGCCTTGTTTCACCACGCGAGCGTCGTTCAGGGCAATCTTCTCGTTCAGTTTGTCCTTAATGCTGAAGTTGCCGCGGAACATCTCGATATCCGCTGTGCCAGCGCCAATCCACAGACACGGTGACTGCCGGGTGTGGCGTAAAATAAGGCGGTGTTCAAACGACAGCGCAAAGCCATCGTCAAGGAGCTGTAGTTCAGGGTATTGCGAAGCCATTACGACCTCCGTTGTAGGGTAAGGATATTGTTTTTAGTTATTCGCCGCCGATAGCAAACCAAAGTTGGTGCGCTTCGCCGGGTTTTAGCTGTACGACATCGATGCCGGAATTAAATGCATCCGGCGGGCAGCTCATCGGTTCCACCGCCAGACCTTTGCGTTCCAGCTTTTCGCCAGAATAGATCTGCAGCCAGGGTTGAGTGGAGCGCAGCCAGACCGTCAGCTCCGGGTGCGCCAGCGTAACCTGCCAGGGCGTGGTGCTTTTCAGTACCCTGAAGGTGTGGTCGATTCCGGTTGCTGCGATTGTCCGCCGAGTCAGGAAATCGAGCGCTTTGATGGTGGTTAGCGTCGAAGTTTTGACATCGAACTGCTCGTTTGTGGGGAGCTGTAATTCGCACTCGTCAACGCTGTGTAGGTTGCAGGTCAGATAGGGATGCACGCCTGCGCCATAGGGTGCCGCCACATCACCAATGTTGTGTGTGAGGATCCGGGCGCTCAGGCCCGTCTCCTCGTACAGTTGGTATGTCACTTCACAGGAAAGCATAAAAGGGTAGCCATAGGACGGCGGTAAAAAGGCCGCTAGCGTGACGCTGGTGGCGGACTGTTCAACAATCTGCCAGTTAACCCACGCCAGTAGCCCATGAATCGACGTATTACCGGTGCGATCGTTAATCGCGGGCTGGAGCGCTTTACCGTCATGATGATACGTTCCGCCAGATATGCGATTGGGCCAAGGGATCAATACTTTCCCCAGATGTGCCAGCGGCATCTCCTCTGGATGATGTGGGATCACCATGTAGCGCCCGCGATGCGTCAGAGAAGCTATTCCCGCGCCTACGGTGACAATTTTCGCCTGATAATCCCCGGCGTTAAGCGCAATAGTGCTACCGCTTTTATGCATGAGCGTTTCCCTCGCCGTTATTTCGCCAGGCTGTCCAGTAATCCGGCTGCAACCGCAGGGGCCAGCCCCGGCGCGAGTGGCAGCCGTGGGATCACCAGGCAGTGCAGCAGATGATAAATATCCTGCTTGCCATCCCAGACTTTGGTGGTGACTTCGTTATTGGTGTCGAGCTCCTGCCACCACGAGCCGTTTTCGTAGTCCATCAGGTATTTGATGCAGTATTCCCACCACGTCTGATACCAGGTTTCATACTGCTTCTCGCCCGTCACCGTCCACAGCGCATAAGCGGTACCCATTGCTTCCACAATTGGCCAGCGCACGCGTTCACGGACAATCGGCTTGCCATTCCAGTCGACGGTGTAAACGATCCCGTCCGCACCATCGGGTGCCCACGCATCACGAATCGTCGCGTGGAACAGGCCTTTAGCATCTTCCAGCAGCCATTCCGGAGGCGTTTCAAAGCGGGCTTCTAGCGCCGCACGTAAATGCAACATCAGACGGCCCCACTCGATCCAGTGGCCAGGCGTGCCGCCGTAAGCGCGGAAGCGGTGAGCCGGGTTATCTTTGTTGTAATCGCGAATCGGGTTCCAGTGGGTGTCGAAATGCTCGTTAACGCGATACTCCCCTTTGCGGGCGACGTCGTGAATGATCACCGAAGCTACACGCAGCGCGCGGTCGAGCCATTTACGGTCATGAGTCACGTCGTACACAATCAGGAAGGCTTCGACGGCGTGCATATTGGCGTTGCCGCCGCGATAGTCCTCAGTTTTACTGAAGGCTTCGTCCCAGGACTCCAGGCACATGCGCTCTTCTTCGCTCCAGAAGTACTTCTCAATAATCTCAATTGCATCATCCAGAAGCTTGCGCGCGCCGGGATGCCCTGTCGTCACCGCGCTGGCTGCACCTAATAAAACAAAGAAGTGCTGATAACCCTGCTTGGAGGCATCAATCACCCCTTCGTCGTTTACACAGGCGTACCAGCCACCGTATTTTTTATCGCGCAGTGGGCCGTTGAGGGCGTTAATACCATGCTCTACCAGTGCGTAAGCACCCGGTCGTCCCATGTTGGCGGCAACGGAATAGGTGTGCAGCATACGGGCAGTGATCCACAGGTGAGTTCCCTGATCGGTTTTGATCTGCCCTTTATTGCCGAGCCAGCCGAAACCTGTTGGCACGGCGGCATTTTTGCCAAATTCAAAAATCCTGTCCGTTTCCTGCTCAAGCCAGCGGTTGTGGCTCAGGGTGTTAAACCATTTCATCGGAATGTCCTTTTATTAGCGGCGGGCCATCATTTCATCGACGATGTCGCCTAAACGTTGCAATTTCGGGGCTGAAATATCGCTCAGCATCAGCCCGGTATCCGGCAAGCCCACCACCGTTGACCACACTGCACGCCCGGCTAAAAAACCTGATGCGCCAGCCTGCATTGCCATACGTACGGCGCGCGGGAACAGTTTTTCGTCAACGCCGGAGGAGAGAATGACCCACGGCATGCTTATCTGATCATTCAGTTTCTGCGCGGCGGCCAGCAGCTCCGACTGGGTACCTTTGCCATATAGCGGCATTTCGACTTTGTAGAGATCTGCACCGCTGTCGCCGAGTTCTTTCGCCGCATCCAGAATGGCTTGCTCGCGGTCAAACTTATCGCCACGGCGCGGCGGGCGTACCACGGGTTCGATAATGCTCAGCAAACCCTGGCTGTGGCAGAGCTGGTTAAATTCACGAACCATTTGCAGACGTTGCTGCGAGTCTTCATCGCTGCGCCACAGCACCAGCAGCTTCAGTGCTTTTGCACCATCGCGTCTTAGTGCTTGGGGATCGATGTTTTTGTCGATCGTCACGCTGTCGACGGGAATGCCGTTGCCGGGGATGAAATCATCGGCGGCAACAATCGTTGCGCAGCTTTTGGCGACGGCCTGCTGCTCGACTATTTGGCGATAGCAGAACTGTTGGTCCACGAGAATTGCCGAGGCAAATGGCGACAGGATTTTGGCGGCGCTAACTTTAAAATCCGTAAGATGCTGATCGGTCACTGGCCCCTTCACTCCCGCCGCCGAAAACATGGAGCGCATCGCTTCGCGCTGATCGACCGCCAGCATCGCAAAACCGCCGGAAGGGCGGGCTATCTCTTTCAAGGTGTACTGCGTCATAACATAAGTCCTTGTAGATACATGAAAATCAGTGGGAAATCCCGGCGTTGATCCGCACCTGTTGCAGAATGGCAGACCAGTCTTCACGCCCGCGTCCTGCCGCTCGCGCCTGGTTGTAAACTTCGCGGGAGGCTGCACCGAGCGGCATCGGAACGTGCAGTTGATTGGCGACGTCCAGCGCAATGCCCAGATCTTTGTGGGCCAGATCAATCATGAAAGCTGGGGAGAGGTCGCCTTTGAGGACTTTGTTCGGCCAGGTGGTGGTGAAATGACCTTTTCCGGCAGCGGTGCCGCCCATTACCTTCAGTGCAACATTCAGGTCGAGGCCCAATGCCTCGCAAAGCGTGGCGGCTTCTGCTGAAAGCGCATTCAGTGCAATGCTCATGTAGTTATTAATGAGCTTTACGCGGATACCCATTCCGGGGCCTCCTGCATTAGTCAACTCATTACCCATAGCCATTAATACGGGGGTGGCGCGCTGCACCTGTTCTTGCGTGCCGCCAGCCAACAAAAGCAGAGTGCCGGAAATGGCGTTATCGGAAGTGCGACCGACCGGAACGTCCATCATGCTGAAACCACGCTGGTGCATATCGGTAATAAGCTTGTCCGTTTGCAGTGGATGGATGGTGGACATGTCGATTACCAATGCCTGCTGGGAAAGCACCTCGCAAACGCCGTGGTCGCCAAAGAGTACGGTGCGAACAAGGTCACCGTTTGGCAGCATAGTGATGACAAACTCAGCATCTTGAGCAGCCTGCGCTGGCGTGGTTGCACCCTGCGCACCTTTGGACTCCAGTGCTCGCACAGCCTGCGGGTTAATGTCATACACTCGGAGTGAATGCCCCTGCTTGAGCAGATTGCTCGCCATGGGGGCCCCCATTTGCCCAAGTCCGATAAATGCGATGAGTGACATACTGTTCTCCTGCTTGTGTCATTTTTTGTCAAAAACTGCGCGTTTGTTCTGTCTGTTTTTGATCGTATTTGTAATTTATGGTCAAAAAATTGACAGTCGTCACTTTTTAAACAATTGGCGAAATTAAAATAGCGACAGGTTTTCACGCTAAAGGATTCGCTATGATTCGCATTGCTTGTGTTGGTATTACCGTTATGGACAGACTCTATTACGTCGGAGATCTCCCAACTGAAGGGGGAAAATATGTGGCTAATAATTATCGCGAGGTTGGCGGCGGTCCTGCTGCTACCGCTGCCGTTGCGGCGGCAAAGCTGGGTGCGAAGGTTGATTTCATTGGACGGGTGGGTGATGACGACATAGGCACCAGTCTGTTGCAAGAGCTAGAGTCGTTTGGCGTCGGCACGCGCTACACAAAACGGTTTGCGAATGCTCGTTCGTCCCAGTCGGCAATTGTGGTTGATGCTCGTGGTGAACGCATTATCGTCAATTATCCCAGCCCAGATTTGCTGACCGAGGCCAGTTGGCTCAACGATATTGACTTCAGTCAGTGGGATGTGGTGCTCGCCGATGTTCGCTGGCATGAAGGCACGAAAAAAGCCTTCACCCAAGCAAGAGCCGCAGGCGTCCCCACCGTACTGGATGGAGATATCACGCCGCAGGACATTTCCGATCTGGTGGCGCTGAGCGATCACGCCGTTTTTTCGGCCCCAGGTTTACGGCGAATGACGGGTGAGCCGGACTTGCTGCTGAGCCTTAAAAAATCGCAAATGCTCACAAATGGACATGTGTACGTCACCAACGGATCTGAAGGATGTTTCTGGCTGGAAAATCAGCATATTGCGCATCAGTCTGGCTTTTCTGTCGATGTAGTGGATACTACGGGGGCGGGGGATGTTTTCCACGGTGCATTCGCTTACAGCCTGGCTCTCGGTGAGGCTGGCGCTGGTGGTATTCGTTTTGCCAGCGCCGTGGCAGCGCTGAAATGTACCCGTCCTGGTGGGCGTGCTGGTATCCCTGACTGTGAACAAACCCGATCTTTTTTGTCTCTTTATGTATAAAATGCGGGACGAGATGGTTTTCAGAGGACAACCCATGAGCCTTACCGAACTGACCGGTAATCCGCGGCACGACCAGTTACTAACGCTGATTGCCGATCGCGGCTACATGAACATTGATGAGCTGGCACAACTGCTGGATGTCTCCACTCAGACGGTACGGCGCGATATTCGCAAGCTCAGTGAGCAGGGGTTGATCACCCGCCATCATGGTGGGGCCGGGCGCGCCTCCAGCGTAGTCAACACTGCGTTCGAACAGCGCGAAGTCTCGTGGACTGAGGAAAAAAAAGCGATCGCTGAAGCGATTGCCGATTTTATCCCAGACGGCTCAACTATCTTTATTACCATCGGTACCACGGTTGAGCACGTCGCTCGCGCGCTGCTCAACCATAATCATCTGCGCATCATCACCAATAGCCTGCGGGTGGCGCACATTCTTTACAAGAATCCGCGTTTTGAAGTGATGGTACCCGGGGGGACGCTACGCGCGCACAACGGCGGGATTATTGGCCCTGCGGCGAATGCGTTCGTGTCTGGTTTCCGCGCAGATTATCTGGTGACAAGCGTTGGCGCGATTGAAAATGACGGCACCTTGCTGGAGTTTGACGTCAATGAGGCCAGCGTAGTGCAGGCGATGATGACGCATTCTCGGCATCTGCTGCTGGCTGCCGATCACACCAAATATCACGCCTCGGCGGCGGTCGAAATTGGCAACGTTGCGCAGATGACCGCACTGTTTACCGATGAAGTGCCGGGAAGTGCATTGCAGGGCATTCTTAAGGCTAATCAGGTTGAAATTGTGCAAGTCGCTGCTGGCGGAGAGGAAGTCGCACAAGCCTGAAAGCTTAGAATATGCGGGTCAGCATTGTAGGGCTGACTCGCGTTTTCTTTACGAGCATTTATCCTGGTAGTCAAACTCCACCTTTCCCGCTACAGTGAAATTTCCACGGCGTGAACGGAGGCAAAAATGCTCTATATCTTTGATTTAGGTAATGTGATTGTCGACATTGATTTCAACCGTGTTCTGGGAACGTGGAGCGATCTTGCTCGCGTACCGCTGGCCCGGTTAAAGCAGAGTTTTACCATGGGCGACGTGTTTCATCAGCATGAGCGTGGTGAGATATCTGACGAAGAATTTGCAAAAGCCATGTGCCATGACATGGACCTCCCGCTCAGCTACGAACAGTTTGCCCACGGCTGGCAGGCGATATTTGTCGCCCTGCGTCCCGAAGTTATCGACATCATGAACAATCTGCGCGAGCAGGGGCATCGTGTTGTTGTTCTCTCCAATACTAACGCGCTGCACACCACCTTCTGGCCGGGTGAATATCCGCAAATCTACGCTGCCGCCGATCGCGTTTACCTCTCTCAGGAGATGGGAATGCGTAAACCGGAAGCCAGGATTTACCAGCGTGTGCTTGAGTCTGAAGGTTTTTCTGCCGCCGATGCGGTCTTTTTTGACGATAACGCCGATAATATAGAAGGGGCTAACCAGTTGGGGATCACCAGTGTCCTGGTGACCGGGAGAGAAACCCTACCCGACTATTTTATGAAGTCGTTATGTTAAAAACCGTTCATCAAAAATGTATTCATCATACCCGGCCGCTGGTGGCGTGGAGTAAATTCCTCTGGCGGCGCATTGAAGAAGATAATATGACGACACTTGCCGGAAATCTGGCCTATGTGTCGTTGCTGTCCCTTGTGCCGCTGGTCGCGGTGATTTTCGCGCTATTTGCGGCATTCCCGATGTTTTCGGAAGTCAGCCTGCAGATCCGTCACTTCGTGTTTGCCAATTTTCTCCCGGCGACCGGGGATGTTATTCAGCGCTATATCGAGCAGTTTGTTGCCAACTCCAACAGAATGACCGCATTTGGCGCCTGCGGTTTGATTATTACCGCACTGCTGTTGATGTACTCCATCGACAGTGCGTTAAACACCATCTGGCGGAGTAAACGTGCGCGGCCGAAGATTTACTCGTTCGCGGTTTATTGGATGATCCTGACCCTCGGACCACTGTTGGCCGGGGTTAGCCTGGCCATCAGTTCCTATTTGCTTTCATTACGCTGGGCCAGTGAGCTGCATGGCGTTATCGATAATGTATTGCGCGTCTTTCCGCTCCTGTTGTCGTGGCTGTCGTTCTGGCTGCTGTACAGCATTGTGCCGACCACGCAGGTGCCAAATCGCGATGCGGTGATTGGCGCATTGGTTGCCGCACTGCTGCACGAATTAGGCAAAAAGGTGTTCTCCCTCTATATCACCGCTTTTCCTTCCTACCAGCTGATTTATGGTGTGCTGGCAGTGATCCCCATTTTGTTTGTCTGGGTCTACTGGACGTGGTGTATCGTCTTGCTTGGCGCAGAAATAACTGTCACTCTCGGTGAATACCGAAAATTGAAAACAGAACAACAAGAAGCAGAGTAACCATGATTGCATTAATTCAGCGCGTAACCCGTGCCAGCGTCAGCGTGGCGGATGAGGTTACAGGGGAAATCGGCCTTGGGCTGCTGGTGCTGCTGGGCGTAGAGAGAGACGACGACGAACAAAAGGCCAACCGCCTCTGCGAGCGCGTGTTGGGATACCGAATCTTCAGCGATGCTGACGGCAAAATGAACCTCAATGTGAAGCAGGCGGGAGGCAGCGTGCTGGTGGTGTCGCAGTTTACGCTGGCAGCCGATACCGAACGCGGTATGCGCCCGGGTTTCTCGAAGGGTGCCGCGCCCGACCGCGCTGAAGCGCTATATGAATATTTTGTTGAGCGTTGCCGCCAACAGGAAATGAACACCCAAACAGGACGATTTGCTGCGGATATGCAGGTGTCGCTGGTCAACGATGGCCCGGTCACGTTCTGGTTGCAGGTATGAGCCCACTTCCCGGTAGAACGCGGGGGACAAAAGAGAGTGCCATTATGTACCATCTCCGAGTACCGCAAACGGCAGAAGAGTTAGATCAGTATTACCAGTTCCGCTGGGAAATGCTGCGTAAACCCTTACATCAACCCAAAGGTTCCGAGCGTGATGCCTGGGACGCGATGGCGCATCACCAGATGGTGGTGGACGAAGAAGGAAGGCTGGTGGCCGTCGGGCGGCTATACATTAACGCCGACAGCGAAGCCTCTATCCGCTTTATGGCGGTGCACCCTGATGTACAGGATAAAGGCCTGGGGACGCTGATTGCGATGACCCTGGAGTCTGTTGCCCGTCAGGAAGGGGTTAAGCGTGTGACCTGTAGCGCCCGTGAAGACGCGGTACCGTTTTTTGCCAAGCTCGGCTTTGTGAATCAGGGGGAAATTACCACCCCGCAAACAACACCAGTCCGCCACTTTCTGATGATTAAACCGGTCGCCTCGTTGGATGATATCCTGCATCGCGGGGACTGGTGCGCACAGCTACAGCAGGCCTGGTACGATCATATTCCGCTGAGTGAAAAGATGGGCGTGCGTATTCAGCAGTATACCGGGCAAAAATTTATTACCACCATGCCGGAAACCGGCAACCAGAATCCGCACCATACGCTGTTCGCCGGCAGCCTGTTTTCCCTGGCCACGCTGACCGGCTGGGGGCTGATTTGGCTAATGCTACGCGAGCGCCATCTTGGCGGTACCATTATTCTTGCCGATGCACATATTCGCTATAGCCGGCCAATCACCGGCAGGCCCACGGCCATTGCCGATCTGGGGTCGTTAAGCGGCGATCTGGATCGTCTGGCAAGAGGCCGTAAAGCGCGCGTTCAGATGCAAGTTGAGCTGTTTGGCGACGACTCACCGGGCGTGATATTCGAAGGCACTTATATTGTATTGCCCGCTAAACCCTTTGGCGCCTACGAAGAGGGCGGTAACGAGGAAGAGTAAAGCAAGACTCTACTCTTCCTGGCGTTATCAGACACCGAGCCTGGCGCTTCGCCAGGCTACGTCTCGCATCGCATCCCGAGCCGCCTGACTTATGCCCCCTAGCTGGAAAAACCCGTGGATCACCCCGAGGTATCGCTGGCTGGTGCAGGATACGCCTTGCTCCGTCAACCGTTGATACAGTGCTTCGCCTTCATCACGCAGCGGGTCGTATTCCGCGGTGATGATATGCACCAGCGGCAAGCCGCTGAAATCATCTCGCCAGAGCGGGCTGGCTTCTGGATGCTGTGTGTCGGTGTCGGAAAGATACAGTTCATAACCAGAAAGCAGCGTATCTCGCGTAATGATGTAGTCTTCGCCGTTACTGACGTAGCTCGCGCAACGTGCGGTGGCATCGAGCATAGGGTATATCAGCAGCAATTGTGCCGGAGACCATTGCCCTACGGCTTTCAGTCGTAAAGCAGTAATGAGCGCCAGATGCCCGCCCGCGCTATCCCCAGCAAGGGCGATTTTGTCAGCCATAACGCCAAGCCGTTGGGCATATTGATGGATGAGATTGGCTCCTCGCTCCGCATCGTCATGAGCGGCAGGGAAAACATGTTCGGGGGCGAGACGATACTGTACGGCGATAATCCGGCAGCCGCTGTAAAAAGCCAGCTGCCGTAGCTGATTATCGTGGGTGGCAAAGCCGCCGCTAATAAAGCAGCCGCCATGATAGTAGATAATGCAAGGAAGAGAGTGCGTGGCATTGAGCGGTGATATCACGCGAAACGTCATGCCTTCCAGTACGATATCCTCTGATGTCACCCGTAATTCTTTCTCGCCGGCCAGAATCGTGCTGGCGATATAGCCAGCTCGCCGGTCATCAATATTCTGCCGTCGCGAAGAGGGGCGGCCCGCCGCCATAAATTCAGCAACCTGCGCCGCAATACCCTTTTCCAGTGCCATAACACTCTCCTTGTTAACTGTTTATTTATACAGTTATATCCTGGTTCTTCGGTGATGAAAATGAGGTGTTGAGGTTTATTGCTGATTTCGGAAAGAGGATCGCAAAAGGCGAGGAGAGGGGATGAAAAAGGGAAAAGCGCGCTGCGCTGTTTCGTGGTGTGATTAGCCGGGCTGAGTTTGCCCGGCTAGAGTTTGCGATTTATTCGCCTTCACCCGGGAACAAGAACGGGTTGATAGAGCTACGGGCGAACCCTTCCTGCTCCATTCGCGCGTCCAGTACCAGTGAGGCGAGGTCGTCTGCGACCGCTTCGACTTTCGGGTCTTTTTCCTGATAGAGAATCTTCAGGTAAGTGCCGCAATCGCCACAGCTTTCGGCTTTGACGGAAGCCTGCTCGTTGTCCAGCGACCAGTAGTGCAGGTCGCGGCTCTGCTCGCAGTTGCTGCATTTCACGCGTACCACGTGCCATTCGGTTTCACACAGGTTGCAGTGCAGGTAGCGAAGCCCCTGGGTGGTACCAATCTGTACCATGCTGGACACCGGCATTGAACCGCAAACCGGGCAGAACTGACGCTGTTCGCCGTATTCCGCGCGGGCTTTACCTGGAATGAGGCTTGCCATCTGCGCCCAGTAGAGTGACAGAGCGGCCCAGATAAACGGCGCTTTGTCGCTGCTGACGGAGGCGAAGTCGGATGCAAACAGCGCGCTGGCCATTTTCTCCAGCTCCTGTTCGGAGGCTTTTTCCAGGTTTTCAATCACAGCTAGCGCCGGGCCGCTCATTTCCGGCTTCAGCTCGGCAATCATGGATTGCAGCAGCGTGTGCCAGTGTTTGTCGCGCGGCAGAACGTGAATATCCAGCGGCGGTTTGCCCTGGTCATTCGCTTCTTTCAGACGTGCTGTTAGATCCATCCGCAGCGGGTGGTCATACAGCACCACTTCCTGCGCGTGGGCGATAAGCGCGGCAAAGCGCAGGTAATCGCCTAACGGATTGTTCTCTGCCAGCTCGCGCAGACGTTCAGCACGGCGGTTATAGAGGTTCTTGAGTCTGGGGAATAGTAACGGCGGAATTACTTCCGCCGTGCGTTTCTCGCTCGAACCCAGCTCATCTTGCGGGATTATGCGGATACTCATTCAGATGACTTTTCCTGTTTCTGGCGGACTTCGCGGTACCAGCGCGGGTGATGTTTCTTCGCCCATGAACTGGTTACCCATCCTTCCACCATCGCGGTAATGGTGCCTTTCACCCAAAGGGCGGCGTAAATATGCACCATGATAACCACAATTAACGCCACTGCGGCAAATGAATGCAGCATTAACGCAAATCGGATCACCGGGATTGAGAAAGCAGGCGCAAAGTACGGACGCCAGATAATCACACCGCTTACCAGCAGCAGCACCAGGAAGATAATCGCCGCCCAGAATACGCATTTCTGGCCGAAGTTATAACGCCCGGTATCACCTACTTCCTCGTTGACGACGATCTTACGAATATTCTTCGCCCAAAAGATATCATCCCGATTGATTAGATTGTGGTGCCAGTAGCGGAAAAACATGATGATAAACGAAGCAAACATGATCACGCCGACAAACGGGTGCAGAATTCGCGCCAGCTGTGGAGTGCCCATGATTTGCATTAACCAGTTGAAGGAAGGGAAGAAAAATCCCAACCCGCTCACCGCCGCCAGAATGAAGCAGAAGGCGGTGACCCAGTGGTTGATGCGTTCCGGCGCCGTATAGCGCACGATGGTGTCACGTTTTTTCATTTGCGCACCTCATCGTTCTCTTCATGCAGATTGTCTTCTTCCTCTTCAGCACGGTTTGGACCGACACCGACGTAGTGGAAGACACTCGCTGCAAACGTCGCGGCAAAGCCGATAGCCGCCAGCGGTTTCCAGACGCCTTTCCAGAATTTCACGGTGGCGCTGATTTCCGGGTTCTCCGGCAGCCCGTGATACAGATTTGGCTTGTCGGCATGATGCAGCACGTACATGACGTGCGTACCGCCCACGCCAGCCGGGTCGTACAGACCGGCATTGTCATAGCCGCGGGTTTTCAGTTCAGCGACGCGTTCGCCCGCCAGCACCTTCATATCCTCTTTGGAACCAAAGTGGATAGCGCCGGTTGGGCAGGTTTTCACGCAGGCCGGTTCCTGGCCAACCGTTACGCGGTCGACGCACAGCGTACATTTGTAGACGCGGTTGTCTTCCGGGTTGAGGCGCGGCACGTTGAACGGGCAGCCGGCAATGCAATAGCCGCAGCCAATGCACTGCTCTGACTGGAAGTCGACGATACCGTTGGCATACTGAATGATAGCCCCTTCCGACGGACATGCCTTCAGGCAGCCCGGGTCGGCGCAGTGCATGCAGCCATCCTTACGGATAAGCCATTCCAGTTTGTCGTTCTGCTCCACTTCCGAAAAACGCATCACCGTCCAGGATTTGGCGGTCAAATCGGCCGGGTTATCGTAAACCCCGACGTTGCTACCGATTTCATCGCGGATGTCGTTCCACTCCGAACAGGCCACCTGGCAAGCTTTACAGCCGATGCAGGTGGTGACGTCGATGAGCTTCGCCACCTCTTCCTGGTGATCCCGCGCCTGAGGCGCGGGGGTGAAACCGTTAGTGGCGGAACGACGGATAATGTCTTGAGATTGATAAGCCATAGGTCGTCTCCGTTACACCTTTTCCACGTTCACGAGGAAGGACTTAAACTCCGGCGTTTGCGTGTTCGCATCGCCGACGAATGGCGTCAATGTGTTGGCGATAAAGCCTTTTTTCGCCACACCTTCATAGCCCCAGTGGATTGGAATACCGATAGTATCGATATCTTTACCGTCAACTTTCAGCGTGCGAATACGCTTGGTCACCACCGCCTTAGCCTTGATGTAGCCACGGTTGGAGGAGACCCTAACGGTATC
>PPYF01639063.1_pt1 | contig 19001 bp, 14 predicted proteins | sample 1559871 | NCBI WGS metagenome assembly PPYF01 (sample SAMN08240021, study PRJNA423297) | Human gut metagenome, whole genome shotgun sequencing project. | reverse complement strand
ATTAAATCTGTCAAAGGGACTGTTTCATGGAAACCAGGATTATAAATCTTTTAGAGAAGAACTCAGACCCTTGTTTAGTCATAATCTGACCCCAAATGAACCAGGCTTAAAGGAAGAGTCGATAAAAGACGAAAAGCTGGCTGAATATGAAAAACAATTAAAATCAGCTATAAATTCGGAAGATTTTGAGCAGGCGGCCAAGCTGCGGGATCAAATACAGGCATATAAAGCACAAAATGGAATTTAAAAGAAAAATTATGATAATCAAATATGTAAGGAGGGAATTTGGATGGAAAATAGGTACACAGACAGCGTAAAGAATGCATGGAAGTTTGCTGCGGAGGAAGCCTCTAAGCTTGGTAGTGAATATGTAGGGACAGAACATCTTTTGATAGGTATTTCAAATGAAAAAGACAGTGTGGGCGGAAAGATTTTAAATTCGTTGGGACTTACAGTAACAGCACTGGAAGAATTCCTGCAGGCATATAACGATTCAGTTTTTTTCAGAAATACGGACCTTTATATAGCACCTCGTACAAAGCGGGTTCTTGAAATGGCTGTCGAAGAGGCCAATGAACTTGGCAATAATTATGTCGGAACAGAACACTTATTGCTGGCCATTATTCATGAAGGCGGCGGACTGGCGATCCGCATATTGGAGCAGTTTAATGTAACAGGAGGTAAATTGAAGCGTGCTTTTGAACAATTTATGTCGGAAGAAAATGGTAGTGAAAAGAATGAAAATCTTGGCGACTTGGGAGAATTTGCTGTTGATTTGAATGAAAGGGCAAAACAGGGGAAAATTGATCCTGTTGTTGGGCGTCAGACTGAAATTAACAGAGTTATTCAAATCCTCTCACGGAGAAATAAAAACAATCCGGTTCTTATTGGCGAACCGGGCGTGGGGAAAACTGCGATTGCAGAAGGTTTAGCACAGCGAATTATCAATAATGACGTTCCCGAAATTTTAAAAAACTGTAGAATCATTTCCTTAAATATGTCTTCCGTGGTAGCGGGAACAAAGTATAGAGGGGAATTTGAAGAGCGGTTAAAAAAAGTCTTGGAAGAAGTAAAGAAACATGAGGACTGGATTCTGTTTATTGACGAATTACATATTCTTGTAGGTGCCGGTGCAGGGGAAGGTTCCATGGATGCTGCTAATATTATGAAACCTGCCCTTGCCAGAGGAGAGATTAGATGCATTGGCGCGACAACATTGAAAGAATATAAGAAATATATTGAGAAAGATGCAGCTCTTGAACGCCGCTTCCAGCCTGTAAAAGTGGGAGAACCTACTCCTAAGGATACTATTGATATATTAATGGGACTTCGCGATAGATATGAAGCATTCCATAAAGCAAAAATTACGGATGAGGCTATCAAAAAAGCGGTAGAGTTATCTTCTCGTTATATTACCGATCGTTTCCAGCCGGATAAAGCAATTGATGTTATTGATGAAGCCGCAGCTAAGGTTCGTATGGAGGCTTCTTCTACACCGGACGATTTGAAAAAAAAGGAGGAGGATCTTGCCTCTGTCCAGAAAGAGAAGGAAGCCGCCATATCTGCTCAAAATTTTGAACGCGCTGCCATATTAAGGGATCAGGCAAAAGAGCTATCCGGACAAATTGAAAAGATGAAGGGAGAATGGAAAGGCGGTGATCATGAGCATTTAGTTGTTACAGAAGAAGACGTAGCTGAGGTGGTTGCCAAGTGGACAGGTGTCCCCCTTCAGAATCTGAAACAGAAGGATTCTGAACGTCTGCTTCATTTGGAAGAAGAACTTCATAAACGTGTTATTGGGCAGGAAGATGCCGTAACTGCTGTTGCCAAGGCAATCCGGCGCGCCAGAGCAGGGATGAAAGATCCGAAAAGACCAATTGGTTCGTTTCTGTTTCTTGGTTCTACCGGTGTTGGTAAGACAGAATTGGCAAGGGCGTTGGCAGAAACTATGTTTGGCAGTGAGAAGAATATGCTTCGCTTTGATATGTCTGAGTATATGGAGAAACATGAAGTATCGCGCCTTGTTGGGGCACCTCCAGGATATGTAGGATATGAAGAGGGCGGGCAATTAACGGATGCCGTTCGCAGGAATCCATATAGTGTCATTCTTTTTGATGAAGTGGAAAAAGCACATGCAGACTTTTTTAATATCTTACTACAGGTACTTGATGATGGACGCTTAACAGATGGGCAGGGACGTACCGTTGATTTTACAAACTGTGTCATTATTATGACAAGTAATCTTGGATCAGGATTGTTACGCGGCAAAGAGAAGAAATTGGGCTTTATTGATAAGAATGAAGACAAGAAAGATTTTGAAAGTGCAAAAGCCATGATTATAGACCAGGTCAAACATACTTTTCGACCTGAATTTATTAACAGGATTGATGAGATTATCGTTTTCCATCCGCTGACTACAGAAAATCTATCAGAAATCGCAAAACTCCTTTTAAAAGCAGTGGAAAAGAAATTGGAACATCTTCATTTGAAAATGGATGTTTCTGAAAAAGCTCGCAATCATTTGATTGCAGACGGTTCTGATTTTGAATATGGTGCACGGCCTTTGAAAAGAACTATTCAAAAAGAAGTGGAAGATGAAATTTCTGAATTATTATTATCAGGAAAGCTGAAAGGGAAGAGTACCATCCATGTAGATGTTGGTGAAAAAAACAATCTGGTGTTTAATGCAGACTAAGGCTTATCGGTAAAAAGTAGTATAATGGGCATAGGGACGATCTCTATGTCCATTTTATATTGCGGGAGAGATTGACGAATATGAACTCAAAAACCAAGACAAAGTTTATATGTCATAATTGTGGAGCAGAAACGCCTAAGTGGATGGGTAAATGCCCCAATTGTGGAGAATGGAATTCATTAGAGGAAAAAATAGAAGGAAGTATTCCCAAAAGCATACGAACGTTATCTTTTCAATCCGGAAAAGAACCTACCAGTTTAACTGATATAGAAATAAAAGATACAGATAGAATGAAATTGGGAATAACAGAATTAGATCGTCCATTAGGAGGCGGTATAGTCTCCGATTCCGTTATTCTTTGGGGTGGAGAACCGGGAATCGGAAAATCAACTCTTATTTTACAAATATGTGATTCATTTACAAAGATGGGAAAAACTGTACTATATTGCAGTGGTGAGGAATCAGATATACAGATTAAAATGAGAGCAGAACGGCTTTCTGTAAATACAGAGGGATGTTTTGTTTTTGCTGAGAGCAATTTAGAAACAATTCTTGCCGAGGTAGATAAACTACATCCGGATATGGTTATTATTGATTCTATACAAACCACTTATCTTCCTAACAGTTCTTCAGCAATGGGGAGTCCGACACAAATCAGGGACTGCACAGCAATACTTGTAAAGATGGCTAAAGAATCAGGGATTATCGTAATGATTATCGGGCATGTTACAAAAGAGGGAAATATTGCGGGTCCGCGTATATTAGAACATATGGTAGATGTGGTTTTTTATTTGGAAGGAGATAGAAACTATCAATTTCGTGTGCTTCGTACTGTGAAAAATCGATTTGGTTCTACATCTGAATCAGGACTCTTTGTAATGGGGCGGAAAGGATTGAAAGGGATTGATGATCCGTCTAAGTATCTTCTAAAAGGAATACAAAAAGCTCCTGTATCTGGAAGTACAGTTGCTGCCTGTATGGAAGGCTTACGTCCAATCTTGATTGAGGTACAGGCACTTACAGTTCATTCCGTACTGGCAGTTCCGCGTAGAATTGCATCTGGTTACGATTTTAATAGATTGGTTATTTTACTTGCCGTACTGGAAAAAAAGGGGGAAATTCCATTTTCTGCTGATGATGTATATCTCAATGTGGCAGGTGGCTATAAATTAAAAGAAACAGCAGCGGATTTATCAGTAGCACTGGCATTATTTTCCGTAAAATATGATATACCTTTGAAAAAATTCTGTATGGCTTTAGGTGAAATTGGATTAACCGGTGAAATCCTCCCTGTTTCTAAGTTAAGCTTACGACTCAAAGAGGCGGTCAAAATGAATTTTACTGAATTTGTCCTCCCCGCGAGGAATCAGGAAGAGGCCGAAAACTATTTTAAAGATAATCACCGGGAGGAATTACTCTCGCATGTGGTATTTATAAATCATTTGGAAGAGGCGATCCATTTTTTTAAATCACAGGTGTGAGATAAGAGAAAGGTTTGTTTTTCAATCCGTTATGATTGTGCTATTATAATTAAAATGTGTAAATGTAGTATTTCAGAAATTATTTTATGGAAACTAAAGAGGAATTTATGATATGCCGGAAAAAGTATTAAAGGCCATATTTATTCTGCTTTTTTCTGTATTGGGAATAGTGTTGTCTACCCAGACGGAACCGTTGCTTACTGCAGTCATTCCTAAAAACGTTTTGACCGAGACAATTTTGGGAATTACAATTTTATCATTGGGTGTCATGCTGATAGGCGGAATTTTAGGTGCACTTGTAGGACGAGTCATTTCGGGCTATTTGATTAGCAGTTTGTTTGCCTTTACATCCCGAGTCGAAAAATCACTGCTGCTTATATCGACACAGGATCTTATAATTGGTACTTTAGGATTATTTGCAGGGCTTATTATAGCTAATTTAGTTGGATTGGCGTTTGGCAGTATTCCATATATAGGTCCTTATGTATCTGTGGCTCTCAGTATAATTTTGGGATATATCGGAATGCACCTGACGATTTCCAAAAAGGCCGAAATTGCAGGATGGTTTCATTTCAAGGCAGAATCCGGTACAAAACAGAAAAAGAAAAAAGTAGGGAAACTGCTTGATACGAATATTATTATTGATGGACGTATTTTGAATATTTATCAGTCTGGTTTTTTAGAGGGGCCAATCATCGTTCCTGTTTTTGTGCTGGAAGAATTACAGAAAATTGCTGATTCAGCAGATGTATTGAAAAGAAATCGCGGACGTCGGGGATTGGATATTCTTAATCAGATAAAAAAGAAAAGCAAAGATGAACTGATTATTTTGACGGAAGATTTTGAGGAGATTAATGAAGTTGATTCTAAATTAGTAAAACTAGCGAGAACTCATGGCTATAAAATTATTACTAATGATTATAATCTAAATAAGGTTGCGGAATTACAAGGGGTTGCGGTATTAAATATCAATGAACTTATTATTGCATTAAAACCGGCTGTTATTCCGGGGGAAGAAGTGTATGTCCAATTAGTAAAAAATGGCAAGGAAGAAGGACAAGGTGTGGCGTTTTTAGATGATGGGACAATGATCGTGGTCGAAAATGGGAGCCAATTTATCGGACAGGAAATACCTGTTATTATTGCATCCGTCTTGCAAACAAAAGCCGGACAAATAATTTTCGCAAAAGCTAAATTAGAGAGTGGATATGATGAATAGCCTTGTCTTAGTAGCGGCGGGAGAGGGAACCCGTATAGGCGGCTCAATAAATAAACTGCTCATGGAGATGCATGGACATCCTTTAATCTGGTATACCTTTAAAAATATTTTAGACAGTAAACTACTAGATGAAATCGTCATTGTTGTGAAAGATACTGAAAAAAGTCAATTTCAACAGATTCTTTCAGAATTTAAACATGCCATTCCGATTAAATGGGGACAAGGTGGAAATACGCGTGTAGATTCTGTCATCAATGGAATTTCTCAAATATCTTCTAAATCGGAGAAACTCCTGATTCATGATGGAGCGCGTCCATTGGTCGGCGGAGACGCGATAGATCAAATTCTTAACAAGCTGGGGCCTGCGCATCCAGCCGTCATTTTTGCGCTTCCCTGTATAGATACAATGAAGGAGATAAACGATGAACAAGTGAAGAAAACGGTAGACCGTTCGAAACTTTATCGTGCCCAGACACCGCAAGGGGTGCTTACGGCTTTGTACAAAAAAGCTTTATTGCAAATAAAGTCATTAAAGAATATAACAGATGATTCCTCGATATTTGAGGCGGCAAAGATTCCGGTCACAATTATTCCCGGACGCGAGAACTTTTTTAAAGTAACCACGACGGAAGATTGGAACCGCTTTAGCAATATGATATATCCAAGCAAAATACCAGCTTACATCAGAGTCGGAGAGGGGTATGACATCCATCGTTTTGAGGTATCTCGCCCTTTATTTTTGGGTGGAATAAAAATTGCTGATTCTGGTGGATTATCGGGGCATTCCGATGCGGATGTTCTGATTCATGCGATTATGGATGCATTGCTGGGAGCTGCAGGACTACCTGATATAGGCCACTTTTTCCCTGATAGTGATGTCCGGTTTGATGGGGCATGCAGTTTGGAATTACTTAAACAGGTAAGTCGGCACATTACGAAACAAAATTATTTGATTGGTAATATAGACAGTACTGTTATTGCAGAAAAACCCAAAATATCCGAGTATATAGAAGCAATGAAAGCCATAATGTCTGCTTCGTTAAATATTTCAAAAAATCAAATCAATATAAAGGCCACGACGAATGAAAAATTAGGGGATATTGGCCGCGGGAAAGGTATTGCGGCACTTGCATCAGTCATATTATTCAGGAGGGAATATAATGAATAAAGAATTTAAAGTCCGTTTTGCTCCAAGTCCTACCGGTCCATTTCATATCGGCGGAGCAAGATCTGCATTATTTAACTGGTTAGTTGCCCGTCATCAAAATGGGAAGTTTTTAGTGCGCATTGAAGATACAGATCTGGCCCGTTCCACAAGAGAATCTGAAGAAAATATAAAAAAAGCGATGAAATGGCTTGGTTTGTATTGGGATGAAGGTATTGACATAGGTGGTGAGAACGGACCTTATCGACAGACAGAAAGACTTCCACTTTATAATGCAGCTGTTCAGCGTCTCCTTGAGGAAGGGAAAGCTTATTATTGCTATTGTTCAGCGGATGAATTGGAGGAAAGCAGAAAGGAGCAGTTGAAGGAAGGGAAAACACCTATATATAATAACCATTGCAGCCATTTAACCGAAAAACAGATCGAACAATATAAGTCGGAGGGACGTAAACCCGCAATCCGCCTTCGCGTTCCTAAAGATGGTGTATTTGCGTTCGATGATATGGTTCGCGGGCATGTGGAATTTCAAGCAGCTGGTGTAGGTGATTTTATTATTGTTAAATCAGACGGAATCCCCGTTTATAATTTTGCGGTAGTCATTGATGACGCATCTATGGGAATTACCCATGTTATTCGTGCGGAAGAGCATTTATCTAATACCCCGCGTCAAATTGCTATATATCAGGCACTCGGATATGAAATCCCAAAATTTGGACATATATCTCTTATTCTCGGATCTGACCACAAAAAAATGAGCAAACGTCACGGAGCGACTTCTGTGGATGAATATCGTAAAATGGGATATCTCCCGGATGCAGTGGTTAATTACCTGGCTCTTCTTGGCTGGTCGCCTAAAGGTGAGCGGGAAATTTTCAGCCGGGAGGAACTCATTTCGGAATTTTCAATGAAACGTGTTTCTGCTAATGATGCAGTATTTGATATTGAAAAATTAAATTGGATTAATTTCCAATATATGAAGAAGTTATCGCCTGATGAACTTTTCCAAGTAGCACTGCCGTTTCTTGTTGAAGCGGGATATGTATCATTGCCGCTTTCTTTAGAAAAGGAACAGTGGCTGAAAGATGTTGTATGGTTCGTCCGCGACCATTTGTACTATGGAGCACAAACGCCAGAAAATGTAAAAATATTTTTTGAGACACATCCTAAAATTACTGATGAAGAAAAGATTTCTATTATGAAACAGGAAAACAGTGCCGTACTTATCCGTCAATTTGCTGATGCATTGAACGCATTGGATTCCTTTGATGAGGATTCCATCAAAAAGTGCTTTTCATTCTTGATGAAGAAAACCGGAATTAAGGGAAAAGCGGCATTTGAACCTATAAGAATTGCGTTGACCGGAGAAACACATGGCCCTGGCTTATATGCTATGATTGCTTTATTTGGGAAGAAGAAATCCGTACAGCTTTTAAAAGACAGCCTCCAATATTGTTAAAATGTGATTTAAACTATTTCTGAAAAATATTTACCGGAATTTACCGGAAATTTTTATCTGATAACCAAGACCTCCGAATGGGGGTCTTAGTTTTAATCTGAAAGGGTTTTACTTTTACGAAACGGATATGAACAGGCTATTGACGCTTGCTTGGATAAATTATACAATCATACAAATATCTATACATGTACGAAATAATATTAGGGGAGTTAATATTTAAATGGATTTTGAACTTATACAACGTGCATTGCCAATTCTGCTTATGGGTGCGGGGGTAACAATAGAAATTACTGCATTCAGCGTAGCAATAGGTTTTTTTATTGGTCTCTTTGTTGGGATTGCCCGTATATCGCAGTTTAAAATATTACAAATAATGGCAGCGGTTTACGCGGACTGTATACGTGGAACACCATTGCTGGTACAGATCTTTTTGATTTACTTTGCATTGCCCATGGCAATCGGTCAGCGGGTAGAACCTTTTATCGCAGCAGTCGCGGCTTGTGGAATAAATAGTGGTGCTTACGTTTCTGAAATTTTTCGCGCAGGAATTCAAGCCATTGATGTGGGACAAATGGAAGCTGGACGTTCATTGGGCCTCACCTGGTGGCAAACTATGCGTTTCATTATATTGCCACAAGCATTTAAAAATATTTTACCGCCTTTGGGAAATGAATTTATTGCAATGTTAAAAGATTCTTCTCTGGTATCTGTTATTGGATTTGAGGAACTCACAAGACGCGGTCAATTGATTATTGCACAAACCTATGGTTCATTTGAAATTTGGATGACCGTAGCAGTTTTATATTTAATAATGACAATGGCGATTTCAAGGATTGTAGCATTTCTGGAAAAGAGATAATTATGGATGAAGAAAAATATATTATTGATATAAAGCATATAGGGAAAAAGTTTGGAAATTTAACTGTTTTAAAAGATATAAGTAGTAAAATCAAGAAAAATGAAGTAGTTGTCATTATAGGCCCTTCCGGTTCGGGAAAAAGCACTTTTTTACGATGCCTTAATGGATTGGAAACCGTTACATCAGGAGTTATTACTTTTGACGGGATGCCCTTGGATGGAGAAAAGCATCTTAATATTGTACGTACTGAGGTAGGAATGGTATTTCAAAAATTTAATTTATTTCCACATATGTCAGTGATACAAAATATTATGCTGGCTCCCATGAAGGTTCGGGGAATAAGGAAAGAAGAAGCCTATGAAAGAGGAATACAGTTACTTCGCAAAGTTGGACTTGAAGATAAAGCAAAATATAAGCCAAACCAATTGTCAGGAGGTCAGCAGCAACGCGTAGCCATTGCGAGAGCGCTTGCGATGAAACCAAAAGTTCTTTTGTTCGATGAGCCGACTTCTGCACTGGATCCGGAAATGGTTCATGAGGTGCTGGATGTCATGAAAGAAGTGGCGGAAGAAGGTATGACTATGGTAGTTGTTACGCATGAAATGGGCTTTGCCAAAGAAGTGGGTACAAGAATACTCTTTTTGGACAGCGGGATGATTTTGGAAGAAGGAACTCCGGATGAGATTTTTAAAACCCCGAAAGAAGAAAGGACAAAATCCTTCCTGGCTCAAGTATTGTAAGGTGAAATATTATTTATCATTGACTCTATCTATGATTTGTGGTAATGTTAATTCGTGTCCGAATGGGGCAAAGTAGTAATATTTTTAGGAGGAACATTTTATGAAAGGTACAGTTAAGTGGTTCAGTGCAGACAAAGGCTTCGGCTTTATTGAAAGAGAAGAAGGCGGCGACGTTTTCGTTCATTACTCTGCAATTCAGACAGAAGGATTTAAAACACTGAGTGAAGGTCAGAAAGTAGACTTCGATATCATTGATGGTGCAAGAGGTCCTCAGGCTGCTAATGTAAAAGTGGTAGACTGATCACTTACTGAAGCTATAAAGCGTAGGTTTTTGATTCAAAAAGCAGGATCAAATTTTGATTCTGCTTTTCTATTGCCATTTAGTAAATTTTTCTTCTACACAGTTAATGTTTGGAGAGCATTTTATAAATAATTGGTATAATTAGCAGCAATTGTAATTTTCATTTTACATTCGTATCAAATACATTCAAATATCTAATAAAATAGACATCTAACCGATTATTATCAATTTGAAAATTTAGAGGAATATACTATAATAACTATAAAGAGCAGTACATAAATTGCTCATTCGTGAAAGGGGGATTCATTTATGGAATTGACAGTTAGAGGGAAAAATCTTGAAATCACAGAAGCTTTACGTACTTATGTAGAAAAACACACCGGAAAGATACAAAGATATTTTGATAAACCGATTAAAATCAATGTACTCCTTAGAATTTCAAACATGACTAAAACCTGTGAAGTAACTGCATTTGTGGATGGTGTTATTCTTCGTGGTGTTGAAAAATCTGATGATATGTATAAGTCTATTGACTTGGTTTTTGACAAGGTCGAACGTCAGATTCACAAATATAAAACCCGTTTGGCCAAACGTTTTAAAGAATCTAATGTTCTAAACAAACAGTTTGTCAGTGAGAAAGAATCCGTACCAGGCGAGAGTGAATTTGAGATTGTCAGACAAAAGCGTTTTACTATTAACCCAATGTCTCCGGAAGAAGCTATTTTACAAATGAATTTATTGGGGCACAATTTCTTTATGTTTTTTAATTCTGAAACAGAAGCGATGGCTGTCGTTTATCGCAGAGATGACGGAAAATACGGTTTAATTGATGCTGCAAAATAAGAATTAAATGAAGTGATTGAAAAAGGGCGGTTTTATCCGCTCTTTTTTGACTATATGTCTATGTTTTGCTAAAATATACTAGATATTCGTGTAAATGAAAATTGTTTTTGCTGGTAAGATAAGGAGTATTTTAATGTTCAATAAGTTTTTTGACCGTTTATTTAACGGTTCCAATGAACGTGATATAAAGAAAATGCGGCAGCTTGTGGAAGAAAAAATCAACCCGCAGGAATCAGCATTGAAGAAACTGAGTGATTCTTCTTTGGCAAATAAGACTAATGCGTTTAAGGCACGACTTGCAAAAGGTGAGACTTTGGATGATATTCTGCCAGATGCATTTGCTGTCATAAGAGAAGCTTCCCGCCGTGTGTTAGGAATGAGGCAGTTCGATGTCCAGCTTATCGGCGGTATTATTCTGCACCGTGGCAACATTGCAGAAATGGGTACGGGAGAAGGCAAGACTCTCGTCGCTACGGCACCGGTATATTTGAATGCATTAGAGGGCAAAGGGGCTCATGTTATTACTGTCAATGACTACTTGGCTAAGCGTGATAGTGAATGGATGGGGCAAGTATATAAATTCTTAGGATTATCGGTTGGCCTTATTGTGCATGATTTGGATTTTGAACAACGAAAAATTGCTTATAATTCAGATATTACTTATGGGACAAACAATGAATTCGGGTTTGATTATTTACGTGACAACATGGTGAGCAGTTTGGATCAAATGGTACAGCGGCCTCTCCATTATTGCTTAATTGACGAAGTAGATAGTATTCTCATTGATGAGGCACGTACGCCGCTTATTATTTCTGGCCCGGGCCAAAAATCTACAGATAATTATTATGTGATGTCTAAATTAGTTCCTCAACTTAAATTAGGAGAGGATTATACCATTGATGAAAAACAGAAAACTGTTGCACCGACTGAAGCCGGCGTGTCAAAAATGGAAAAAATGCTTAAGGTCGATAACCTTTATGATACAGATAATCTGGAACTGAATCATCTTTTTGTACAAGCACTGCGCGCACAGGCCATGATGGAGCGTGACCGTGATTATGTCGTTAAAGATGGAGAAGTTGTTATTGTTGATGAGTTTACAGGACGATTAATGTATGGCCGCCGGTACTCCGACGGACTACATCAAGCTATAGAAGCAAAAGAAGGATTGCAAGTACAACGTGAAAGCCAAACCTTAGCAACGATCACATTTCAAAACTATTTCAGAATGTATGATAAACTGGCAGGCATGACTGGAACGGCGAAAACAGAAGAACAGGAATTTATTAAAATCTACGGACTTGAAGTTTTCCAAGTTCCTACCAATAGACCTGTCCAACGAAAAGATCTGCCTGATGTTATTTTTAAGACGAAACGTGGCAAGTACAGGGCGGTTGTCCGTGAAATTGAAAGGCGCCACGCTACCGGGCAGCCAATGCTTATTGGTACAACGTCTATTGAACAGTCGGAACAACTGAGTCATATGCTGAAAGAGGCTGGTATTGTCCATAATGTATTAAATGCGAAATATCATGAACTAGAAGCACAAATTGTAGCACAGGCCGGGCAAAAAGGCCAAGTTACTATTGCGACCAACATGGCCGGTAGGGGAACTGATATTGTTTTAGGTGAAGGAGTATCCGAGCTGGGAGGTTTGGCAATCATCGGTACAGAACGTCACGAAAGCCGAAGGATTGACAATCAGCTGCGCGGACGTGCGGGAGACATGCTTATCAATCATGGACTGGAAACATATGCGAATCCGAAGCTTTATCCGGAAGAATGGGATTTTGATGCACTGATAAAATATTGTGAAAAGTATTTTCTTGCCCCCGGTGAAGTTAAACTTGATGAAATTGAGAATATGAGCCGCGAAGAAATTGGGCGGAAACTCATGGATATCGCGCATGAAACCTATGAAGCAAGGGAAAAGTCCATTGGATCTTCCATGATGCGTGAATTGGAAAAGGCTGTCATGCTTAAGGTTGTTGATTCCAAGTGGATGGAACACTTGGATGATATGGATATGTTGAAAGAAGGAATTGGACTTCGTTCATATGGGCAGCGAAATCCGATTGTTGAATATAAGGTGGAAGCATTTAATATTTTCAGTGAAATGCAGCAGTCTATGATTGAAACAATCATTTTATATCTCTATCATATTCAAATCCAATTTACACCGAGTCCGGAAAATGATGATCCTTCTAAAAAAGAAAGAATTGATTCTTCTGTGAATAATTCTGAAGTGAGCGAAAATGATAAATGATAATTTTTAATAGATAAAACTGAAAGCGAGATGATTAACAGATGTTGGAAGATTTGAAAAAAACATTGACAGAACTGCTTGAACATGAAAAAGAAATAAGGGATTCACTTTGACTTACCTCAATTAGAGGAAAAAATTAGAAGTTATGATGTAGAAATGAGTGATCCGTCTTTTTGGGAAAACGGAGACCATGCGAAAGAAATATCTCAAAAAGCTACTGAAGCAAAAGCTGCTTATGACACGTATACCCGCCTTTTTGCACGTGCAGAGAGCATAAAAGAATTGCTCGATATGGCCATTGAAGAAAATGACCAGGACATGGAAGGTGAACTGGAAGAAGAGATCAATGAGCTAAAAGATATATTAGACAAGAAGGAAATAGAACTGCTCCTAAACGATGAGTACGATGCGAATAATGCAATTATTACTTTTCATGCCGGGGCAGGTGGCACGGAAGCACAGGACTGGACTGAAATGCTGATCCGCATGTACATTAAATGGGCGGAGTCAGAGGGGTTTGTGCTGGAAGAATTGAACATGCTTCCCGGAGATGAAGCGGGTGTCAAAAGTGCAGAGTATATGGTTCGTGGGAAATTTGCCTATGGTTTATTGAAATCCGAGAAAGGCGTTCACCGCTTAGTTCGTATTTCTCCTTTTGACGCGGCAAAGCGGAGGCATACCTCTTTTTCTGCGGTTGATGTAATGCCTGAAATTGGTGACGATATAGAAATTAATTTGAATATGGCTGATGTACGTGTTGATTACTATCGTGCAAGTGGTGCAGGCGGTCAGCATATCAATAAAACAAGTTCTGCAGTGCGAATGACACATATTCCCACGGGAATTGTTGCAGCCTGTCAAAATGAACGTTCTCAGTTTCAAAATAAAGAACAGTGCCTGCGTTTGCTGAAAGCAAAATTGTTTGAACTGGAAATGCAGAAACGCGAACAGGTAAAAAAGGGGATTGAAGGTGAACAGCAAGCCATTGAATGGGGAAGTCAAATACGTTCTTATGTATTCCAGCCGTATACATTGGTGAAGGATAATCGTACCGGTATCGAAACGGGAAACATTCAATCAGTTATGGATGGAGGATTAAACCCATTCATTGAGGGATTCTTGAAGCATAAGAAGTTTAATAATGCGTAGTCCTTATCCCCGATTAATTTGAAGGATTGATTATGATAAAAACTTATCCGCATAATATATTTAAGATATTGGCCGCAATAATACTTCTCGGGGTAATAGCGGCGGGATACATTTCATGGCAGCGATACAATGTAGAAGCTCATGCGACTACTGTTGAAATGGTTTATGATTATAACAACATTTTAGAAAGCGCGTCTGTCGAAAGCACCTCTGCAGACGAGCTCTTTTCCCTGTATAAAAGAAGTGGCATTACATCATTGGCTGTATATGATGAAACGCCAAAAAAACTTGCGGATCATGGATATATTGCAGTATATCATGGCTCAGAGCTTATATCGCATATGTCTAATCCGCTTATTCGTGGAAATCGTATTTATATTGCATCTACGAATACTTCTGAGGGTATAGAATATTTTGACGAACTCAAAGGGCAATTGAAACGTCTTTTAAGAAAAGATGATTTTCATATTATTCATTTAAACAACGAAGAATTGCTTGAAATAAATGCCAACTATGAACGCTTTTTAAATATGCCACTTGGTATATTTAAGACTACTGTAAAAAAGGTGGAACAAACCGGATTATACATAGTTCTTCGGCCGATGAATGTTCCACATGCAACTCGTGAGGATATAGATCAATTTTTCAGTGTGGTTGATTCATCGGGAAAGATTAGCGCCATACTTTTCCAAGGAAAAGAAGCACTTGGTTACCCGTCACAATTGGAATATTTGTTGGGCGGACTCAAAGAGCGCCATTTACCTGTCGTTTTAATTGAAGCACAAAACCAACTCGGGTTTGAACGGCAGGACGGAACTTTAACATTGTCCGATAAAGACGGCTATAATACTGTTCGTTTATATGCGATGTCTAAAGATGAATTGATCAAACTGGATCCTAAAGAAGCCGCATCACGTTTCTATGTCAGTACCATAGAACGTAATGTCCGGATGAATTTATTCCCTTCATATAAGTTTGCTGCCAATGGAGAAACTTTATCAGAGACAAATGCTCGATATATACACGATGTGACAAACCGGTTGGAAAAACATGGGTTCAATATCGGAAAAGCTTCCGTGATGGAGCCTTATTTCCCATCACGGATACTCCGAGCTGCATCTATAGCTGGAGCAGCCTCTCTTTGCGTGGTAGCAATTCTTTTAATTGTACCTTTTTTAGTTAAGTATGCATGTCCTATAGAAGTCATAGTATTCCTATTCACGCAGACCTTATATTGGACTGGTTATGAGGCCATTCTTCGGCAAGCTCTTGCATTGGGATGTGCGGTTAGTACACCTGTTATCGTGATGTCTTTGTTTATGGATTATTGCGTGCAGAAAAAACAAAGTGCTTTTAAAAATATCGGATGGGGACATTTATTTATTGAAGCTGTATTACTGCTTTGGGGATGCGGAATATTATCCTTAATCGGAGCAATTTATATCAGCGGGATCTTAAGTGATATCCGATTCTTTTTGGAGATGAATATCTTTAGGGGCGTTAAATTAACTTTTATACTGCCTCTTATTTGTGTTTCTCTTATTTATATTCAAAGATTCCCGTTTTTTGGCAAAGTAGTTGTAACTGATAAAGATTTTATCAGTTTTGTAAAGAAATTTTGCCAAATTGACATTAAATTAGGCGTATTGGCACTTATCAGCCTATTGGGGATTATCGGATTTATATTTATCGGGCGCAGCGGAAATAATGGGGCACCTGTACCTTCGTTTGAAATTTCATTAAGACGTTTTCTTGAAGATATTATGTATGCCCGCCCACGGGAAAAGGAATTCCTGTTTGGGCATCCAGCCATTTTAGCGTCATTGGCTGCACTTTATCATCGGTGGCCACAAATTTTACATTATTTTTTAGTTATTGCGATAACGATAGGACAGGGATCCATGGTTGAAACATTTGCTCATATGAGAAGTCCTTTCATCTTAAGTCTAATTAGAGGTATTGATGGATTAGTCGCAGGAACAGCAGTAATGATTATCGTGTTAGTCGGACTCATTATTCTGACACATATAACCGAGTTTTTCGGAGAACGTTATGGAAAAGAATAATATCGTAATCTCCGGATACTATGGATTTAGCAATGCCGGAGATGAGGCTATGTTGTTTGCTGTTCTTCGTGCATTGCATTATGATCCAAAACGTATGCGAATCACTGTTATATCCGGTGATCCCAGGCGTACAGAGAATACATTTCGCGTTCATGCGGTATCCCGTTTTGACGGATATTCGATTTTGAAAAGTGTTTATCAATCCGATTTGTTAATCAGCGGCGGCGGAAGCCTGCTTCAGGATGTGACAAGCTGGAAAAGCATGATGTATTACCTGAGTATTATAGGAATGGGAATATTTTTCCGAAAGAAAGTATTTCTTTACTCCCAAGGAATAGGACCGGTCAGATATCATTGGGGACGATGGATTTTGCGTACAGTAATGAACCATGTTGATGCTATAACCGTCCGTGATAGTGAGTCAAAATTTTTTTTGGAACAACTTGGTGTAAAAAACAGGATTTATTACACTGCGGATGCAGTCTTATCCCTATCTCCGGTACCGCATGATATAGGAAGAGAGATTTTAAGAAAGAATCATATTCCCACGAATAAAAAATTGATAGGCATTTCCATTCGGCGGTGGATGAACACTGAAATATGGACGGAGCAACTAAAAAACTACATTATCAAAATAAACGGGAAAGAAGAATATAATTTTGTCTTCATTCCCATGCAGTTTCCGGAAGACTACAAAACAGCAAAAGAATTCTGTGATAAAATCCCACACACGTTCATCCTTTCCCATTCATATGGAACAGAGGAGTTAATGTCCCTTATCGGGAATTTAGATCTTCTTATTGGAATAAGGCTTCATGCCCTGATTTTTGCGGCTTTAATGCATGTTCCTTTTATTGGTATTTCCTATGATCCTAAAATAGATAGTTTTCTGCAGGCAGTCAATGAAAAAGCAATATTTGGATTAGATGATTTTGATGAAGACAAGTTGTGCGTAAAATCTTCCCAATTATTAGCTTTGCCCAAAGCAGCCTATAATTGGGAAGCTGTAGATATACTCAGAAATAAAGCATGCGAAACAATAAAAATCTTAGAAGAAGTTGCTCAACCAAGGGGGTAAATGATGAATCAACTAACCATGGAAGAAATAAAGTTACTTAATGAAAAAGCAAAAAATATCAGAATCGACATTTTAAAGGCCATTACAAAGGCAAATTCTGGGCATACCGGCGGCTCTCTTTCTATTGCGGATCTACTGACATTACTTTTTTTTCATGAGATGAATATCAATCCGGCAAATCCCAAGATGGAAAATCGAGACCGTCTGGTCATATCCAAAGGACATGGTGCTCCGGCATTGTATGCTGCCTTAGCGGAGAAAGGATATTTTCCTAAAGAAGAAATGGATTTTTTGCGGCAGATTAATCATATGCTGCAGGGACACCCCGATATGAAACATACCCCTGGTGTGGATATGACAACCGGATCACTGGGACAGGGATTTAGCGCTGCTTGCGGAATGGCACTGGCTGCCAAAATGGATCATGCGGATTGGCGTGTTTATACTATATTGGGAGATGGTGAGCTTGAAGAGGGGCAAATTTGGGAGGCGGCGATGTATGCGGCTCATTACAAATTAGATGTTAAAGGAAAGGGGATTCCCGAAATAGAAGGGAAAGCATCCTGGCATGGAAAAGCACCTTCAAGTGAAGAATGTGAGCGTTTTGTGAAAATGCTGGAGGCGGAATAATGGGTAAAGCGACACGTGATGCATATGGTGAAACTTTAAAAAGATTAGGAAGCACTCATCCTGATATCGTAGTTTTAGATGCGGATTTATCAGAGTCTACAAAAACATCCATATTTGCAAAAAAATTTCCTGATAGATTTTTTGATACAGGTATTGCCGAAGAAAATATGATTGGTATCGCTGCAGGCCTGGCAACGACAGGAAAGGTTCCGTTTGCTTCCACCTTTGCCGTATTCGGTGCAGGCAGAGCCTACGAACAAATTAGAAATTCCATATGTTATCCGAATTTAAATGTAAAAATAGCTGTAACCCATGCCGGATTAACGGTGGGTGAAGATGGCGCTACACACCAGATGTTAGAAGATATAGCGCTGATGCGTGCATTGCCCAATATGACAGTTATAGTTCCGGCCGATGCCGCAGAAACAGAAGCGGCTGTAAGATGGGCAGCGGACTATAATGGGCCGGTATATATCCGTATGGGAAGAGCCAAATGTGATGATATCATGGATCCAAAGGTAATTTTTTCTCCCGGAAAGAGTGTTGTACTGAAAGACGGACATGATGTGGCTATCGTTGCTTGTGGGATTATGGTGTCTAAGGCACTTCGTGCTGCTGAAAGTTTAGAAGGAAAAGGGGTATCAGCCCGTGTAATTAATTTAAGCTCTATTAAGCCGATTGATGTCAAAACAATCATAAAAGCCGCGAAAGATACCGGTGCAATCCTTACTTGTGAAGAGCATACAATTATGGGGGGATTAGGAAGCGCAGTGGCGGAAGTGGTTTGCAAAAATAATCCGGTTCCAATGGGAATGGTTGGTACCGAAGATACTTTCGGTGAATCAGGAAAAGCAGAAGACCTTCTTGAAAAATATGGACTTACTGTTAAACATATTGAAGAAGAAGCTATTCGTCTCTTAGAGAGGAAATAAGAATGATTACTTTTGAAAATGTATCCTTGCAATATGATGCCAGACATACGGCGCTTCGTGATATAAATATACAAATCGGTAAAGGTGAATTTGTTTTTGTTGTTGGGCCAAGCGGTGCAGG
>PPYF01660535.1_pt1 | contig 19002 bp, 15 predicted proteins | sample 1559871 | NCBI WGS metagenome assembly PPYF01 (sample SAMN08240021, study PRJNA423297) | Human gut metagenome, whole genome shotgun sequencing project. | reverse complement strand
TATATACCCACAAGTTAATTGACTTTTTTACGTGGCTTTTCAGTATTATTGGAATTTTGTTGAGTGTTGTTTCCACAGCCGCCCATACTACCAGAGCCACCGTGCATACCCTTGTGCATAAATAGCATCATGAGTGGGTGTGCTAGAAGACAAAGGGCTAACAGAATCCATTGTGACATAGTTTCACTTCCTTTTGCTTTGTTTCTGTAATAAGTATAAATTGGAAGTGTGTTGTTTTTATGTTGTCGGGAATTTTTACATAGTTATGAATATTATTATGTATACACGACATTCAAATGAGTGTCGTGTTTTTGTGTGCGCCCGGTATGGGCGATAGCTAGGTGGTGAAAGTCCGCTGTGGGCCGTAGTAGTCGGAACCACGAGCCAAGGGCAAGGGTGTCCATCGTGAGGTGGAATCCGAAGGGAGCCTGACGAGCAAACCACTGCACTGATGAACAAGAATCGGCTATAAGGCCAGGGGGCGCGGATAAGGTTGCATAACAAACTGAAGTCCGATACTACTCGAAGCAAGCCCTGGTAAAGCCGGCAGTGACATGGTGGGAAAGTTATCGTCCTTACCTAGGGAGGTCTGTCAGACAAGGTCTGAGTGGGAATGCCCAAATGTAACTCGGATCAAGCTATCCAGTGATGGATAGTTGAGTCTGGCAGAAGTCAGCCGAGGTCATAGTAGCGACCAAGGTCGCGAAGGACCGAGCAGTAACAACGTCAACGGATATTGGAGGTAGCAAGCATGCGACAATCGCAGAAAACAGAAACCAAAGCTGACTGCCAGGGGAAGATAGGGATGGAAGTCCAACAATACTCTGGGGCGCGTAGTAGTGCTGTTAGTAAAAATAACGTTCGGCGTGACACGTGGCGGCTTAGAGAACGGATTCTGAGTAATAAGAACTTAGAGCAAGCTCGTAAACAAGTTCGCAAGAACAAGGGAGCCGCCGGAATCGATGGAATGACGGTACAGGACCTAACGGGCTATCTGATCGAACACGGGGACGAACTGAAAGCACAACTGGTGGCTGGGATTTACCGGCCCAAACCAGTAAAGCGAGTTGAAATTCCTAAACCAAACGTTGGAATGCGAAAGCTTGGCATTCCAACGGTCACGGACCGGACGGTCCAACAGATGGTGGCCCAAGTGCTAGGCCCAATTTATGAGCGGCGTTTCTCGGACAACAGCTACGGTTTTCGTCCAAAACGCAGTGCTCATGACGCCATTCAAAGGTGTATTGACCTGTACGATCAAGGATACCACTACGTGGTTGATCTTGATCTGAAGGCCTATTTTGACACGGTCAATCATGACATGTTAATGAAGTTCCTGAAATATGAGATTACTGACGAATGGACATTACGACTAAGGTACTGTGCCCTGTCAAGTTGACACTTTAAATAATGAAAATTAGCTGGCCTTGCCAAAGCGATATTCTGCTGCGGTAAGGTCGTTTCTTTTCGCCGAGATAAATTCTTCAGTGAAGTATGTAATGCCTGTTTCAACTTGTTGCTCTAATTCTGTTAATGTCTGTGCTTTAGGTAGGTGAGCTATCCATATTGCCTTAAAATCTGCCCACCAATGTTCTATTACTGCATTATCGGCTGGAGTACCTGGTGCAGAGTAACTATGACATGTGCCATTAATGGCCAAGTATTGATTAAATGCTTTTGATATGTATGCTGAACCACGATCCGTATGGATTAACGGAGCTAATCCTCCTTCACTGACTCTGGCTTGTTCAAATACCTTGATTGCACCTTTGGCCGTTTCCGTTGGCGTAATTAACCAACTTACTGGATATTGCCCATACAGATCTAATACTACGTGTAGCCGAACCTTATTGCGTCGAATCCCATACGTTAACTCAGTTGTATCCGTAACCCAGACTTGGTTAGCTGCGCTTTGATCAAATTGTCGTTTAAGAATGTTTTCAGCTTCATAAGTTTGTTGAGCCTGAATACGCTTATGTTTGGGCTGACGATAGTCAGCTTTAATACCATGCTTTCGCATGATACGAATAATCCGTTTCTTGTTCACCTTATAGGGAACTTGCTGACTCAAATTAATTAACCTGGTCATTTTGTCATAACCAACACTTTGTTTGTGTTCATTTTCTAACTGCTTAATTAACTTGAGGAGTTCCAATTCCTCGATTTCACGTTCATTTGGATCATGTTTAAGCCACTTGTAGTAAGCTTACCTAGACACTCCAGCAGCTTTGGTTAATTCACGGACTGAATAACCCTCGGCTATCATTTCCTGAATTGCTTGATATCGTCCGGTCGATCCACCTCCCGATTGCGTATTTCGACTAATTTTTTTGCAAATGCAATTTGAACCTCCCGTTCACGCTCTCGAGCCTCTAATTCGCGAACTTTTTTTCTTAACCGTTCTAATTCATTAGTCGGTTCTTTACCCTTGTTACGCCCACGGTTATCCTTCAATGCTGCCCAATCATTGTTTTCCTGGTACTTGCGTACCCAAGAATAAACACGTTGATAACTAACGTTATACTTCTCAGCAGCCGCCTTATAGTTGTTGTCATGGTCAATCGTCCATTGAACGATACTCTTCTTTTCATCAAAGGTTACTTTTCGTCCCATTCTTCTAGCTCGCTTTCTCGTTGTCTGATTAACGGTAAGGTTGCCACTATTGTAACTGATAACCCATTGATGGAGTTGAGAAATATTCCTAATTTGGTATCGCTGAAGGAGTTCCTGGTTAGAATACGCACTTGAAAGATAAGCTTTGACAGCGGCTACCTTTGTTTCTAATGAGTATTTCCGATTATGCTTAGGCATAATTAGACCTGCTAATCCAGCCATTAAGAATTGTTTGATCCATTTACTCATATTCGCTGGCCGCACGCCGTGATAATCGGAGAAGACCGTTAGGTCGTAATCCGATTCTTGATACTTACTAAGTAGCTTAAGTTTCTCAATAGTTGAATAACTTACAATACAAAATACCCCCTAGGACTGGCACTTTTATTATTTCAAGTGTCAACCCTAAGGGGTATTGTACGTTGGTCTAGCTAGGGGTTTATTTTTCGGGATTCGTTAGGGGTTATTTATTAATTAGTGCTGGTAAAGGATGCAGTGCCATTGCCAGCGCCACTTATAGAAGTGGTGAAAAATTATTTGATAATCAAGAAAGCCACCACTATTTGGTATTTGACCAAGAAAACCGGTTCAGCAACGGTATTGAGCATTGCTACTATTTTAGGAATGCTGCCAATGGTGATTCTTAGTCCGTTTTTTGGTCCTATGGTTGATCGGTGGACCAAAAAAGGCCTCCTCTTTTGGTCATCACTTAATTACACGTTTTTAATCTTTTCACCAGTCAATCCCATCGCATTAATTGCCACGATAATTGACGACATCGCCATGACCACAGCACCAACGGCTGGGTCTAGAATGATTCCAATAAATGACAACACACCGGCAGCGAGTGGAATTGCGACAATATTGTAGCCTGCTCCCCACCAGAGATTTTGAACCATTTTCCGATTTGTGATTTTAGCCAAATCAAGAAAATGTAAAATATCGCTGGGTTCTGATTTAACCAACACAACATCAGCGGAATCAATGGCGACATCGGTTCCGGCACCAATTGCAATTCCAATATCGGCCGCGGAAAGACTTGGTGCGTCATTTACGCCGTCACCAACCATGATGACGTGATTGCCCTTTGCTTGATAATCAGTAACAATCTTTTGCTTATCATCTGGTAATAGGCCTGCATGGAATTCAGTCAATCCTAGTAAGTTAGCAACGTGTTCCGCGGCTTTTGGATTATCGCCAGTGAGCATTACGGGGGTAATTCCTCGCCTCTGAAGACCACTAATTAATTCCTTAGCACCCGCTTTGATGGTGTCGCCTTCAGCAACCATTCCTTGAACTTGGGTGCCTTGCAATAGGAAGCTGACGGAATTACCCTTAGCAGCCCATTTATCAGCAGTGGCCTTGTCAAACCTGATCCCTTGCTTCGTTAAATAGTTACCATTAACAATCATATAGTCAGTGCCATCAATATTACCAGAAATACCAACGCCCGGAATATTTTGAGACTTTTCAGCCGCAATGACTTCAATGTTCTTCGCTTGGGCTTCAGTAATGATTGCTTGGGCCAGCGGATGAGTCGAATTATTTTCAAGGGCGGCCAGTCGGCTTAATAACGTTGTTTCGTCAATCCCATCATTTGGAATCAATGCATTCACCGTAAATTTACCTTCTGTTAACGTGCCAGTTTTATCCAAGAGAACGTGGCTAACATGTTGACTTGCTTCAATGGCTTGGCGATTTCGAACTAATAGCCCATTTTGAGCGCCGATAGTAGTAGAACGAGAAACCACTAATGGAATCGCTAATCCTAATGCATGCGGGCAAGCAATCACGAAGACGGTCACCATGATCGTCATTGCAGTCGCCAATCCCTGGGGTAACCAGGCAAAGAAAGCAATAATCCCAACACCAAGTGCCGCGTAAAATAGATACTTTGCAACTAAATCAGCTTTATCTTCTGCTTTAGATTTAGCTTGCTGGGCATTTTGAACCATTTTCATTACTTGAGAAAGATAGCTGGAGTCACCAGTACCACTAATTTTAACCGTTAGCGTCCCGTTATTGTTGGTTGTACCACCAATGACCTTATCGCCAACGTTCTTGGTAACGGCAGCAGATTCACCGGTTACCAGTGCTTCATTCACGGTCGACTCCCCAGCCGTAATAACACCATCGGCTGGAATACTCTCACCTGAACGCACTTGGAAAACTTGACCAACTTTTAAATCAGATACTGGCACTTCTTTTGTTTTACCATTATCTGTAACTAGATGGGCCGTCTTAGGCAACAGGGCCGCCATCTTTTGTAAGGCATCCCCAGCTCCCATCAATGCATTCATTTCAATCCAGTGTCCTAGAAGCATAATTAAAATCAGGGTTGCAAGTTCGAACGAAAAATCCATTATATGATTTGTCGGGTTCAAGAAGTTGTTGGCAATAAATGCGTACAAACTGTAGAAATACGAAACGGAAATTCCAAGGGTTACTAGCGTCATCATTTCAGGAGATTTATTCTGAATTTCCGCTTTAGCCCCCTTTAAAAATGGCATTCCGCCATAAAAGTAAAGTGCTGTATCAAACAAAACGATGATAATGCCAACAATTAGCGGTGAACTGAAACTAAGGATGGAAACGTTTAAACCCATGATTGGTGCTAACAGTAAAACTGGAATCGCTAAGACAACGGAGACCCAAAATTTAACTTTCAAATTCCCCATATGCATCATTGAGCCACCGTGCATCATCATGTCGGCCCCAGCCATATCCATATCACCGTGATTCATGTTCATTTGGCTGTGATCCGTTTCGGTCATATCGTGATCCATATGACTCATATTTGATTCATTATTTTCCATATTCTTAGCACTCATGTTTTTCATGTTCATATGGCCCTCTTTATTTGCCATGATTATCGACCCCCTAAAAATAAGTGTGCGTAGCAAAGCGGTTAGAAGCCGGAATATAAGTTCCTTGTGTGGAAATTCCCGGGCTCGGGATTTTCCCACCAGATTCTTATATTTAGGCTTCTGCTTTGCGGAGCACCATGCCACTATATGAATGAGAATTACGACAAAAATTCATAAGTTTCCGCCATCAGGAATCCCAGATTCTGGATTTTTGTGCAGCAATCCTAAAAGTAAACAGAACACCACAGTCTTAACACGTTTGATCACCTGGCAAGCAGTTACACTGAACTTCCTCGGGCGCTGTTTTGGCCTTTTCAGCTAGAATCGCCTGTAAGTTCGCAATATCCGCCCGTGAGAGTTCCCTTGACTGAATAACGCCGGCAATTGTTGAACCAGCCCGCATCGCACACATATGGTCAAACAAATCATCTGCCGCTGCCGCCATTGATTCCTTCTCGCCAACAACCGGCTTATACGTGAATGGTCGACTGCCGCCATGCTGCGCAACCGCCTGTTTTTGAATCAACCTGTGAAGTAGCGTTTTGGTTGTTGAAGCTGACCAGCCTTCTAATTCGTTCATAGCATCGATTAGTTCACGACTAGTCGCATGTCCCATTGTCCAAATTGCTCTCATAACCATCCATTCAGAATCGGTGATGGTTACATTCTTTGCATCCTTCAATTGGCTTCCTCCATTAATTGAATTCTAAGTTTACGTTTGTAGTCTCTTAACACTTATTAGTTTACAACTGTAGTCATAATAATGCAACCTTTCTGCCAGAAAATACCATGACATTAAAAAAACGCCTAGATAATATTCCAGGCGTGGTTTGATACGAAAGGAAAGAGCCATTCAGAATCCAGCTGATGATCAAGTAGACATTGACGGTACAATAAGAGCTCTGTTTGAACAGGTTTAAGGTATAAGGTATTAGGTTTACCAGTTTTTCGGTCGTGAATAAACGCATTTTGTTTAATAGAACCGTCCGGATTAAAAATATTGGCCTGTTTTAAGCGCATGACATCACTGACTCGCAGCAGTGTCGCTTTGCCAACTTGAAAAATAGTGTAATTACGGCGGCCAAAGCGGAAATTGTTGAGCAGGGTGTCTTGGACTTCGTGGAGGACGTAGCTGTCTTTGATTGGCAAACATTCTCCCAATGTTTTCGTTAATTCAATTATCTGATTGACGAGGGCTATTATAATAGTTATGGACCCTCTAATTATTCTAATTGTTTTCTGAAATCATACAAAAGATCAGACAATTCCTCGTTTTTTGTATAAAATCTACGCGAATTGCTAGTTCGTAATAATTAACAAAAAGGGCCTAACAGGGCTAGACTCAAAGTAACATCAAAAAAGGAGTCCTAACCAGGTTAAGCCAATCTCAGTTTAGTCTTAATCACATGGATTTCCAAGCCCGTTTTGATCATCAAAGGGCTTAATTTAAAATACTAATTGATTGGTTCGTTCCTTGTTGGTTCACCGATCGTCGTAACGGCAATAACACTAAGCTTGCCGATGAAGACTTATTGGCCCTCATGTGCCTAAAAGTTCACTGTCAACTTACCACCTGGATGGCCCTCTATCGTTTGGTTAAGCATGTCTTGCCTGAATTAGCGATGATTGAGTATTCTCGTTTTACTCGGCGCATCAAGCAACTGGGACCGGTATTACAGGCTATTCGTCGGGGCTTATTATCTTGGACAAATCCCGGATCAATCGCCATCATTGACAGTTATCCTTTGTCGTTATGCCAATATGTGCGCAACTTTCATGCCTGTGCGTTTACCGGCTATGCTGACATAGGTTACAATGCTACGAAGAAACAACATTTTTATGGTTTTAAGGTCCATATGGCAGTGACGCCATCCGGACTAATCCTCAATTATGTTGTAACTCCCGCCTCGTTGTCAGATGTTAAAGTAGCTTTAACGGTAACGCAAGGTTGCCCTTGCCCAAATATTCTGGCTAATGTTGGCTACGTAAGTAAAGATCTTCGGGCTGAATTTGCGCGACGAGGTTATAACTTCTGGACACCATATCGATTAAATATGAAAGGAGATAAGGAACAAAATGATCCAACTTTAAAGCGGACTAGACGTCTGATCGAGACAACCTTTGCCAAGCTTACTGCAGTAGGAAGCGAACAAACTTGTACTCGGAGCTTAGCCGGTTTACAAGCGCAAATTGAGTCAATCATCTTGGCCCATAATCTGGAAATTTTAGGCAACGGTAATGTTACAAACTAGCAATTCGCGTATACTAATACAGCAACATTTTCACCATGTGACTACAATTGTCTTTTAGTGTAGTCACATGATGAAATAAGATGTGACTACATTTTTATTTGTACGTTTTTTGACACAAAAATAATATACTTAACTTCCAGTTTTTTAAATAATATTTTTATTCTGTCCAAATAGAGTGTACTTCACCGTTACAGACAGAGTTACAATATCATCAATAATTTCAGCGTAACAAATACTGTAACAATTGAAGGTGAAAATAATGGCTCTAATATTTTATGCCAGAGTAAGCAGTAAGGATCAAAACTTAGAAAGACAACTCTACCGTGCTAAACAAGTAAATGCTGATAAAGTGTTTAAAGACAAAAAGAGTGGAAAGAATATTAAACGATCAGGCCTTAAAGAGATGATTAATTATATCAGAGAGGGAGATACTATTGAGGTAGTAAGCCTAGACAGATTGAGTAGGAACTATAATGACATCAAAAAGTTGGTGCAGCTATTCAAAGAGAAAAAAGTTAAACTACTTGTTGACGACCTCCCTGTAACACGTACTGGAAATGACCTGGTCGATAATTTTCTACTCGATATGATGATTAGTTTGATGGGATTTGTAGCTGAGAATGAGAGACAAAAGATTCGCGAACGACAAAGGCAAGGCATAGCACGAGCTAAGCAAAGCGGAAAGTATAAAGGGAGAACAAAGAAATACTCACCGACCTCAACAAGTAGAGAAGGAAGGCTAGTTTATCAGGGTATTAAGAACGACTACCTTAATAACAATTACCAAACCAAAGTACAGTTGGCCAAGAAGTATGGAATTTCACGTCAACAATTATACAGGATTCTGTTAACCATTAACCAGTGAACAATAACAGGCGCTAACACACCTGGGGCTTGCCCATGTATGTAATAACCTGTGATTATGCCTTAAATGTTGTCATATCAACCTTCATGTAAGATGAAACTACCCGCAATTTTTTTATTAGTGCGGGATCCATTTACCCTTATTCTATAACAAGTTATTGCAACTAATATCTGTTAGCCTGATACTTCAGACATGACAATTTTTTATTCATAACAGTTTCAACTAGGTTGATAACTACCGCATTTCATATATTAATGCGGGATGTTTAAGATGTTGCAAATCCTGATACATTAATGTTTATAGCTAAATCACATTCACATATACAATGGGAATGCCCATGATGTGTTGATGTTTGTTTTACTTGTTAATTTAACCCCTATTAATCTATTCAATTTCTTTCTGAGGTTGAATAGATTTTTTATTTAGAACAATGATGTGTATATAAATTAAGGAGTGATAATACTATGGCTATGTATGGTTACGTTTCAGGCTACTATAAAGACAAGATTATCAGAGAACCTGATTTTGAACGTCGCGTAAATGTTCTTTTAGGAAGTGGCATCCCAATCAAAAACTGTTTTGCTGACGGCTTCAGTTATGATAACAAAGAGCGGTATAGATTGCATAAGTTCTTGGCAAATGTTGCCAAAGAAGGAGACATATTGTTTGTCCCTGAATTAACAGATCTATACAGTAACGTTCGTGAGTTATGTTGCCTTATGCATGATGTAGAACGTACTGGGATAGTAATTAAAAGTAGTGATATGGATCTTAGCGACGATAGTACTGCTAGTAACTGGATTATTGCATCACAGTTGGCTCGACTTGACTATGCACATTATTTGCATAGTAAGTGCTTAGTCAAGGCTAGTAAGAAGGCAAAGTTCCAATCCAAATTGAATACTGGCGGGCGAAACAAACGTGTTATTACACCACTTTATAGGCGAACCTATGAGTATCTTCAGTCTCACACTTATAATGAAACTCAAGACAAATTTCGTCTATCTAAGTCAACAATTTACAGAATAAAAAAGCAAATTGATCATAAGGCAGTAGCCCATTAATACTATCCAGAGTTAAAATGCCTGACGAGGCGATACAATATGAAAGGAAAACAAACATTAATCTACTGGCTAGATACAACAGGCCCTTGGGAGTATGACGAAATCGTAAGATTGACAATTATTGATATTAATAACGATGTACTCTTCGATCATGTTTTTAACACAAAATTAGTCGATTGGTGGTATGGCGAGCTCAATGGCATCAAGCCTGAGGAAACATATAAAGAACAATCGTTCGATAAATACAAACATAAGATTCAAAATATCTTTAATAGCGCAAATAAGCTCATAACTTTCTATAGTTCAACCTCTTTTCTGCAAAAGCAGGGGGTAGATTTGGTAAACATTCAAATCCATGATATTGCTGACGATTTTAGGGTCATGGGCGATGACACAGATACAATAGACAATTTAAGCGCTTATTATGGATATGATTTACCTACCAACATTTATGAACGTTCAGGCATTGACTGTGCAAAAGCTGTTAATTTCTGTTATAAGAAAATGGAAAGATATCGCCGAGCTCAAGAAAAATAGGCAAACAAAAAACACTTGGTAATTCCAAGTGTTTTTATTTTTTGATATTAAAGTGAAGTATTGTTGTCTTCATTTAAGTCAACTTGAAGCTTGTTACGAGCATCCAATACTTTAATTTGCTTCCGAAGCTCCTTGATCAAAAGTAAATCTTGTTGATGCTTAATTTCAGCATCTTCAATTTTTTGATCAAGCTTCTTAGCAGAAAAAGGTGGTAAATAATAGCCAATTACCTTGTCACCTTGTTTAACAGTAATTACTTGTTCAGCCTTATTATTAAATGACCATAAATAATCAAAGTTTTCCAAAAAGAGCTCTCTGTTAACAAGGTAGGTAGTATGATAATCTTTTGAAATCATCAAAAACTATCTCCTTCTTATTGATATTTGCAGGGTAAATTAACCTTGCAATAAAGTTCTAATAAAAAATTATTTTTTATTCAAAAACTTTTTAGTGTGACTAAAAAGGGTGTGCCAATCACAATTATCAAAAAATCTAGCTCATTTTTAACTTTGAAACGATAGTGTTAACCGTATCGTTAATTGTGTCCAAATCTGTCACAAACCATTCTCTTGGGTGAATCATTCGTCCATTAGGCGCCTTAATATCTACATCAAGTCGATAATTTGCTAAAGCATGATGAATTGCTGTCTCTAATGCTTCCGAATCTAAATTAGCTACTTGAATTTCTTCACATACCTTAACCGGTCCATACAAATAGGTTGATTCATTCTCTGCATTGGCAATTCGTTTTTCAACAGAACCACTAGTATATCCGACCTTATATAACGAATGATTTTCCTGTACTTTTCGAATTTCTGGATTATCACTTTCCGACTTAAGAACGTAGATATATCCAGTAACTTGATCATCACTAGTTAGTGTGAAGTCATCATCAGGTTCAGTAACGATTTTTCCATTACGACCATACATAGAGGCTGCTAACCCGTTTAGCAATGGTGTATTTTCAGTCCCGTTCTCGTAAATAACATGAAGGCGCGCATCGGTTTTACGTTGACTCTTATTGTTGGTCAACTTCCGATCACCAACTGCCTCAATATAAAGTAATTGGCCTTTTAATACATAGAAATGGTGTAGTAAAATCTCATAATTTTTAAATGGCACCAACTGACGTTTCCCAGATGCTAAGTCAGCCTGTACCTGTTTAAACAGTGATTCATATTTTCCAAAGTCATCCATATGGTGACGCTGAGAAACACGTTCAGGCTGATTTTCTTGTTCCCGTTTGATTTCGTTCAACTTCCGGGTATCAAACAATTTACTGTTAATTGCTTGCCCTTCGTCACTAAAAAGTGCAGAATCATCGGCCAATATATCATCTAACGAATCAAAATCTTGCTTCTCTTTTTTGACCTTATTCTCTAACGAAACATGATCATCAGTTGAGTTAAGTAAATCTAATTCATCGTACGGCTTAAGCAACTCAATCTTGTCTTCATTATCACGGAAGCCTTTGAGGCGACTAGCTAGCCGTCGTTCTTCAAAACGTGACATATCATGCGTCTTTTCCGGTTCCTTACCATCATGTTGTTTTACCCATTCAGTAATTTTCTTGAAATGTTCAATATCAGGATCGTAAGTTTGCTTCGGCTTGACTGCTTTTTTTACCAATAACTGTTGAGCGTCAGGATCATTGAAAATATCATCTAGTGAATGGATCGGATAGTCTTTATTCATCAGTTTGGCCCCTCCTAGCCCGCAAGTCAGCAATTTTTGCTAGAGCATAAGCCATGCGTACTTCTTCCTCGTTGTTAGACTCTTTACTTGGGCGATGACCAGTTCTCATCACAAAGAGCTTAGCATTCTTGTAGAGCTGTACTAATTCATCATCAGTGAAGTCATACTTATGAGCATCAATCGAACGTTCAATGACCCGTAAAGTCTCACTGTCAATATCCCGTGACATTACATCATAAGCACGCTGGAACGGATTAATAGACTCAATTAAATTAATATCTAACTGGTCTACATTGATGAACTTGTCTGCCATTCTTAAAAACTGATCAGAATTACCATTACTATCCTTAGTAGTTTCAACTTTTGCATGACGCAAAACAGTATCAGCAATCGCATATTGACTAACTTGTTCAATTTCATCATTACTTAAATCTGGATAGCGAGTCATTACTACCTTGGGAACGAGTTCCTTGTTCATAACTTCCGCATCCACATTGGCAGCAATTCCCTTCTTAACCGAATCGTCCTGTAAAATAGCTGCCTTTAAGTCAGGTAAGTCATTTTCTATAATGCTCTGAACCCGTTTAGTTGATGGTTCTTTAAGTCCGCGAATTAAAATATCTGCATCACCAGTTGGCCGTTCGTCTTTGTGTCGACGGCGCTTTAGGTGAATTTCTGGTGCCAATACCTGTTCCATTAATAACGAAGCAGTAATAGCCTTTAAGATTTGATTAACAGCATACTGAACATCACCGTCTTTAGCATCCGGTTGCTCAATCATATTAGTAAATTGTGCATGGGTCTTATTGGAGCTATCCCGTGTAACCCGGCCAATAATTTGCACAATTTCTGTCAAAGAATGACGATAGCCAATCGTTAAGGCCTGTTCTGCCCACGGCCAGTCAAAGCCTTCCTTCGCCATTCCCAAAGCAACGATAATATCAAGATCATCAGGTCCACTTAAAGTTCGCAGATACTCCTGAACTTTTTCACGGCCGTCTTCGTTCACCAGATCAGCAACCTTCAGAAGTTTGCCATCATGTTTACTCTTAATGTAGTAAATCCCCGTTTCTGGATCTTGATGGTCAACATCACCAATGACATCAAAGATCCGATCTACTTCGTCATATTTATCCTTGGTTGATTCACTAGAATTGACACTCGGAATATGGATAATCGTTTTCTTTGAGGTATCCAGTGCCTGATCTAAGGCATCAGTATAACGACCTTGATAAAACTTATAATCAATCCCAAAGGACTTCAAATACTTGTACCCATCGAGCTGTTCATAGTAAGTGTAGGTCACCTTATCAAACTGTTGCTCATCCTCTGGAGTAAGGATCGGTGCAGAATCACCACGGAAGTATGATCCCGTCATTGCCAAAACATGGGCAGAAGAGTTATGCATAATGTTTCGAAGGGCATCACCCAGTACCGAACTTTCATCAGATGAAACGTGGTGAAATTCATCAATTGCAATCATGACATTATCGAATTGATGATCATCAGCAATTTCTTGATATGCAAAACGTAGTGTGGCGTGAGTGCATACTAGGATTCTCCCATCATCAGCCTTTAAAAATTCCTTTAAACGTTGGACCTTACTCTCAGATCCACCATTAAGAGTCAAATCATATTTAGGGTTCACCCGCCAATCCTCGTAAAAGCCATATTTAACTAAGTCAGTATTCTTGAAAGAACTACCAATCGACCGTTCAGGAACCGCAACAATAACCTTCTTGATACCCTGGTTGGCTAACTTATCCAGGGCAACAAACATTAAAGCCCGTGACTTTCCAGAAGCCGGTGGTGCTTTTACCAAAATGTACTTTGACTTACGGTGCTGATAGACACGGGCTTGCATTTCCCGCATCCCTAATTCATTGGTATTGGTACTCTTACCAGTCTGGTGATAATTGACCTCAACAACATTTTTATCCTGCATTATTTTTCCTCGTTAACTTTCTGATTGTACATATTTAGCAATAATGATAATCGTTCATTATCATCTTTGAATGGTCGATCACGATAAGCACGATCAACTACCTCGTCTAATTCCTGATGAGCAGCCAACAATCGTGGATTCATTGGCTTTGGATTCTTCTCCGCCAGTGGTGAACCATATAATTCTGCTAGAGTTCCACCTTCCTCATCACGTATATCAATTATTTTTAAAATTTGATTTTCAATTTCTTTTCTACGTCGTGAAGAAATGTTAGGAATAGGGAAAGTATTATAAACTAAAGTATTGGAATAGCTGTAATCCATTTTCAATTTCCCACCAATTACTCGTAGCCAAACCATATGCATACGAGATTGAAGTAATCCTAAAAGAAAAATATCAGCATTATATATAGCCATTGCTTTATCAAAAATGATACTTGATGCGTCAACAATCCCCATTGGAACATATAATCGGTTCCCAGAGGTAACCTTGGGAATTATTATTGTAAATTTTTCTCTCTGTTGATCATAGCCATAGGCATTTAAATATTCACCTTTTTGCACAAAAGCCCATGGAGTTTGTGCAGCTCTTCTAGTGGATGCAGCGCGGCTTTCTAAACGATATTGCTTTACTAATGAAACCCTTTCTGCTATTTCACTAGAAATTTTATTTCTAAAATAAAGTTCTTTATTCATCCAAAGGCAATATCTACTTTTGCCATTTATAAATTCATTTGCGCCTATATATGGACGAATAATATTCTTATCCACAATTTCATTTCTCAATCGTTCAGCTTCATCAGATGAAAGAATAAGGTGTCCTCCATCCCGTGGCATGCTTCCCATGACCATTTTAGGATGTTTTTCATCTAAATTTGACGAAGGCTTAACAATAAAATCGCCAGAATTAGTTAAATATGGAGAAATATTATTTACAATCTTTCTCCCTTGATTATTAAAAATAAATTTTTCTTCAGTAAGATCTTTACTTGCTAAACCTATTATTACTACGCTGACACCGGCATTGTTTTTAGCGTTATTTTTCCACATAAAGGAATGATAAGCATAAAAAATCTGAGCACTATTCAATATAAAAGGCCAGAACAATGAAACTTGTTCTCCCTGAGCAATTGAATTAGTTGATACAAATCCCAGTTTTGTAATCGAATTATTTATATATTGAGCACCTTTATAGAACCATCCAGTAATGTAATCCAATTTTTTAAATCGCATATTTTCATTTAAAGCTTTTGACAAATCTTCTTTCTGAATCTGATTTTGCCATTTTGCACCCAAGTATGGTGGATTACCAAACAAATATACCTCATCGCCTTTTTCATGTGGCAAGACTTCGTTCCAATCAATCCGCAAAGCATTTCCACATACAATCGCTCCAGCATGTTGCAATGGCAACGTTGGACGAACCGCATTATCAATTTCTTTTTCTAGAAGTTTATTCATCTGATGCTCTGCGATCCATAAGGAAAGGCGAGTTACATCACAGGCAAAGTCATCAATTTCAATACCATAAAATTGATCAAGGGTAACCGATGGAACATACATAGTAGCAATACCTAATCCATTTAATTCTTTCAGAATATCAATTTCCAATTGCCTTAATTCTTTATAGGTGATAATCAAGAAATTACCAGACCCACACGCTGGATCCATAAACTTAATTTCTCCAATTCGATTATACAAAGTATTAAGCTTCTTTTGGTTACCTTTAGCTTCTTCAAAAGCTTGCCGTAAATCATCCAAGAACAACGGCTTAATGACCTTCATGATGTTTGGTACAGATGTATAGTGCATTCCCAAATGACTACGACTATCTTCACTAGCAACTGCTTGAATCATTGAGCCTAAAATATCTGGGTTAATCTGATCCCATTCTAGTTTTTCACCAGCATCAATAATTAGCTTACGAGAATGCTGAGTAAACTTAAGTGACTCATGAAGATCTTTGAATAAGTCACCATCCACATATGGGAAATCTGCGAGCCAACTCGGTGTATCAGCACCGCGGTTGGCTTTTTCAACATCTAAAACTCCGAACAGTGTTTTGAAGAAATGGTCCAGGTCAGATCCATCTTCTTTTGTCAGTCCCTTAATCCGGTTGGTAAATAAGTTTTTTTCAAAAATGTCAGTATCTTCAGCAAACAAGCAGAAGAGTACCCGAATCAAGAACAGGTTAAGGCCGTGGCGACTGGCATCTGGATTATCCTTAACCACAACATCGTATAGTTTGGCAAACCGTTCAGCTGCACGAATATCGGCCGGGTTTTCCTTATCGAAATCGGCCTTTTCAATCCCATTCCATGCTAGAAAGAACTCGAACTTTTGCGGTAGCCGCTCAAACTCGACATCTAGCGTGTCGCCAGTCTTGGTATCTTCAGCAAGGACATTTTCAAAATCGGTCACCATGATATAACGCGGCTTGGCTCCTAATTGCTCTACCTTTTGCTTCAAGTCAGCAAAGTGCTGCATCAAATTACCATCCTCTGCCACTTGCTGATAATACAGCCGATTCTTCAGGTAGATTGCTCCTGGTTCCTTCGCTAGGTTATTCGTTCCCTTCCGTAACTTAGTGATTGTTGCCTTTGGAAAGTCATACACACTTAGGAAGTCGTAAATAAATTCATCACGATTACTTTGGTTAATAATATCTGTTATTCGATCTTCAATTTCTGTTATTGCCATTATATATTCCCCTGTTTTTGCTTACTATATATAGTATCCGTGGATACAATCTTTAACCTCTTCAGCCACTCTAAATCGTCTTTATTTAATTCATCTATTAGTCCTTGATCTACCTCAACATTTAATAAGTAACCGGCATACAGTCTTTTAACCGCATCGTCTGTATGAACTAGTTTATTTAGCCTTTCATTTTCGTCTATATTCATTTTTTTACGCAATTTTCTTTGAACTAACATATGATCTAAAAATAAGCGATCATCATCAAGGTGCCCCATTATAGATTGCAATTTACTGATTCTCGCCCAGTAGCCGTTTACAGTTGGATTATTACTATTCATCATTAAATCTTCACAGAAAAAGGTTGCTTGATTCCTTACAACTTCTTTTTCAAAGATGTCTATATACGAGTTAAACCATCTAAATACTACATCAAAATTATAGCCAATATATTTTGTAATACTATTTTGATATTGCTCAGCTATAAGGTACGGATTAATCTCCACTACCTGGTCCTTATTTGATCTGAAAGCCCCAAAGATTTGAATATGGTTGACAAGCTCCTTATCAAAAAAGTTCCAATAATTATCTCTAGTTTTAATAATGCCGATCAATTTGTCACCATAATTAAAAATACCAGGCACGATTTCACGTTCAGATAATTGTTCTCGATCATTTACAAAATTTAAAAGTGCATTTAGTTGGTTGACAAGCTGTCCATTTTCATAATCACGATAAAAATTGATATTCAATTTATGACTAACTTCTTGAATGGCAGATAATTCATTTAACCATCCATCGATTTCCTTAATTTTATCGTTACCTAGTGGAATCATATTTTTACTAAGGTCAATTGTGTTACCGTTCAAATTTATTTTTCCATTAATTACTAGGTATTTCATTATCTTAATATTGGTTAACTGGTCTGAAATATTATTTGCCTTATTTACCTTCATAGTAACCCTGTTCTTTTTCTGACTAGGATTGTAAACGGTTATTGTTAATTTATCGCTTGCACCAGTGATGAAATGTATGAGAGGCTCTTTATCTTTTTTCCTTTGGCTACTATATCTTCTAACATTAAAAGGACCAATATCACCAAACTTCACTTTATTATCGTCAAGTTCTGTTTTTACAAGTTCAATCCCATCATTATTAACTAATGCTAAAGGGTGAAGAAAACCATCTTTTTCAGCATATATAGTTAAATTTTGATTTTCCAAGTTATCCATCGAAGCCTTGAAATTCTTAGGATCTAACATATATGTTGGAAGAATCACTTTATCTGGTCTTTCAATCTCAACCAATTTATTCTCAACCGTAGCATTTAAATCGAAAGCTGCTTGTCTTAAAACATCTAATCTATTGTTCGTATCAACAGGAAATCCAGTTAAAGGAATAGCCGGCCTCTGTGCACTGCTATTTTCCAATAATGTTGTTATATAAAGCCGAGTTAGTCTTTGATAGTAAATTTTGTAGTTATCAGGGTCTTTCACCCATACTACAAACAGTAATGCCCCTCCTAGTTTTTGAATTCCAGTTAAATAGTCTCTATTAAGCTGATAATATTTGCGGTTTTTCTTTACATTCTTTGCAGTCGTTGATTTGATTTGGCACCGAATTGAACCAATTAAATTTGCATTTGAATGTTTTTTACTACTATAAATTAATATATTGCCATCTAACAGCGGAGTCTTATCATTTTCACTAAAAAAGGAATCAGCCCAGTCTCTAACGTTCCAGAGTGCATCCTCTACTTTATTAATTCCTAATTGTTCTATAGATTTCTGATCAAGCCGAGCCATATGTTACAAATCCGTTCCTTTCCTTTATTTGATTACTATACTAATTATACAAAATAATAGGAATTTAATAATACTATTGACATTGTTCATATCCTATAAACGTTAACTGCTCAATAAAAAAATACCCAGTTTTTACATTGAATGCTTTCACCGTGGCAAACAAACGTGTTACTTTTGCTGAGTTGGCTTAGGCTTAAGATTGCCAAAATGCCATTATCTTATGCTTTCATTTTCGTATCTATTAGCGTAGCCTCTGTAATTCGCCTTGTCGTGCCCTAGCAGGTCTTTTTTAATGGAGTAATAGATTTTATCGTTCAACCAATAAAGTAAGCTAAAACAAGGGTTATTTGATCCCTCATCGAATATTACAGATTGCCTTAGGATTTCAACCATAACTTTTAAACAAAAAGCTTCGATTCCTAGATAGAGAATCGAAGCTCTTCATTTTTTATGCCAGCTTTTTACCAACTTAGTTTATTTAAATTTGGTGTATTTTTGGTGTACACACACCACAGTTACTAACTTTTTAAAAGGGCAGATTGCAAGAAATAACTTGAACGAATTTAGTGACGCAGATTAAGTAAGAAGATCTCGATTGGTGTATGCCAATTAAGACATTTAAGTGGCCGGGAATTCAGATACCAATTAATTTGAACTAGCTTG